>Ga0307992_1001388_pt1 | contig 14383 bp, 11 predicted proteins | sample EllFjometagen133_FD_203162 | JGI IMG/M metagenome (GOLD analysis project Ga0307992, IMG submission 203162) | Marine microbial communities from Ellis Fjord, Antarctic Ocean - #133 | ecosystem: Environmental > Aquatic > Marine > Unclassified | place: Southern Ocean | collected 2014-10-08
ACATGACGCAATGATATTACCTAAAAACGTCAGCTCTGGAATCATTGCTCGAATTAAGGTTCTCTCCAGTTTAAAATTAGACGAGCATCGCCTACCTCAAGATGGTCGTTTTAAAATTGAAACCAAAGATTACAAAATTTCTTTTAGAGTTTCTGTTCTCCCTGTCTATGATGGAGAAAAAATTGTTATGCGTCTTTTACCAGAAGATGCCAAGGGACTAACCTTAGAAAAATTGGGATTAAGAGGTGAAGCGTTAGAAGATATTCACCAAGCAATTAAAAGGCCTAATGGAATGATTTTGGTTACCGGACCAACTGGATCAGGGAAAACCACTACGCTTTACACAGCAATGGACATACTTAATGAGTCAGGCGTTAATATTGCCACGATTGAAGATCCGATTGAATATAGGATGCCTAGAATCAATCAGACTCAAGTTAAAGCTCAAATAGGCCTAACATTTGCTAGCGGATTGCGCTCTCTAGTACGACAAGACCCAGATATTATTATGGTTGGAGAGATAAGAGACAACGAAACAGCTAGTTTAGCAATTAACGCAGCACTAACTGGACACTTAGTTCTTTCCACCCTACATACAAATAGCGCAGCAGGGTCTTTCCCTAGATTAATTGATATGGATACAGAACCATTCCTTATCTCTTCAACTATTAATGTGATCATTGCTCAAAGATTAGTTCGTAAACTATATTCTGATTCTAAAAATAAATACAAATTAAACCCAGCTGAAATAGAAACTTTAAAAAAAGAGGTTGATTTAGATAAAGTACTAAGAATACTTAAGCAAGAAAAAATCATCAAACCAAAAGATGATTGGTCAATGATAGAATTTTATCGTCCAGGAAAATCAGAAGAATGTCCTGATGGATATAAAGGACGAATAGGTATTTATGAAGTACTTAAATTAAGTGAAAAAATTAAACAATTAGTTGTTAAAGAAGCAACAGCAGACCAAATTCAAAAGCAAGCCATAGAAGAAGGAATGCTAACAATGGTAGAAGATGGTTTCATTAAAGCAGTTCAAGGAACGACTAGTATTGAAGAAATATTAAGAGTTGCAAAAGAATAATGTCTAATTTTATATATACAGCCAAAACAAAAGAGGGAGAGACCAAAACTGGACACATGATAGCAACAAATCAACATGATCTATTTGCTATTTTACGATCTCAAAATTTGGTTTTAATTTCAGCCGAAATGGCTGGAAGAGATGATAATAAAAACGATAAGAATAAATTACTTATCTTTTTTAAGGACTTATCAAAAAAATGGGGAGGAGTTTCTTTAGTAGAAAAAATGATTTTTAGTCGACACTTAGCAGTAATGATTGACGCTGGTCTTTCTATTAATAAGTCTCTTAAAATCTTAGCTGAACAAAACAAAAATCCCAGATTTAAGAAAATAATAAATCAAGTTGAAAAGAACGTAAGGCAAGGCAAGTCATTCAGCGATTCTCTAGCCATGCACCCAAAGGTTTTTAATGGCATCTATGTAAATATGGTTAAAGTAGGAGAAACAGGAGGAAACCTTAACGAAGTTCTTAAATTATTAGCAGAACAAATGAAAAAAGATCATGATTTAATCAGCAGAGTTAGAGGAGCAATGATTTATCCTTCTGTTATTATTACTGCCATGTTAGGCATTGGAATATTAATGATGATTATGGTCGTGCCAAAATTAACTGATATTTTTACTGAAATTGAAATGGATTTACCATTAAGTACTAGAGCAATTATTGGTTTAAGTAATTTTCTTGAAACCAACTATCTTTTGGGCATAATTATTCTTATAATTTTTATTGTATTAATAAGATTAATTGTAAGAGTAAAAGAAGTTCGAAAAACGTTACACAAAATATATCTTTATTTACCAATTTTTGGTTCTTTGATTAGGAAAATAAACTCGGCTCGCTTTTCTAGAATTATTAGTTCATTGATAAAAAGCGGAGTTCCAATTGTTGAATCTTTAGGAATAGTAGCAGGTACATTAAACAATGTTCAGTTTAAACAAGCGTTAATCAATTCTGCTAAAGAAGTTCAAAAAGGAAAAGAATTAAGCAAGGCATTGGGTGAATATGAATCCCTTTATACTCCAATGGTTATTCAAATGATTGGAGTGGGGGAAAAAACAGGTAATTTATCTGAAATTATGGAAACTTTAGCTGATTTTTATGAAGAGGAAATTGACAATGCAACCAAAAATTTATCATCAATTATTGAGCCCGTTATTATGCTTGTTATCGGTGGAGCAGTTGGATTTTTCGCTATATCAATGATCCAACCTATGTATTCAATGATGGAAGGAATATAGATATGAGATATAAAAATGTCTGTTTGCCTACTTCGCAACAGAGCAAGTACACGAAGCAAGGATTTACATTAATAGATGTTCTAGTTGGAACAGCTCTTTTCATTATTGTTATGGTTGGATTTTTTATTGAATTCCAATTTCTTTTTAAAGTTCTTTCTCAATCACAGAACAAAACAATAGCTATTGCTTTAGCAAATGAACAAATAGAGATAGTAAGAAATATTCCCTATGAAGACATTGGAACTAAATTTGGTTCACCTTCTGGAGAAATTCCTCAAACAAGAACCGAGATAACAAACGACAAAACATTCACAATTATAACCGATATTATCTATATTGATGATCCTTTTGATGGAGTAAGCCCGACAGATGAATTCTCTGGAGATTATAAAAAAGCAAGGATAGAAGTTTTATGGGAAGAACATCAATTAATAAAGTCCATTGTTGAAATAGCTAATTTTAGTCCCCCAAACTTAGAATCAGAAATAGGAGGGGGAGTTTTTTCTGTTTATGTAAATGATAGAGAATCAGGCTTCCCAATTTCTAACGCCCAAATTGAAATAATTAATAACGAAACAAATCCTAGCATTCACATTATAACCATGACAGACAATAATGGATGGCTTTCTCGCCCAGGACTAGCTGAATCTGATAATTATGAAATACACACTAATCAAACTGGCTATGACGAACATAAAACATATCCAAATTCTTTAATTTTTAAACCTGAACCAGAATACTCACATGCAAAAATAAGTGAAGGAGATAAAATAACAAGATATTTTCTTATTTCTAAAATTAGCACTATTAATATCAAAACGGTTGATAACAATAACAACATTTTACCAAATATGTCCTTTAGACTTAGCGGAGGAAGAGCCATTGGAATAGACCTAGACAATAAATCAATTATTTATTCTTATGAAAACGACAATCTAACAACTGACCTTAACGGAGAAAAACAACTTGATAATATGAGTGGGGGAGAATATTATTTTGAAATAACAAATCCAAATTATGCCATCTTAACTCCAAATATAGAAAATCCATTAATTATTGAAGCCGACAGTGAACAATCAATTATTTTAACATTGGCTCCCGTAAACGAACCATATTTAAGAATTATCATTAAAGATTCTGAAACGAAGAATGGTATTTCTCAAGCCACAGTCAGATTACACAATGAAGATTATGATAAAACATCACAAAGCAATGAATACGGAATTGCTATTTTCCCTTTTGATAAAATCAATTTATTAAATGGAAATTATACATTAAATATTTCTAAACTTGATTATCAGGACTATGATAATTCTCAAATAATTAATAATTTTACTGAAAAAAACATAGAATTAATTCCAAATGAATAAAAGGAAGAAAGAAAAAAATGGATTTACACTTATTGAAACTTTTGTTGTTTTAGGTATTTTTGTTTTAATTTTAGGAGCAGTTATGAGTTTCTTGTTATATATTTATAGGGCAGAAAATTTTTCGACAAATCAAGCTCTGGCTATTAACAATGCACGCAAAGGTGTTAATGGGATTACCAAAGAGATAAGAGAGGCAAGACAATCAGATAGCGGTACTTATCTTTTAGAAAAATGTGAAGATTTTGAAATTATTTTTTATGGCGACATTGACAATGATGACAAAGTCGAAAAAGTTCATTATTTTCTAGAAAATGAAAAAATGAAAAAAGGTATTATAAATCCATCTGGCAATCCAATTGATTATACAGGGGAAGAGGAAATAAAAATTATATCAAATTATGTTAGAAATACAACAACACCCTTATTCTATTTCTATAATTCAACTTTTTCAGGAGAAGAAGAAGATATGCCATTAGAATCTCCTGTGTCTAGCGAATTCTTAGACGAGATAACGATGATTGGAATTAAAATAAAAATAGACGTTGACCCCCTAAAGCCTCCTAAATTATTAGAAATTAAATCAAAAATTCAATTAAGAAACACAAAACAAAACTATTAATATGTTTTTTATTAATAAAAAAATAGAAACAGAAAAAGGAGTTATCATAACAATGGTTTTGGTTTTTAGCTCTATCTTTATATTAATTTTAACAGGATTATTAGGATATATTCTTATTCAATTTAAAAATACTGAACGATTATCCTGTAAAGAACAAGCCTTTCATATTGCAGAATCAGGCATTAAATATTATAAATGGTATTTAGCGCATACTCTAGAAGGATTAAGCGAATTAGAACAAGCAGAATTCTGGGCGAATGAAGAAACCATCGGTTATCCAGATCCTTATCTAAAAAATTTTTATGACCAGTATGGAACTATAATTGGAGAATTTCAAATAGAAATAACACCTCCATTGCCAGGAGGGAATTCAGTAGTAATTGAATCATCGGGTTGGAGCAATAAATATCCTGAAATGAAAAGAACAATTAGAACAAGAAGAAGAAAGCCCTCCTGGGGAGAATATGTTCTTTTAATAAACCACCGAGCAAATTTACCAGAAGGAATGGTTATCAAGGGAAGAGCTCATTCAAATGAAGACCTAAGAGTTGACGGTCTTATCTATAACCTAGCAACAGCTTCTGAAACAATCCATTCAGACCCAACAACAGAAGAAGAGATAGAACCTGGCGTTTGGACAACCAAAGAACCAGCAAATGTTTTCCTAGGAGGCAGAGAAGACGATGTGCCAACTATTGATTTTAATGCCTTATTGGGAAAAATGAATACAATGAAAACGCTCACTCAAGGAACTGATTATTATCTTCCTCCTCCAGAAAAACACTGCTGGCCATTTTCGTGGTTCTGTTTAATTGAACTTTGGGACCCTTCGGGATATATTGTTGAATTGAAAAATAATTCTACAATTGATATTTATAAAACAGAAGGTATAAGTTTTTTTGGATGGATTTTGCCTGTCTTTGGTAACTCTAATTTAATGGGAAACTATATCTGGCCTGAAAATAGACTACTTTTTTCAGAAGCAACTATTTGGACAAAAGGCGAAATAGGACCGAATCAAATTACTATTGCCGTAGCCAATTTATCAGGCGTTGATTTGCCAGGAATTAATAATTTAGCTGATATTATTATCCAAGACGATATCATCTATTCTGACGATGAGGCAGTTGTAGGACTAATTGCTCAAGATAATATTATGATTGATAAATATGCTGGTAATCCTAATTTAGAGATTAACGCTGCCTTAGTTGCCAAAGAAGGGCAAATCGGCAGAGAAGATTTCGGCAATCCATTGGGGACACTAATTGTCAATGGTTCTATCGCGGCAAATTATTTAGGCGAATTTGGAGATGAATATTGTTTTTGGGCATGGTGCTGGGTAGCTGGATTTGACAATATTGAGTTGAACTACGATAATAATCTATTATATAATTCTCCTCCATACTTTCCAACTGAAGAAAATTATAAAACAGATATGTGGGAAGAAATAGAATAAATTATGAATATTTTATCATCTCTTAACCCAAAACAAAGAGAAGCGGTCACCGTTATGAGGGGGCCTGTTTTAGTTATTGCTGGACCTGGAAGCGGGAAAACACGCTGTTTAACTCATAGAATAGCTTATTTAATAAGCCAAAATACTCTTCCTCATAATATTTTAGCAGTTACTTTTACTAATAAGGCAGCACAAGAAATGAAAGAAAGGGTTAATGAATTAATAAAATCTAAATCATATGACTCATTACCGAATATTGGAACATTCCATTCTGTTTGTTTACAAATTCTTCGTTATCATATAGACAAACTTGGTTATAAGAGAAACTTTGTTATTTACGATAGTAATGATCAAATTTCTTTAATCAAACAAACGTTTAAAAATCTTCAAATTAATACTGAACAATTTAAACCAGAAATTGTACAAAAAACCATCTCACAAGCAAAAGACGAAATGATTACTTGGCAAAGTTATCAAGAACAAGCTAAAGAATATTTTCCCAAAACTGTTTCTAAAATTTATCAAGCATATCAAGAGTCTCTTAAAAAAGCTAATGCATTGGATTTTGATGACTTAATTATGTTAACAGTACAACTCTTTGAAAATAACCGAGATATTTTAGAAAGATATCAAAATCAATGGCAATACATATTAATTGACGAAGCTCACGACACTAACTCAAGCCAATATGCCTTAACTAATCTTTTAGCAAATAAAAATAAAAATATTTGGCTTATAGCAGATCCCGATCAAAACATATATTCATGGAGAGGGGCTGACTTTAGAAACGTACTTAATTTTGAAAAAGATTATCCTAAAACAAAAGTAATTTTATTAGAACAAAATTATCGTTCTACTAAAAACATTATAGAAGCAAGCCATAGTATTATTACTAAAAATATTGAAAGGAAAGACAAAACACTTTGGACTAATAATTCAGATGGCTCTTTAATCAATATTATTGAAACAAGCAATCAAGAAAGCGAAGGCAACTTTATAATAGAAGAAATTCAAGAATTGGTCCGTCAAGGATATAATTTAAATGATTTTACAGTACTTTATAGAGCCAATGCTCAATCAAGAGCAATTGAAGAAGCATTTCTTAGGGCAAATTTCCCATATAAAATTATTGGCACTGTTAGATTCTATGATCGTAAAGAAATTAAAGATATTCTTGCTTATTTAAAATTAATTATTAGTCCCAATGATTTGGTCAGTATGCAAAGAATTATCAATACCCCGCCAAGACGCCTTCCTAAGTTTGCTAAAAACATTCAAGAAATTTCTTTCTTAGATGAATATCCCCCACATCTTAAATCTTTTAATGATTTAATTGATAGCTTTCGCAAAGTTAATAAAAAAAAGAAATTAACTGAATTAATTAATTTCGTTATTAAAAAAATTGATTATGAAAATTATATTAAAGATGGAAGTGAACAAGGGGAGTATCGCTGGGAAAATATTAAAGAACTTTTTACAGTAGCTAATAAATATGATGAATTAGATCCTTTAATGGGGTTAGAAAAGTTTTTAGAAGAAATATCCTTACTAAGTAGTCCCGATGAAATAGAAACTAAAAAAAACTTAGTTAATTTAATGACCATGCACTGTGCCAAAGGATTAGAATTCCCGATTGTCTTTATGGTCGGACTTGAAGAAGGAATATTCCCTCACTCTAGAAGTTCTTTTAGTCTAGATCAAATGGAAGAAGAACGTCGTCTTTGTTATGTTGGAATTACACGAGCTAAAGAAAAAGCTTATTTAACATTTACTCGTCAAAGAAAACTCTGGGGTCAAACTATGGTCAATCCGCCGTCTCGTTTTATAAGCGATATCCCAGATCATTTAATTGAATATCGTGAATATCACTAATCTCAAAAAACTACTCAAAGAACACAATATTGAACCCAATAAACGATTAGGGCAGAATTTTTTAATTGATAATAATATTGTAGAAAAACTTATTAAAAATGCAGATATTTCTAAAGACGATACTATCTTAGAAATTGGTTCTGGATTAGGAACGCTAACAAAAGAAATAGCTAAACAAGCTAAAAAAGTCATTACAATTGAAAAAGATAAAAAATTAATTGAAATTTTAAAAGAAGTATTAAAAGATTATGAGAATATAGAAATTATTAATGAAGATATTTTAAAATATAAATTAGATTTAAAAAACTATAAGATTATTGCTAATATTCCATATTATCTCACTTCTCATTTAATAAGAATGTTTTTAGAATCAAATAATCCGCCAAAAGAAATAATTCTTTTAATGCAAAAAGAAGTTGCCCAAAGAATATGCGTTAAACCTCCAAGAATGAATCTCTTGTCTATATCAGTTAATTTTTATGCTAATCCAAAAATCATTTCGTATATCTCTAAAAATTGTTTCTGGCCTCTGCCAAAAGTTGATTCAGCTATTATTAAAATTAATGATATAAAAAAACCAGAAGGAATAGATGAAAAAAAATTCTTTCAAATAGTTAAAGCTAGTTTTTCTTCACCACGCAAACAACTTGCCAACAATCTTCAATCCATTAATATCCCAAGAGAACAAACAAAAAGAGCTCTGGCTAAATGCGGGTTAAACCCACAAGCCAGAGCTCAAGAACTTTCAGTTGACGATTGGATATTACTTTTTCATCTTATAAAATGAAGTAATATGCCAAACATCTTCATCAACTTGATCATACCATCCCTTTTTACCCGATATCACAATTGACTCGACGATAGTACCGATCAATTGCTGACCATTATACACTTGGCCAGTAATTATTATCTTTCGAGCTAAATGTTCTCGCCTAAAGCGAAATTGTTTTGATTCTCCTGACACAAGAATGATTGGACTATCTTGATCAGTAATTCTGATCGTTACCTTATAAGATAGCCCATTTATTATCTTCAAAACAAACAAATGGCTCGGCAAGGGCTGGTTAAGAGTTTTTTCTCCTGCACCTGCGGATGATAAATCGATAACCAGTGATTGCTGAGTTGCACATCCGAACATAAGCAAAAAGAAAAGAAAAAGAAAAAGAAATAATGTTTTTTTCACTTGTCACCTCCTTACATACCCAATGCGTCTTTTAGCGCATTTCCAGGATAAAAAGTTCGATGAATCTTGAAGCTTCTCTGCTGGTATGGTTTTGTTCTTTTCAGTTTAATAACCTTGTCCGCATATATCCTCCTACCAGAAGAAAGATAATATTCATCCAGGCCATTTCCGGTCGTAGAAAAATGTTTCACCTCTATTTCAACGACCCACCCGCGAAAATTACCATGAATCGCGAGTAATGTATAATCATTTGGCGAAGGTAAAATCATTGGAGCTACAATCGCCGTTGACATCACTCCGTTCTTATACGGCTGAGATGCTGGAGGGCTTATACAAAATTCTTTTAACGGTTTAATGCTAAACGCTAAAGATCCTTTCGTGCCTGCTATTATCAAATCATCTTGGGAATAATGGCCTTCAAAAAGCCAACATTTAACCCATACTCCCGGACTTCTATTAATTGGAAGTACAAGACCCGCCTGAGGAGGAGGGATAGATATAAATGTATTACCACCCGGATTACCCCAAATACCTATATTAGCTATCCGTTTCATACTTCCTCCACATCCAGAGACCAACATTGATACCAACAATATCATTAAAACATATTCTATCTTTTTCATGTCTACACCTCCATATATTTCTTTTTTTATTAAATTTTTAAGCTACTCTAATGCTATAATAATACATCATATTTACATATTTGTCAATGATTTATCTTCTCTCTTGTCTGTGGAAAAGATTGCTTGGGGAATAAGTTAAAATATTGTATAATATCAATATAAAAACATTAAAAATGATACTACAAAAATTCTCCAAAAAAATAAGCATTATTGTAGTAATTTTGATATTGTCAGCCGGTATAATTATCGGTGGATATTTAGTTTTGCAAAGCAAAATTACCAAAGCCAATATTCTTGAACAAATAACCCAGAATCTAAAAGATCAAGAAATAATTGATGATTTAGATCATGATGGTTTAACTGGTTGGGAAGAAAATCTTCATGGAACTGACCCAGAAAATTCTGATACTGATGGTGATGGATATTTAGATGGAGAAGAAGTAATAGCTGGATATGATCCAACAAAACCAGCGCCTAATGATAGATTAAACATAGATTCAACCAATTCACAATTAGTCAGACCAGATCCAGGAAATCTAACTCAAATATTAGGATATATTATGGGAAATCAAATAAAATTTGATTTACCAACACTAACTCAAGATTCTAATTCATTTGGACAATCTATAGAAGAAGCGATAGACGATAAAGTTGCCGAAGCTCTTCAAAAAGCATCAGTTAGTTTCATAGCTGAATTTATACCTGATTTTGATAAAACAAAAATAGAAGTTTTAGATAATAATTCTGCAACAGTTAAAAATTATCTTAAACAAATGAAAGACAAGATGGGTCAAGTAGAATCTTGTCAGGATATAAATAATTTTAGAAATGATAACGAAATTATTGAACAAGCAATTAGCACAAATGATTTTAGTCAAGTAAATTGTCTTGCTGATTCATATATGCAATCATATAAAGTTATAAAAAGTATTAATCCACCCTTAAATTGGCTTGATTTTCATATAAATGCATTAGAAATTTTTTGGAATTTTTCAAAAATATATAAAAACTTACCGAATTTTAATAATGATCCCTTAAAGGGTATGATTATCTTAGAAAAGTTTGAACAAGTTAATGAAGATTTTGTTAATTTATTAAAAGAAATGTCATTCTTATTAGAAAATCAATGATAATTTTTAAAAACAATATATCTCAAAAATCAATTTCTTCTATATTGATTATCGCTGTTGTTCTTTTAATAATAAGTCCTGTTTTGCTTTTGCCTAAGGAAGTTAAAGCTCAATGCGCTATTTCGTTTGTCGCCAAAAACGCATCAACTGACGGACAAGTCATTCAAGATAAATTCTGGCAAGCAGTTGATCAGGCATACCAAAAAGGAGGATTAGCTCAATCAGTTATCACTGCCGGAGAATTAGTTTGGAAAAACTCCAAAGAGATACTTACTTGGGCTAGTGGAGTTTTTTTAAATATTTTATTACACCAAATATTAGCTCAATTAACTAACGATATTACTAATTGGATTGAAAATGGTACAGAACCAAGATTCATGACAGAAGGGCTAGGTGCTTATCTTAGCGACGCAGTTGATAATGCAACTGGTAATTTTATTGACCAATACCTAGGAGGAGGTTGGCTTTGTGAAGAATTTAATGTAGACATCAAATTGGCATTACTTGATGTCCCAACATTTGAAACTCAAGCGAAATGTTCTCTCTCTGATATTGTTGATAATGTTAGTGATTTTTATGATGATTTTTCTAAGGGTGGATGGAAAGGATGGATTGAACTTACCAAACCACAAAATAATTTTTATGGCGCTCTTCTATTAGCTCAAGATGAGATGAACAAAGTTGCTGCTGAGGCCGAAGAAGAGAATAGAATGGATGCACAATCAGGCGATGGTTTTTTAGGCACTAAAGATTGCACTTGGTATGACGCATCAGGAAATGTTATTGCTACCCAAAAAAATGTTAGAGGAACGCCAAAACTACCAGGCGCTTGTAAACCAAATGCAGAAGGCGAGACACCAGGAGTTATACGTCCTTGTAGTCCAAGATGCGAAACAAAAAATCCAAGCTCAGTTATAAGCGCTATGGCCAATAAGTCAGTAACTAATTTTTATGATCAAATGAATGCTCAAATTAGTGCAGCTACTGCTAATGCAGGTCCTTACCAGGTTTATGTTCAAGCAATCGTTAATTCTTTAATTAGCAGGGTAATAACAGAAGGAGTTGGACTTCTTAAGGGAGACCCTGTGCCTATCCCATTGTATGGAGACACTGGTGCTTCATCTAATATTCCAGATATAGTCAACCCTGAATCAGTTCTTGCAAACAAAGATAGTGCAATAGTGCTGAATGCTCAACTTAATTTAAATAAAGAAAATTTAGAAAAAGGATTACTAACAGAACAAATAACTAATTTAGGTGTTCTAGAATTAATTACACCTGCCTACTTAAGTGCTATTTCTAATTTAGAAAACGTTGTTAGTGTTTGTATGGCTACTCCCTATAATGCCAATGTTACATGGGCTAATGCTAAAATAATTGATATTAACGACAATATTGTTCCTGCTAATGATCAAAAAATAGTTCAGATGGAAACAATTAATATTCCCAAAACGATTGATACAATCAACAAAATTAATACAATCCTTATTCTAACACAAGACTATATAAACAAAGCTGATAATTGGCTATTGGTTTATGAAGAGATTAATGGAGAAGAAAATAATTTACAATTAAATCAAGCTAAAATAGAAATGGATCAAGCTGAAAATGAAGTAATAATAAAAACACAAGAAATACTTACATTAATCAATGGGACAGCTCTCTCTACTGATATTAAAGGACTTACCGATGAAGCTATGAATGCTAATATAACCATAGTTGGATTAGCTATAAACCTAGAAGAAGAAAGAGGAAGTAATATTTTTCCTGGAATTGGTACCCTATACGCAGAGTTAGAAAATACTGATACGATTAAATCAGATGCCGATACTAAAACTAATACTTGTCAAATATGGATTGCTCAACAATTTACTGGATTATAAATTATAAAAATGCTTCTTTCTAAAGAAAAACTTACTTTAATTTTTGTTTTGATTGGTTGCTTAATAATATTTCTATTCTCGCCTGAATTAGTAAAAAATAAACAAATAGAGAATAACGATGGAGAGATTAAACAAGTTAAAAACGAAAATATAGATTTATTTAAAAATATTTGGAGTTTTAATGACCAAGACACAAATAAAGAAATTGGAATCATTAATTCTATTATTCCTAATCCTACTGAAGAAAATAACAATACTCAAAAAACAGAAAGCCCTAATCCACAAAATCCCATTATAAACATAATGTCTATTGAAAGCGTTTTATCTGGAATTGAAAATTTATCCTCAGATTTAAAATTAGAATTTGAAAATATACAAGAAGAACAAGCAAATTGTCCAACTTGTGCAAAAATAGAGAAACCATCAGAAATTCCTATAACACCCGATTCTACTTGTGCAACTATTATGGCTGCAGCTGGAGCATGTAATTGTGGTAGCTTAGGATGCACGCCTCCAACTGGTACATGGTGCGTTCATCCTTGCTGTTGCGTTTGTTGTGCTGCTTGTTGTAGATAAATAAATAAAAATGTCTAAATTTTTCTTAAAACATAAAAAGTTTATTTTTACTGCCTGCATGGTTGTGTTGGTTAGCTCTTTGGGTATTTTTATTTTTGGAGCCAATAAAGCGAACGCAGCTATTGAAAATATGCCAATACCTGTTATCGGGCATATAATCGGAGTTGTCCTATGGATAATAGAAACTTTATTATCAAAGCTCCTTTATTTAGCTGCTAACTTAGCCGACGCAATACTAGGCATGACTCAATTTACTAAAGTAAGCATAGTTACTATAGGATGGACTATCACACGAGACCTAGCAAACATGTTTTTTGTTTTAATTCTTTTAGTTATTGCTATAGCTACTATTTTAAGAGTAGAAACTTATGGGATGAAAGCTCTTTTGCCTAAATTAATTATTGCCGCTCTTTTAATTAATTTTAGCTTAGTTATTGCTGGTGCCATTATTGATTTTACTCAAGTTTTAACAAATTTTTTCATTGAAAGCGCAGCAGGTGGAAAAGATGTCTCTGTAATTATAATGGAAGGGCTTCAAGTACATGAATTATATGAACATGACAATAGTCTCATATCAAAAGCACTAAAAGTGCTTGGTGGCCCAAGCATTGCTCAATTAATGGAATCTGTTTTTGCTGTGTCTGTTTTAACTACAGCAGTTTTTACTTTTTGCGCTCTTGGGTTCTTTCTAATTGTTAGAATAGTGATACTATGGATTCTTCTTATTTTAGCGCCGATTGTCTGGTTGCTTATGGTAATTCCTCAAACAGAAAGCATGTGGAAAAGTTGGTGGAATTCTTTTCTCAAATGGTCTTTCTTTGCGCCAATTTATGCCTTTTTTCTTTATATAACTCTAACAGCAATTCAAAGTAAAGTTATTGTGACAGAAATAACTAAAGGAATTAAACTCACAGAAGGAGCTGTTTTTTCCTCAATTTTTGCTTCAAACCCACAAATAATTTTACAATATATCTTTATAATTTTAATGCTTCTTGGAGGATTAGTTGTCGCTCAAAAAACAGGAGCTTATGGTGCTGGAGGAGCAATAAACTTAGCCAAAAAGGTTGGGAAGGGAAGCGCCAAGCTAGGATGGAAAGGAACAAGGGCTAGTTTTGGGCTAGCAGGAAAAGGAGCGAGAAAATTAGGTGTAGACCTTCCTAGAACTGAAAAAATGAAGAAGAAATTTATGACCGGGGCTGAAAAAATACCATTGGTTGGAAGAGCTATTGGTGGACCTGGAACATATGCTGCTATACAAGCTAAAGCGATTAAAGAAGAGCGAGGGAAGGTTTCTTCTAGAACAAATGATGATTTAGAAGCAATTAGAAAACAAGAAGTTTTCA
>Ga0307992_1001390_pt1 | contig 14360 bp, 13 predicted proteins | sample EllFjometagen133_FD_203162 | JGI IMG/M metagenome (GOLD analysis project Ga0307992, IMG submission 203162) | Marine microbial communities from Ellis Fjord, Antarctic Ocean - #133 | ecosystem: Environmental > Aquatic > Marine > Unclassified | place: Southern Ocean | collected 2014-10-08
AGATGAGGAGTTAATTATGGCAACGAAAAAGCTTAATAATCGACCCAGAAAAACTCTTGGCTATTTAACTCCAAATGAAGTATTTTTTGAGAACTATAAAGTTGCACTTACTACTTGAATCTAGGTTTTATAAATAATTGTGCCTATAATTTATAGATTATGTTGTTGTTAAAAAGAGTGTGGACGAAAAAAACTTTCTTTTAAACACAGTTAGGAAGATATAATTCTGTAATGGGAATATATATTTAAGAAATTATGGTCTTAAATCCAGGGTGATAACATGAATGAAAATAACATTGCATCCATCATTGTAGATTGCGCTTATCAAATTCATATCAAAACAGGTCCGGGAATGTTTGAATCAGTTTACGAGTGTATTCTTGAAGAATATCTCAAGAAAAGAGGGCTTAAAGTAGAAAGGCAAGTTAAAATGCCTGTTCAATTTGAAAATGTTATTTTAGATAGGGCATTTGTAGCAGATATGATAGTAAATGATATGGTAATTGTCGAACTCAAATCTAAAAATAAACTGACAGAAGTTGACAAGAAACAATTACTGACATATTTAAAGCTAACAGGATATAAGCTGGGTCTACTGATAAATTTTGGTGATGCCTTGATAAAGGATGGAGTAAGAAGGGTCATTAATGGTATAATAAAATAACTACATTTGAGTAAATGAAAATAATTGAACTGTGTACTTTGTTTCTTTGTGGGAGAAAAAACATTGTGTCTTTGTGGTACTTTGCGTCTTTGTGTGAGGTTACTCTTTGTGTTCTTCATTCCTTTGTGAGAGGTATTAATTTGTACTCTTAACTTGTATGTTGGAGTTTTAAGTTTAATGGATATAGCATCAATTTCAATTATGTGTGTAGAAGGTATAGGTCCGCGCTTATATAAAATCTTGGTACAGACATTTGGTTCTGCCAAGCAGGTACTTCAGGAAGACAAACGAAGGCTCTTAAAAATTCCGGGCATTACCAATGAACAAGCATCCGCGATCGTAAATAAAGATTACCAGGAAGCAGTCGATACTCAATTAAATTGGGTTGAAAAGAAAAAAGCGAAGATCATCACACTTGGAGATGAACAATATCCCGATATTCTAAAACAGATCTACGATCCACCGCCAGTCTTGATGATGATGGGCGAGTTCAAGCAAGCAGACGACGTTGCTTTTGGGGTCGTGGGCATGCGTTATCCTGATGATTACGGTAAGCAAATGTGTTATAAGATCGCCGGTGGGATCGCCAAACAAGGTATTTGTATTGTCAGTGGCATGGCAAAAGGCATTGATTCTATAGCACATCGCGCCGCATTGGATGAGGGGGCACGGACCATTGCTGTGTTTGGAACTTCGTTGGATACCATTTATCCCGCAGAGAATAAGCACCTTTTTGACGAGATCAAAGAAAAGGGCGTGGTCTGTAGCGAAACACTGATTGGACAAGCCCAATTGCCTTCAAATTTTATTCGCCGGAATCGCATTATCAGCGGACTCAGCAGGGGAGTCGTCGTGGTGCAGGCCGGAACCAAAAGCGGCTCGTTGGTCACTGCCTTGAATGCCAATGAACAAAACCGGGATGTCTTTGCTGTTCCCGGAGATGCACTTAAAGGTCGGCATACGGGCTGTCATAGACTCATACGACTCGGCGCCAAGATCGTCGAAAATGCCGATGATGTCATCAATGAATATCCTTTCCTCAAAGACCGACTAAAGGGACAAAAAGACGTCTTCGTTGAATCGGCCAAAAGAAAAAAACTGGGAGTGGAAGAGGAAACTGTTCTAGCTTGTTTAAACAAAGAAGGCGTGCATATTGACAGTATTTTCATGGAGTGCAAATTAAATAGAGCAGAAATTATGAAAGCGTTGCTGGATCTGGAGTTAAAGGGATATGTAAAGAGGGGGAAAGGAGATTATTATGTGAGGAATATCTAAGATTCAAAAGACAAGAATCAAGAAACAAGTGGATGATGAATTATGGATGATGGATGTTGAGTGAAGAGGAGGATGATGAATGAATATAGTCCCGTAGGGACGACAGCTTTGTAGTTATTATGTTAAAAGAATAAAACAAGCTCCGTAGGAGCGATAGTGTTGTTGGATTTGGAAATTAAGAGATATATGTAGAGAGAAAAGGGGAAAGGGAGATTACTATAAACGAATTATATAAATGATCTATCTTCTCTGGATCTCACAAATATATATTCTACCATTTTTACATAATACAAGATCTTCGTTCATAAAACATATATTTAAATTGGATTTATATCCGGTAAAATCCTCAAGGATTTCATTGTATGCAACTCCAATGTGTTGTCCCTGATTATTAAGTATGAAAAGGTTTTTATTACTATAATCTGACAACCATATTTCATTATTTCTTGCAGCAATTCCATTATTTGCTCCACCACCAAATGGATTCTGCCACGTATTAACTATATTTAAATTAACTGTATTGATTTTTTGAATTATTCCATAATAATAACATAAATACAAAAAATTATTATATACAGTCATTCCCATAACACCATATTGGTTTGAAAATGATGTAAGAATTTGCCCCTCATCACTATCAATTTTCATTATTTTATTTAAAGCTTCATTTGATAACCATAAATATTCATTTCCCCAAGCAAGTGACATTCGATCACCACAATAATCGTTATAATATTTAAAATGGGAGATTATATTTCCAGTAGAGAGATCATATTTAATTAGATTAACAGTATCAGGATCGTAGTATTCCCCAGTATACTGGACAGTTAAAAACCATAAATATTCACCATCAAAATCTATGCCGGATAAAGTACCGGGAAATGTATTGGGAAAGTTTTGTTTTTCAATAAGATCATATTCACGAAGCAAATCGGGGTCAATATCAAATAAATTTGTTTTGACCTCCAAAATACTGCTTCCACCTAAATTGGCATACTCATTATTGACATATATTCTATAATAGTATGTCCGGTCTTCACTCAAGCCATATGGCATGTCACTTCCATCGTCACTGAAAGTTGTATCATTTACATTAGTGGAGATTTTTATTAGGTCTCCGGTTTCATTATCAAGTACAGAATTATATCCTCTATACAATTTATATTCGTAAAAATCATCTTCAGAGTATCTTGACCAATTTAATGTGATAGAATTATTTGTTATGTTAATTGGGTCATGGAAGTTTACTGGCTTCGGAATTCTGAAATGGTCAAGATGAATATCCTGTTGTATTGAAATATGCTCAGTTTTACTTATATAACTGCTGTCATCAAATGACTTAGTTACTATAAGGTCATAATTATCTTTATTGACATCCTTAAAAAGAAAATAACCAGAAGTGTCGGTATCCTTTGTCCAGGTTTGAGTTTGATTTTTTAATGTGACCTCTGTACTTACTTGTATTACACCCTTATAATAAATATAACCTGATACATCGGGTAGATCATCTTCATTTGAAGGATTTATCAAGCATGAAGTCAGTGTTGTTAAAGCGATTAGACATATTATAAATCTTATTTTCATTTTATTTTTCCGAGATTTATATGCTAAATTAAAAACATTACAATACAATCTAATGAACAATGTAAATAAAAACAATCAATTTTAAATGCTTGACCATTATCCCAAAATTGTCTGTAAGGTCGTAGTTTGACCAGCATTTACGGTGTTCATTTCAAAATCTTTTGTACCATGAATAGATCTTTCGCTTGCGGTCGAGATGACAGTTTAAGTTGCATTTCATCCATCATTCATCATCCATAACTCATCATCATTCATCGTTCATCGTTTCTTTCACCATCTCCACCCAAATTGCATATCCCTCAGCCGTCAAATGAATCCCATCTTTGGTCAGTTCGGGTTTGATAAGTCCGTTTGGACCGATAAATTCCGAATAAAGATCAATGACCTGATAATGCCCTTGCACTTCACCTGATTTAATGATCTCGTTCACGGTTATAATGGCGTCTTTTACATCCTCTAAATCGGTAGGGAGGACGGTTTGGACATAGATTTTTGTTTTGGGGCTTCTACGGTGGATTTCCTCAGCAATCTTGGGAATGTTATTTCCCACATACTCGGGGGAGGGAATACCCCACTTGTTATACCAGTTGTAAATATCATTGATGCCGATCAGTAGAAAAACGGTTTTGGGCTTTGCATGACAAACCTCATCTAGGCGAGCTAGGACGCCGTCTGTGACGTCTCCACCGATACCACGGTTCTTGATATCACTCCGTCCGAACTTGACGCTCCAGTCGCCGCCTTGTTCCGTGATGCTGTTTCCCAGAAAAACAATATCACCATGTTCCAATGGGTCGTTCATAAATACCTTTATACGTTTGGGGTAGTACACTTTTGTCCATTTTGAATGGTATTGAATGACCAGGTTATCGGAGGGATACAATCTTTGGGAAAGCTTTCCGAACGAACTGCAAGCACTTGCAAGAATTAGCAGAAAGAGCAATAGAATTTTAGCGATACGATATTTCATTTTAGTTTATCCATAATTTAAATTCATCATTTATAGATTCCAATCTCATGAATAGATCTCTCCGCTGCGGTCGAGATGACACACCTGCGCTAAAGCTTCGGTGTGCAGGCATCATATTTTCGCATTTCAACATTTATAGTTTATCGTTTATCGTTTACCATTCATCGCTTATCGTTTCTTCCAGTCTGTCTTGTATACCAGAAATTCTTGCAGATGGATATCATGCATCCGGACACTATACTGTTTGCTGGAATGCCGCAGAACTCAGTTCGGGAATTTATGTCTGCAGACTGCAGGCCGGACATCATGAATTTACCAGGAAGATGGTGCTGGTGAAGTGATTTCATGAGAAACCATATCTCGTTATTGAAATTGAGTAACATTTTTTATTTTGAGGATAAGATCAGGATTGATCATATTCTGCTCTTTATTGGACAAGTTAGCGCTCAAATAATAATTCAGTACGCTCTTATCCAGTCTTCCAGCTCTGCTTCTGTACCATCATGAAGAAGTGACACATACCTTAAAAAAAGAATCACTTCAGCTTTTACAGGTTCATATTCCACATTCAAATGAGAAATCATCGGGTTTTTTATATCGGGTAGCATCCGCTTTATCAATCCTATATTTACCTTAGACTTTCTCAACAGAGCCAGCACATTATCATAACAAAAATAATTTGTCCCATTTAACAGATAATAAATCGTATTTTTCTCTGACCTCCAATTGATATTGGGAACGTCATCCTTTAACAGAGTTGCAAAAACAAGGTTCGTTAACATTCTCATCTCTGTATTGGGATGTCTATAATAGTGGAGAAGGATTTTCCATGTTTGATCATTTTTAGGAAAATTCATAAGTAACAGCATTGCAGACATTTGATTTTCAGTATTCCCATCAAATTTCAGGTGTTTCATTGCTGTCCGATAATCCTGCCTGGTATTATGTTCGGAGATAAATTCAAATAGCGGTGTAACATCATTCTCTTCCAATCCAGACCACTGAAGAAAAGCATTTACAGTATCATCAGCATCCCTTAAATAGTAGGGATACGCTTGGATAGCCATTTGAAAAGGGAATATATTTTGTACATATTCCTGAATCGGCAGATATTCCTTTTCCGTCTCCATTAAATCTTTATTTTCAGTCAGATACTGTACATTATTAGCGTGTTGCTTTTCTATAACCTTGATAATAGTATACTTCTGTCCCTCATTTAAATAGGAATGACATGCCGCATCCGAAAACCCCATTTTATTGATAAGAATAGCGGCACAGGGATGAAATTTCCCAGGCGGGCTATAAGCTTTAATTGAATCAATTAATTCCTCAGGGGACCACGTGTCAAGCCCGATAAACTCAAATTTTCCGTCTTCGACCTCATAGATGTCTGCAAATAAAAAACTTGAACTATTGATGAGTAAAATCAATAGAATTATTCCGGATAATCTCTGTCTGAACATTATTACACCTTTTTCCTTATTTTAATCCTCACTTGAATTATGTTAAAATTTGTATTATTCTCACCTTTACAAGAATATTTAACAAGTTAATATTGTTTTGTTTTATTATCAACCCTACTTCGCTCCTTTGGCGCTTCGAAGGACGGGCAGTTTATCGAGCTATTTAGCATTCATCGTTTATCGTTCATCGCTTATCGTTTCTTCCAGTCTGTCTTGTAAACCAGAAAACCCAACAGAAGAATTGCGATCATACCTAAAAGCATGGGTGTCCAAACTCTCCAAAGCATATAAGTGTGAGCTTTGTCTCCCATGATTGGCATGGCGATTTTCGGATACACCTCATTTACAAACTGAAGGATCCCAAAGTGTACCGCCGCATAGATCGATGCGATCAAAATGGATGTTTTTAAATTTAATGCTTTCATAATATGCTCCTTGTTTTATCTGTGTCTTCTCATGAATAGATCTTTCGACTGCGTACTTCTGCGCCAAAGCTTTGAAGTACTTCGCTCAAGATGACAAATTACGATGTATTTCATGTTTTTTGGCTCTTGTTTCATGATTCTTGTTTCTTCTAATTGTCAATTGTCCTTTGTCAATTATCAATTAATTCGCGATCATGGTTGCAGGTACACTTCCCGTTACATACAAGGGCAAGGTGAAGTCAGCTTCTGTGCCATCAACAAGAATTACGTGAAACGTACCTTCAACAATATATTCCACTGTACCATCGGCAAGTGCTGTTACCATTGCTGCACCACTTGAGAGATTCAGATTAAAGTTTACCGGAAGGGTTAGGTTTTCGGTAGCGCTGGCTCCGATCAAGAAATTAGTCGAATAGCTGTTACTGTAATAATGTTTACCGGATTTCGTCCCTTCAATGGTAACTGTATATTCGATCTCATCAACCGTTGCAGCCCGGGCCTCTAAATTTTGAACTGTACAATTGACATCGTAGGTAATGGTATAGGAAGTAAAGCCATTAATGTGATAATTTCCTGACATATTATTCACCGTAACCACGGGTTGATCGTAAAAATCTTCGTAGCCAACGTCCACGGTTGCTGTGCCGGAAATATCAATGGGCAGGTCAAATTCTTCAAAGACCGGATCATCAAGATGGAAGGTACCGGTACATGTATAGGGTAGGGATTCACCTGCATCCAATTTGTCTAAAATCTGAATGGCATCTGCGGTCAGTAAGGTCAGCGGCATGGTCAGGGTAATGGTATCAACCGGAATGGTCTGATCCACGATCACATACTCCGGAAGTGCTGAAATGCCGTCGACAACAACTTGATAATCAGCATCATAGATATGAGCGGTTCGAGTGTCATTATTGGTTAAAAGCATGGTAATATTCATGAAAGTTGTATCACCCGGGAGCTCCAATAACTCATAGCCTGTGATTTCGATCGTAGGTTGGGCAAAAAGCTGCGCAAAGATATCAGCCTCTGTATTTCCACTCATAGTGAGAGGCAAAGTAAAGACCAAAGGTGATGAGTTAACATGAGTCACAGAGATTAAACCTTTAACTTCATAATCAATGGTTCCGTCCTTTATAGCTTGTGCAAGTTGTCCGCCGGTTGTCTCATTCAGGGTCAGTTTAACGGGAAGGGTCAGGGTATCTGATCCGCTAGCTGTGACAACTAAAGGTTCAGAATAGACATCTGAATACAGATGAGTTTCAGATTCAATTCCTTCAATGAAAACCACATACTCGACATCATCAAGTGTGACAGAACGGGTGTCCATATTTTGGATCAGACAGGTTACATCAAAATCAAAAATATATGAACCCTGTCCATCCTCGGTAAAATCGCCGGTAATATTTAAGAGAGTCAAATTTGGTTTTTCATAGAATTCTTCATAACCGACTTCGATTGTAGCTCTGCCTTCAATATCTATGGGCAGATCAAAGTTCTCTAAAACAGGATCATCGATATGGAAAGTTCCAATAGCCGCATAAGCGAGTTCTTCACCCGCATCCAATTTAGCAAGGATCTGAATGGCATCTGCAGTCAATAAGGTCAGAGGCATGGTCAGGGAAATGGTATCAACCGGAATGGTCTGATTGACGATCACATGCTCCGGAAGCGTTGAAATGCCGTCGACAACAACTTGATAATCAGCATCATAGATATGAGCCGTTCGAGTGTCATTATTGGTTAAAAGCATGGTAATATTCATGAAAGTTGTATCACCCGGGAGCTCCAATAATTCATAGCCTGTGACCTCAATCGTGGGCTGAACAAAAAGAGTTGAAAAGATATCGGCAGTCATGTTTCCGCTGAGATACATTGGCAAAGTGAAATCACTTTCAATGCTATCAACTTCCGTGGCATGGAAGATACCTTCGACTACATAATCAATGCTACCGTCCCCGATCGCCGTTGCCAATTGAGCACCCGATGTTGCATCCAGAGTCAGCATGATCGGTAATGTAAGTGAATCCGAACCATTCCCTTCGAAAACGAGATCTATGGAATAACTTTCGGAATAAAGGTGCTTTTCAGAAGGTATTCCTTCTATATAGACTACATATTCCACTTCATCAATGGTAACGCCGCGACTGTCCATATTCTCCACCAAACATGAAACCGTAAAATCAAAAATATAGGAATCTGTACCATTGGCAGTGAAATTACCGGAAATATCCCCGACAGTAACGGTGGGCATATTATAAAAATCCTCATATCCGGCATCAACTTCAGCTGTTCCGGTAATATTAAGAGGAAGATCGAAGAGATTAAAGACCGGATCGTCTACATGAAATTCACCGGTAACTGAGTAGGTTAGTTCTTCACCTGCATCCAGTTTTGCAAGGATCTTGATGGCATTACTAGTTGCCATACTTAGTGGTAAGGTCATATCGATCGTAGAATCAGGATAAATATCCATATCAAGAACAGTTGATTGTAGAGGAAGTGTAATTTCTTCCAGAACGACAATATATTCAACGTCATAGACATGAACCTGGCGTTTATCCATATTGGTAATGGTCATATCAATATCAAGAAAAGCGGTATCCGTTGGAAGTTCAAGCAGGGTATACCCCGTGATGTTTACCTCAGGTTGCTTGAAAAGATCTTCAATAGAACAAGAGAAGAGCAATAGAATGCTTAAAAGGATGAGAATTGTTGAAGTAGATTTCATGGAAGTCCTTTGTTTTATCTTAAAATGATACTCTAATATACTTATTGGTTGCTTTATAAAATACAAGGCTAGGAAAGCATTTACAAGAATAGTTTAGGGTTTAGAAGTTTAGGAGTTTAGAGGTCTATGGTGAAAGTATACCGCTTACTTTTTACAATAGTGATTACTGATTTCAGCATAGTGTATACTGTCATTTTGCTTCTAGCTTTCAAATTGATAATTTATTGATTATATTTTCGCATGATTAACCGAAAAATTACACGAAAAGTATATGTTGGCAAAATGGCAATTGGCGGTGACGCTCCCATAAGCATTCAAAGCATGATCAATACCAAATCGGATGATGTGGAAGCATCCATCGACCAGATATGGCAGTTGGAGACCGCAGGATGTGAGATCGTCCGCATGGCGGTCCCGAATTCTGCTGCTGTTCCTGCCTTTGCCGAGATCAAAAAACGCATTGGCATTCCGCTGGTAGCTGATATTCATTTTGACTATAAACTAGCGCTTGCATCACTGGATGCCGGTGCGGATAAGATTCGAATTAATCCGGGTAATATTGGCTCGGAAGACAAGGTTAAAGCAGTTTTGGATGCCTGTAAGAAAAAAAATGTCCCAATACGTATTGGCGTTAATGCCGGTTCCATGGAAAAAGATATCTTAGAGAAATACGGACATCCAACGCCCGAGGCACTGCTAGAATCTGCCGAACGACATATTGCGATCTGTGAAAAATACGGATTTGATGATGTTCTTGTTTCCATCAAAGCATCTAATGTCATGAACATGATCGCAGCGAATAGACTGTTCTCTGAAAAATATGATTATCCTTTACATTTAGGCGTTACTGAAGCAGGGACTGAAAAAATGGGTTCTTTGCGTTCAGCGATCGGAATCGGAACGCTTTTAGCTGAGGGAATAGGTGATACCTTGCGTGTTTCACTGGCTGCTGATCCCGTTAAAGAGATCGCGACTGCGAAACATATTCTACAAGCTTTAGATTTACGTAAAGATGCTGTCCGAGTGATCGCTTGCCCGACCTGCGGACGCACAAATTATGATCTGCCTACTATTGCGCGTGAACTGGAAGAACGCGTTGAGGGTTTAAATAAAGAAATTACCGTAGCAGTTATGGGTTGTGTGGTAAATGGACCCGGAGAAGCTCGAGAAGCGGATCTGGGTATCGCAGGAGCAGGAGAGGGGAAAGTGATGCTTTTTGAGAATGGGAACAAAATAGGTTTGTTTCCGATAGAAGGCATTGTTGATAAACTGGTAAAAATGATTATGGATTATGAATGAAGGATGATGGATGAAAAATCCAAGAGACAAGAACCAAGAGCCAAGTAATAGAAATGACCTTACACCCTTACACCATACACCTTTATACCCTTAAACCAAATTGAAGTATCGCTTGCATAATTATAAACGAAACAGTAATTTTGGGACGTATTAAATAAGGAATACACATGACATCGAACGAATTTTTTCAATCACTGGGTTTAACAAAAACGAATCTTTACCTTTTTCTTATAGCACTTGCGGTACTTATTGTGGGTTATATTTTTATGGCTCTCGGTAAAACTTACGATGCCCTATCACTTTACGTCAGTCCCATTATTTTGACGATTGGGTATGTTGTGGTGTTGCCCATGTCGATTTTGTATAAAAAATCAAAGAATACTAAAGACTAAACCACAGATTACACGGATTACACAGATAAATTAAGACGCATTAAATTGCGTCTTTTTTATTTTAAAACATATAAAATAACTGTTAAGCTTTCCTCGCGGGTCATCCTGTCCGTCAGCTGACGGATCAGCCCCGGAGGGGTCCCGTTAGGGATATCTCTGCGAGAATAAAAATTCTACATATCTTTATCGCACCCTTTAATATTTATACTTGCATTACGCGAAAGATTGGCTTGAAGTAAAAATTTATATTATTCATTAATACTTTTAAGAATCAGAGTATCAAAGAGATCCCGAATCAAGTTCGGGATGACTAGTATCAGTGTTTACGAGTGTATTTTAAAACACTTTAATCTTTTACTTTTTATCTTTTCAATTCTGTTTTATCCCTGAGCTAAATTATTTATATTGGCAGTGATTATTTAAAGGAAATTAATGCAAAAAAAATACGGACTTTTACTCGACTTCGATGGCGTGGTTGTGAACAGCGAACCGCTGTATGAAAAAGCTATGAATATTCAATTTAAAAAATATGAAATCAAGGTAGAAGCGGAAGATTGGCTGTTTTTCAAAGGCAAAGATGCCAAAGCCGTCTTCTCGTATATTCAGGATAAATATGATGCTCAGATTGATATTGATAAAATGCGTGCAGACTATGGTGTTGACCTTTTTAAAGAATTTAAAATTAATATGCGCTTTATTCCCGGATTTGTGGAATTTTATTATTCCTGCCTAGATGAATTTTCGGATCTAATTGTTACCTCCACATCACGTGAAGTGATGGATTGGACCTTTGAGAACGTCCCTGTCGATAATATTTTCAGTGGTATGATCACATCAAGCGAGGTTGAAAACACCAAACCACATCCCGAACCTTATTTAAAGGGTGCCGAGAAGATCGGTATCCCGATCGAGAAGTGTATTGTGATCGAAGATTCAGTCAATGGTATTCGTGCAGGGAAAGCTTCTGGAGCTAAAGTGATCGGGATCACCACAACCTTTCCGGCCGATGTGATCTATGAGGCGGATTTGATTGTGGGGTCATATGATGAATTGTCACCGGAAATATTGAAGAAATTGATTAATGATAAAATGTAGAGACGCCACGAATGGCATCTTTACGCCACACCATTTATAATTGATATGTCATGAAATTATCGCTCAAAAACATTGATAAACGCCTTTACCCCCTCATGTTAGGGTGGTTAATCAATTCATTGGGATTTGGGGCGATTGTCCCTTTCATGACGGTGTATTTCAATACAGTCCGCGACGTTCCAATGAGCTATATAGCCTTCTTTTTTCTCGCTGGAGCCATTGGCCGTACCGTGGCACAATCTGTGGGCGGGGCCGTGTCCGACAGGATAGGGCGCAAGGGATTAATGGTCTGGAGTCAGCTGAGTCGCTCTGTTATTTTTCTTTTTGCCGGTATTGCGATCGCAAAAGGATTTAGTGTATGGGTCTTGGCGGGAATTATATTAAGTCAATATTGGGTATCATCCTTTTTTCAACCCGTCGCATCTGCAATGATCGCAGATATATTACCGCCAAAAGAGCGATCCAATGGCTATGCACTTATGCGTATGGGTGGCAATATCGGATGGGGGATCGGCCCCGCGATCGGCGGTTTCTTGTTTGACGTTTCATATCAATCATTATTTTATTTTACCTCTGTCACATTTTTAGTAGCAGGCTTATTTGTTATATTCAGTATAAAAGAAACCGTTGATACCACGGAACGGCCAACGGGCACGATCGATCGTGCCCGGGAGCCCCGAGGTTTCGGGGCTATGGCTGCTGCGTTCAAGCGCGATAAAGTATTTTTGTTCTTTTGTGTTGTTGCTCTGTTATTATTTCTCACTTGGGGACAGTTCGTATCAACCCTCTCTGTCTTTATGAAGAAAGGTATCGGGATGTCATCCACTCAAATTGGCTGGGTCTATACATTTAATGCCGCTTTGGTGATTATCTTTCAGTATTTTATTACTCAACGGACTAAAAAGACGAACCATTTTATCTTGATGATGATCGGTTCTTTATTTTTTGTCTTCAGTTATGCATTTATGGGGTGGATCAACTCCTTTGGTATGATGATGTTTGTTATGGTTTTCATCACTTTTGGGGAGATGTTTGCAGGTCCAAGTGGTAATACCATTGCATCAAATATGGCAAAAAAAGGACAATATGGCAAATACCAGGGTATTTACAGTTCGATCTCGACTTTGGGCTGGTCACTCGGACCATTCATAGGCGGTATCATGATGGATATTATTCCGAATATGAAGGTTTTCTGGTTAACAATGTCATCTTTCGGCCTTCTGGCTTTCTTTGGATTTCTTTACCTCTACTATAAAAAAGGAGAACATGCAGAATGAAAATTTGGAAAAGCACATTAACGGTTCGTTCCTATGAATTGGATTCATTTGGACATGTAAATAACGGCACCTATGCAAAATACCTTGAAGCTGCACGTGGTGACTATCTCCAGGAAATAGGCATAGATTTTAATGATTTTAAAGCGTGGAATAAATTTCCTGTTATTGCCAAAGTGATCATAGAATATAAAGCACCGGCTTATTTGTTCGATACGCTTCATATCAATGGTAAAGTTGAAAATCTCGGTAAATCATCGGTTAATTTTACATACGAGATCCTTAAAGATGACGGTTCACTTGTCGCTATTGCCGAAACACTCATGGTTTTTGTGAATGAGAAGGGGAAACCATGTTATATGCCGGAAGAAGTGAGAACTGCGTTCTCACAGACGTAAAACGTAAGACGTAAGATGTGAAACGTCGAAATTCGAGCGTGTGTAAATCGCTTAATTCTTTACCCTGTTTTTTAGGAATCTAATTAATCCCAAGAGCATCTGTTTGATCTTATTCAGTTCAATCATTATTTCATTGTTTTCAATCAAATCCAATCTTTTTGAAATGATAAGTTGTGTTTCTAATTCAGTTAATGATCCTAAAGAATAATAAAGAAATTTAATAAACTCTTTATCACTGGAACGGGCGGCTCCTTCCGCTATATTTGACGGAATAGAAACAGCCGCTCGTCGCATTTGTTTAGAAAGTTCATATTTCTTATTTTCGATCAATTTGTCTGTGATTGAATATATTTTAATGACAAGGTCTATACTTATTTTCCAAACATCAAGGTCTTCATGGGTTCTCATTTTGTTTTCCTCATATTTCGAAATGAAATTGGCAAAAATCTAAATTAAACTCAAGCCCTAAATATTAACTGTGATCTGTATCACCTTTCACGTCTTACGTTTTACGTCTCACGGAAGAAATTTGAAATACCTTTTAATATTATTACACCTCGTTTCAATAAAAACATTGACATTACCTATTTCAAATCGTATCTTTTTCAGCTTTTTAACATGAGATAAATGAGGAATACATGGCATATCCACTATCAACAAAAAAAAGAATTCGCCAGGCAAAAAAAAGTAACCTGCGCAACCGTCATTTTAAATCACTGATGAAAACTGCTATTCGTCGCGTAGATGAAGCTCCTACTAAAGAAGAAGCTTTGAAATTACATCTGGAAGC
>Ga0307992_1001391_pt1 | contig 14357 bp, 15 predicted proteins | sample EllFjometagen133_FD_203162 | JGI IMG/M metagenome (GOLD analysis project Ga0307992, IMG submission 203162) | Marine microbial communities from Ellis Fjord, Antarctic Ocean - #133 | ecosystem: Environmental > Aquatic > Marine > Unclassified | place: Southern Ocean | collected 2014-10-08
TTTAATCACTGTCCCACTACCTAAAGTAATAGTTTGTTTCTGAGTTCCTTTTTGATAACACTTGTTGGTACAAGTAGAATCTTGGCCATAGGCACCAACTTCACAGACTACCTCACAATCTTGTTCCAGCTCTTGCTCTTGAGAAGATTCAGCAGCTAAAACGGGTTTGGTCATCACTAAAGAAGTGGCGGTTATTAAAGATAAAACAACATATTTGTTTAGTTTCATACTCATCCTTTTCTATATAAATTGATTTACTTTTATATAGTTAGGCGAAATTATAACAAATAGTATCTGAATGTCAATAGTTATAAGATACCACATCTGTAAATTTCTTGCTCAAAAAATACTTTAATAATTATTTAATCTTCTATTGATAGGCTTAGTGAATGCAGTTAATTTTGATAGTGGAAGATGACGGCGTGTTGTCTCAGACGTTAAAAATATCTCTTTTAAAAGAAGGTTTGCGAGTTATGATTGCTAGAAACCTTAGAATAGCTCAAATTTTAATTACTCAGCATAAATATAGCTTGATTATTTTAGACCGAGTATTACCAGATGGTGATGGAATAGATTTAGTCGAAAAGATACTTGAAATTAACTATCAGGCTCGAATACTGGTGTTATCTACTAAATCATCGGTAAAACAGCGTATTAAGGGCTTTAGACTAGGTGTAGATGAGTATTTAAGCAAGCCATTTTCTTATCAGGAATTAAGGCTACGGGTTAAAAATTTATTAGCTAGGCAAAAGATTGATTCATCTGAGGCGATTTCTTGTGGGGGAATTGTGCTTTTCCCCAAGACTTGTAGCTTGGTTATCGATGGTAATTGGAGTAAAATTCGCCCTCGAGAGTCTCAGATATTAGCTTGTTTGATTTATCATAAAAGGTTTGTAGTCACAGACGAACTATTATTAGATTTTGTCTGGGGATATACTGGCAGAACTCCCTCTCATCGTTCTATCTCGGTTTATATTAGGCGGATTAGAATGTACTTGGGCTCGAGGTCACAACAGTTAAAAACAATCCGGGGAGTGGGTTATTGTATCTCTTAAACCAAGGGTAAAAGCCAGGTCATAGTTGTACCCTGGTGTTTTTTACTTTTTACATTAATTTTACCTGAGAAATGTTGTTCAATAACATTTTTTACCCAAGTTAAACCAGTTCCTGATCCGGATGATTTCATACTATAGCCATCAGCAAACATCAGAGATTTTTCTAGCCAACTCATGCCTTGTCCACCATCGATGAAAGACAGTTTAAGGTGATTATTGATAATTTTACCTACTATGAGAATGATTCTGTTTTCTTTCTGGCTAAGACCAGTGTATGACTCGATTGCATTCTTTAAGGTACAAATAACAGCTTCCTGAAAGTAAAACCTACTTCCATAAAGTTTTGTTTGATGGGGGAAGTTGAGATGACTATTTATAATTACTTCTGGAGAGTTATGCTTAGCAAGTCTTAGGGCTTCTTTGAGAAAGGGTCTGATAAAGAATGACTTTTTAGAGTTGAGGAGTTGTGGTTTCTGGAATAGTTCTTTAAGGCGATAAGCACTACAGAGAGCTTGTTGGACATATGGAGTTTGAGCAATATGACGATGTTCTTGAGCAAGTTCTAAATTAATTACTAAACTAGAGAGGGGTGTGACAGCTGCATGGCGAAAGGCTTGACCATAATGTAAGTGTTCTAGGTTCATATTTAATAGATTAACAAACTGAGATTAAGAAAATATTAATAAAAAATGTTGTGGATTTTTTTGATGAATATAGATCTGGTATACTAGGGGTCTTAACAACAAAAATTGCCCTGTAGTGAAATGGCATCACCACTGCCTCTGAAGCAGTTATTTTAGGTTCGAATCCTAACAGGGCATCAAACTCAAATATATATCTATATATCAATCTAATTTAATTAGAAAATTCTAAAGTTTTCAGTAAAGTCTCACAGGTTTTTATATTGATTTCCATCCAATTGTGTACGCACAATAAAGAATAAACTTTGCCTTCATTTTCAAAATGAAAATTAGTTTGGTATCTATCTAATTTCTTTTCATCCATTTTGGGAGGGTCAATTCTATATGCTTGGATTGAGTCAGAAACATTAAAGTATGTGTAGTTAGTTCCAATTCCAATATTATCCCAACTATTAGTTATATTGAGCTGAATAGTTGAGTTTTCTGGTTCTCCTGCTTCCCAAAAACGTATTAAAGTTGAGGGAATATTGGAAAAATTTTCTAGACTAGATTGCCATTGAGGCGGAGTATAAACAGTCAAGTTTTGAGTGGGAAAGTTATGAGACATCCACCCATCTGGCTTGTTTGATTTAATAACAGTTGGTTCTGGAGTTGAGTCAGGGAGATTCGTCTCATCTAGAATGGGTGATGTTGATGGTAAAGGAGATGATACTAACGGTGAGGGTATAGGTGATGCTGAAGATAAAGACTTAATGACTTGTTTATTTTGATAATATTGATATCCAAAAAACCCAGCTAGAGAAATTGCCACTAGAGAGAGAAATGCTAGAAAAATTAATAATAACCTATTATTTTGAGCTGGTTGTGAAGAGAGTTCTTGATCTGCCAGAGGTTTATTTTCAACTTGTTGTGGGGTTTTTAGAGTGGGATTGTTTTCCATATCTCAATTTTAGCATAAAAAGTTCCTAACTATAGTACAATAGTGCCATACTTTTAATATATAGCTATATATCAATCTAAATTATAACTGTGATATGATTTATTTATGAAAATATTATCTTACAATGTAATGAGTGGTGGTTTTGATAGTTATGAAAATAAAGAAGATCAACCACAAAGGCTAAAGCTCATCCAAAATGCAGTCAAAGATATTGATGCAGACATAGTCTCCCTAATAGATACTTATAGATGGGATGAAATTTATACAAATAAAGAGCTTTGCAAATTATTCGATTATAAGAAGGCATACTGCGTAAATCTTGATGATAATAGATTGAAGAAACTGGGACACAACAACGGTATAACCATATTATCCAATTTAGAAAATATTAATTTTAAGACAATAAATCTCAAGAGTAGGAATTCTGTTCTTAGCTCATTTAAATTAAATAATTCTGAAATAAATTTATTTAGTCTATATCTAGATGACTTGAGTGAAGATGTGAGACTAGATCAAGTAAATGAACTAACCAAATACATAAAACATGAAAATAAAAATATAATCATTGGAGACTTTAACAGTTTGAGTCCAAAAAATATTGATTCTACAAAAGAAAAAATTGACAATTTTTTATCTAAAAATCCACAATTTGCAGGTTTAAAAAACCAGCTAGATGACATGATGAGAGCAGAAGTTATTAGCAAATTTCTTGATCTAGATTTCAAAGATGCATCAACTAACAATGTAAATACTGCTCCTACAAAATTAACAAATCTTACAGACGAGGCACTTCTAAGACTAGATTTCTGTCTATATAAAAACTTAGATATAAAAAAACTTGAAGTGCTTACAGATGAAATTTATGACAAGACATCAGATCATTATCCTCTTTTAATAGAGGTTTAAATCTAAAAAAGGTTCCTGACATAGTACAACAGCGCCATCAAATTAAAATATATATCTATATATCAATCTAAAATTAGTTCTGATATAATAAAGACTCATTTTCAAATAATCCCCAGAATATTTTTAAGAAAAGAGGTTATCTTGTCTAAATTAATTTATGAATACTATTCTCCCAATGGTTTAAAAAAATCTGGGAATATAACTAACAGCTCTCGTTTAGTTATTAAAGAAGCAGAAAAGTTAGGTATTAATTGGAAAATAGAAACTGGAACTCAGATTGTGACCCTAACTTATCAGGGGCAAGAAAAATCATACTATCACCAAGTACCTTCCTCGACCACTGCTCTGGCTCTCTATGCTTGCAATAATAAAAAAATAACTACTAATTTATTAAAACAAGCGGGAGTTAATGTTCCTAAAGGATATAGAATCAAACGAAATCAAGAGCAAGACTATCTTTTAGAAGTTTTTTCTTTTTTGAAAAAACCTCTGGTAGTAAAACCTACAGATGGAATTTGGGGAGAAAATATCACAGTTGGCATTAGAGATGAAAAAGAATATCTAGAGGCAATAGAGCTGGCTTTTTCATATTCTTTGAAGAAAAGCACTGGGGCGATAGTTGAAGAAATGTTTTTTGGAGAAGAATATAGAATTCTTTTAACTAGAGAAAAAGTACTTGGAGTTTTAAAAAGGATACCAGCCAATGTAACTGGAAATGGTGAGCATTCAATTAAAAAATTAATCAAGGTAAAAAATAAAGAAGATATAAGAGGAAAAAAGGGTGGTGATAAGTCTCACCTTAAGATTAGAATAGATAAAAAAATGAGATCCTTTTTAGATGAGCAAGAATTGAACTTAAGTTTTATCCTCCCTAAGGGGAAAAGGATTTTTCTGAGAAAAGTTTCAAATGTTTCTCAAGGTGGAGAAGCAATTGATTTCACAGATAAAGTTCACCCCAGTGTTAAAGAAATATCTCTTCAAGCCATTAGGGCTATACCCGGTCTTTCTTTTGCTGGTGTTGATTTTATGAGTTCTGACATTACTCAAAAGCAAAATAAAAACTCATATGTCATTATTGAGATTAATAGTTCACCGGGATTTGATATTCATGATTACCCCTATAAAGGTAAAAATCGACACTCAGTCAGAGAGTTTTTATTACTTATGTTTCCTGATTTAAAAGAAAAATTTAGTTTAAAAGGTTCCTGACATAGTACAATAGCGCCATACTTTTAATATATCGTTATATATCAATCTATTTTTGATTTATATTGAATAATTCAAGCTTTTTAGAAAAGTTATCGGGAAGAGGAAATAACTCTAAAGATTTATTCATTAATATTATTTGAGACATTAATTTGAAGGCATATTCTTCTGAGCTATCGCTTCCGTCGTATCTACCTGTATATGAAACATCTTCTGGATTTAGAGTTTGTTTTATATGTAAGTGAAAGTGTGCATGGGCACTTTCTTCTATAGCTGTAAACACAGGCATTAAGACTGGGGTAGTATAGACTCCCATTCTTATCAAATGAGCACTAGTTGCCCTATTGTTTTTTCCAACTTTAAATTCTTTTATTGATCTAATCATTTTTTCCATTTTTTCAAATGTGACAATAATTTCATTTTCTTCTTCAACGTAAGCAATCATATTCAACTTGCCATTGTAAGAAGGGTAGAGATGAAGGGGTATTACTGAGTTCCCATTTGAGACATGCTGATTAAATATTTTTTGTCCGAGGAGAAATGGTTTATACCATAGAAGAAATTCTTGGGGAGTAAAATTCGGTTTTACTTCAATATTCTCTTGAACATAAAATTGTTTTTCTTTTTGAAAGACCATTTAAATATTATATCAATAGATATCATATTTTTGTCCTAAAGGTTTCTGACATAGCACAACAGTTTGCTATATAAGGTTATTTTAATTGGGACGTCAGAACCTATTCTCTGGTATATTTTATATATGGAAAATGAACCATTTTTATCTAAGCTCTTAAGAAAGAAAGCAGCGGTGTTGAAATCTCAAGAAAAAAGCAGTAAAAACATGAGCTCTGCTTTAAGAGAAGTTAATCGACAAATCAAACAATGCTTGTGTGGGGGTGATCCAACAAAGGGAGAGGGAGTTACTAAATCAGGAGTTTGTGATGATTAGTAAAAATCACTTTTTTATAAAAAGGTTCCTAACATAATGCAATGATATCATCATGCATATGAATGAGTTTTTAGATTCAGTTCAATTAGCTGAGCAAGTCAGACATATTATTAAGTCAAAAGATTGGTATTCTCTTACAGAAAGCAGTGGGTCCTACATTCAAGATTGAATCCGAACATTAGTAATTTTTAATTCTTCATCAAACGCCTCTTGAGATGTTCTGTATCCCAAGCATTTTCTTGGTCTGTTGTTAATTTCATTAATCATATCATCTAGTTCCCATTGTTGGAATTTGGAGAAATCAGTTTTCTTTGGTAGATATCTTCTAATTAGTCCATTACTGTTTTCATTTGTTCCTCTTTGCCAGCTTGAATAGGGATCACAGAAGTAAGTTGGTAGACCAAATTGTTTGTGATTGGTAAACTCTTTTCCATTATCTAAAGTTGTACTTTTCTTTGCTTGTTTTGGTAGGTCACGAAACATTTGGCATGCTTTGTTTGCTGTTTCTCTAGCGGTTAAATCTTTAATAAACTGAGCCATTATCAACCTAGTTTTTCTTTCAACTTCAGTATGAATACCTCCTTGATGATTTTTGCTCTCAATAGAATCTCCTTCCCAGTGACCGAATGTCAACCTGGTTTCTATTTCAGCTAGTCGGTCATGGATACTAGTTCTGTCTGGTATTTTTGATCTTTGAGCTTTTCTACCATACTTTTTTCTTCGCTTCTTTTGTTTTCTTGGTAAGAAATCCCACAATGTTTTGAGTATATTTTCTTCTGAGTAAATATACTGATATATGCACTCATAACTAATTTCCCAATATGGATTATTAGGTTTCTTAAATTTTAATCTTCCAGATATTTGTTCTGGACTCCATCCCATTCTCAGTTTTTTTAAGACATGAGAATACACAGATCTGTTTTTAAGAGGGTGTCTTTTTCTTGCATTAATTGATCTCTTTTCAGTTTTAGCTTGAGCGTGTACTGCTACATAGTGTCCTTTAAAACTATTTCTTGAAATCTCATCACTGATTGTGCCAGGACTTCTTTTTAGCTCACGAGCAATTGCTCTGATACTAGTTTTTTGTGCTAGCAAAACAGATATTAGCTCACGTTCAAGAGCTGTTAATTTAGTGTGTTTTTTTACCATCCAAACATTCTACTCGAGTCTTCCTATGACTCAAGGGTGTTCGGATTCCATTTTGAACTCGTAGGTTTGTGTGGGAAGAAAGCATTGTGTTAATGGCAGAGATGATTAGCCAAGAAATTAGGCAAGTAGAGTCAGAGCAAATTCAACAAATTATTGAAAATTCATTTACTCCAGACGCATTATCTTTAGTAGGTTCAAAATATTTTATAGACTCTCTTTTAGAAGTTGATCCAGAATTAGTTTTATGGTCTGAAGGAGATATATCTTGGCAGGCATCAAAAGCTTCTAGAACTGGTTTAACAACCAGACAGAGCATTAGGCTTGAGTTAATCGGTAAAAATAAGACGTCTGAATTGAAAGATATTATCTTGTCTTTAGCTGATGAATTTGGGGAAAAAGTTCATGTAGTGGTTATTGATGATAAAGAAAAGAACTTGGCTCACGCATCAAGTTTGCAAGATCAGGTTTTGGATAGTGGAATTATAATTAGTATATATCATCTTAATCTTAATGATGTTCAAGCTGATCCAGCTAATTGTTTAGCTTTTTTATCAGAAATAAAGGAAAAAAATATTAGATTAATAGTTGATATGGATGGAGTATTAATAAATGCAGATCGAGTTTTACTAGAATTAGTAGCACCTAAGATAGTTCTATTACTTCAGAAATTATCAGTAAAATAATTTCTACAACGGCACGCTATTTTCTCTCTTTGAGCAATTGAGTTATGTCCCAGATTTGCAAGCAAGGGGCATTGTTTGGTCGGCAGTATTCTTGAAGTAAATTTTCTAATGGTAAATCTATCTCTAGGCGGTGGCTATTAACTACTAGTAATACTTGGTCAAAATCTAAAGCTCTTTCACTAAACTTCGGAGTAACATCTCTGACAGGAAAGCCAACTCCTTCTACATAAATATTATCTACATTTTGACGATGAAAGTACATTAAAATTCCATCGGGGAGAGTACCAAATGAGCCTTCGGTGGCAACGGCTATAGTTCGATCTTTAGCTTTATCTTTAATGTATTCCACACTTTCTTTGATTCCATGGCCAGATGACCATTCATAAAGATACTGTTCTTTATCAGCACTTACAAAAGGAATTTTACTGGTATCAGTTAGAGAGTTATAAATAAATTTTCCAGAGGTGGCGCCGATACAGATGATAATTATTCCTAAAAATATTTGCAAAGATAATTTTTTCCACAAAATCTTTTGTTTTTTAGCTAGTTCGATTAACTCTTGAATCATTAGAGAAGCAGAAATAGTCAAAAATATACTAACTGGGAAGAAGTATCGCGGATATACTACTTTACCCAAGAGCGCAATTGGGCCAGCAAATAAAACTGCTGATCCAACTAAGATGTGTTGAGTGCGTCTCTTTTTTAGATTTGGTAAAAATTGACCTAGTAGGTTTAGTAGTAGAACCGGCCAAGCTAAGTAAACTCCAAAATAATTAATGTAGTTGGGGATATTGATAAGAGTATCTTGCCACTTACCTTGGAAGACCACTTCCTTCCATGGATAAAGAAAATCACTCCCTCTAGAAAATATTTGTGAAAAAACTGGGTGAAGTCTGAGAGTAAAAAATATCATTACTCCACCCATAACTGCTATTGAGATATAAATAATTTGTTTTATTCTAGAGCTTATTTTTGTCGGCTTAAGCCAAGGATAGATAAATAAACTAGGGATGATTAAAATAGCCGGTAATTTACTCCACAATCCTAAGCCAAAAAATAAAGCAGTTAATCCTATCCAGAATTTTTTTTGTTTACTTTTAATTATTTGAACTATTCCAATAATTGTGAGGGTTATTCCCAAACCCAACAATCCATCTGTGAGGGCCATTCGATGATGAAAGAACCAGAAGGGCAGGATGCTTCCTAGAATCATTGCCATCCAAGTTGTTTTTGTTTTCCCACCCAGTAGTTTTGTTAAGTAGCCTAAGCTTAATATCTGACCAAGACCGATAATTACTGCTACGAATCTACTAGCAAATAATTGATCTGAAAATAGAAATTGAAAGGGTACCATCAACCACATTAAAAGAGGTGTTTTGCCATCATTCATGGGGAAGAACAAATACTGTTGCCAGTCATCAATGATGAGCTGAGTCCATCTGATATAAATAGCTTCATCAGCAAATACTGGTAAAAGTGTCAGTCGATAAAGGTGGGTGATTAAATAAAAAACAATGACTAAGATTGGGATAAACCAAGGTTTAATTTTTTTCACTACTCTATTGTAGCCTAGCTGATCTTACTCGCCAACTTGCGATAAGGAAAATTAACAATCCAAAATAAAACAAATGGTACCCAAGTAATAAGTTGCTGTTGCCAGATTACATCTCCATCGTAGTTGCCCATCCAAAGATAGGGAATATATCGGAACATTGAGCTAATTGATAAGATTAGCAAACTAATTTTCCAAGATTGCCATTTTTTATTAATCAGTGGCAGCCAAACTAGAGACCAGATTAAATACCAGGGTAAAAATTGTTTTGATCGAGGTGTTAGGAGTGGTAAAAATAGTAAGATTGAGGTTAGAAAAGGCCAACTAGATAAAATGAATTCATGTAGTTTTGGCCAAACTTTTTTCCAAGGTAAAACCAAAGCCAGCCAAATGGGAATCAGAGCCAGTGTGGCTAATTTAATCGATGCAGAAAATAGTAATAGAAGAAGTGAAAGTAAAATAGTTTTACTAGTTTTTTTATTAGTTATTATTAATAGCATGGCTGTTATTGCTGGAGCCATCATCCATAAATCATTATGAGCATTGCTAACTACTTCAATTAATAAAAGTGGATTTAAAAGTAGTATTAAGAGCCAGATATTTTGTTTTTTGATGTTTTTTATTAGAGAGAAGCTTAAGAGACCAAAGCTTAAGAAACTAAATAGGCGGAAGCTGAGCCAAGTTATTGAAAATTTTCCTCCTCCTAAAAAATATGGTAAAAGAGATAATCCTGTCCAGCCATAGAAGTAAGGGGCTGGTGTATGGGTGTTATGCATGAATCTAGTCCAGTTATCAGTGGCAAAATTTAGAGCTGTTTGAAGGTGAGGGTTGGCTTGATAAACTACGACCATTTTGGCATTAAAAATGTAGTTAAATATATCGTAAGAAAGAGCGTTGTTTGAAAATATTAGTGGACTGGCAATTAAGAGTGGCACCCACCAAGACATTTTTTGTTTTTTAGGCCATATTTTAATGATATTAAAATATGTAATAAATAGTGAGATTAATAGAATTAAATAACTATTAGTTAGTAGAAGTCTGTTGTTAAAAAAACTATTCCACATCCAAGTTTGAAATTGCCAATAAGGCGACCAACTAGTTAATACTAAATTAGGTGCGGTGAGTGAATAAGAAAAAACTGTATAAATAACCAATAATAGAAAGTAAAGCAATAGGTGTCGGTTAAGTTTATTTCTGAAAAGATCAGACATTATTCTTATACTTACCTTTCAAGTCAGCAATTTTAATCCAAATAATGTCCTTGAGCATACGTAATGAATCTTTAATTGGATCCACTCGATCTGTTTCATGGTGATGCCATTCAATTGGGACTTCACTAATTTTTAAACCATGTTTTTTGGCTATAAATAATAGCTCAACATCAAATGCACCTGTAAATGCATCCCCTCGTTGTTCTTGTTGGCCATAGACATGGAGCTGGTTAAATAATAACTCAGTCGCATGAGCAGAAAAAAGCTTAAAACCGCATTGAGTATCTAAAATACCAGGGATAGCTAAGAATTGAACTAAAATATTAAAACCCCGCCCCATTAAATGTCTGTACCACGGTTCTTTATCTCTAACTGACCCTACCATTTCTCTAGATCCAATAATCACCTCATAATCTTGATTTGCTCTGAGCCAAAGTTTTTCAATTTCGGATAGAGGGGTTGATTGATCAAAGTCTGTGAATAATCGCCATTGCCCTTGTGCAGCTAACATTCCAGCTTTAACAGTCGGTCCCTTACCAGCATGGACATTTTCTAGAACTTTTACTTGAGAGTGTTTTTTTGCAAATTGATATAGTTTTGCAAGTGTGCCATCTTCAGATCCGTCATCAGTCAAAATTATTTCCCAAGTATAATCTTGGTTTTTTAAATATTTAATTACTTTTTCTAAAACATTATTCTTAAGATTCTCCATTTCATTGTAGGAGGGGATAACAACAGATAAATAGGGTTTATTAGACATTGTTGTAGTATAGAAAAAACTTGCCCTTAGCTCCAGAGGAATTATCGATCTTCCCTAGTGCTAAAGAAAATTATTTCAGGGCCATTAGGAATTGAGATGACTTTTTTTGATTTTTTATCTGGGAAAACCACAATTTCATAAACAGGAGAGCTAGCTACATTTTCTATAGAGTGATCTTCATTAATAATCACTAGTGTTTCTGTTTCTCCGCGGTTAGCTTGTTTAAGTGGAGGGCGATCGGTGGTAGTTAGGAAGTATCGATAGTTTTGAGCATCTAGATCTCGTGACTCTGAAAATAGTACTAAATTATATTTTTCATCAGGTTTAATTTCTTCATAGATGCTATTAGCGACCATTTCCATATCACTGATAGTCCAACCCAAGCTATTAATTGGGAATTTATTGAAGTTAAACCATAGAAAGTAAGCTAAGAAAGCTCCGGTAGCTAATTTTCCCATTAGCTTCCCTTTGGTAATTAAGAAACTAAAAATAACACCGTAAATCCAGAAGGTAGCTGGAAATAAATAAGCAATATAGTGATCAAAGATAGTGTGTTCGTAGAGTGATGTACCAATAATTCCAGTAATTAAGTAGGCTGATATCACTACCCAGCCAGGCCAATATTTATTTTTTTTATTTTTAACTAGCAACCAACCCAAGATACCAACAACTACTATTAGCAGAATTGTGTTAAGTAATCGTTCTTGGCCAATGGAAATCTCAAACAAGATATGCATCCCTCGTCCATGAGTTTCCATAATGGTTTTGGATATTTTACCTACCAATCCGCCTTCGGTAGTGGTTTTAAAATTTCTGTCTTGATAAATTAAATTATAAAAAGCGTTAGCGTTTAACCAATCATGTTTTGAATCAAATAAAATTAAAGGGCTAAAGGAAAGAAGTAATAAGAATATTCCCACTCCAGTGGCTTTGAGCTGTAAAGACAAGTCTTTTGATTTCTTTTTCTTTTTCCAATTTTCATAACAACTAACCAACCAAATTATTCCTGCTCCACCAGCTGAGAGTAAAGTCAGATAATGCAGCTGTAGTAAAACAGCAAAGCTTAAGATTACTCCCACCCAGTATTTTGGACTTTTCCGCCAAGCTTTATAAGTAAAGTAAATCATGAAGATTGAGGCTAATGGAGCTGGATTAGGATTCCAGCTAAAGCGGGTATACATGATGACAGTTGCGGTAAAAGTAAAGAATAAGGTGGCTATCAAGGCTGCTTTTTCTCCAACTAATTCTTTACCCAATCGATACATTAGCCAAACAGTAATAATGCCCAAGATGGCGACACCGTAAGCTGGACCCATGGGATTAGGATAGCTTAACCATAAAAATGGCAGCATAAAGTAATAGTAGAGAGGCCCTAAGTACATATTGCCGACACTAGTAACTGGTCCAATAAAAACGAGGTCTTTTTCGGTAAAAATTTGAGCTACGATCATCGCATCTCGACCTTGGTCGCCCTGAAATGACAATGAGTTTTCTAGATTATATAAACGTAAAAATATTGCAAAAATAATCAAAATCGCTAGTAAAATTTGCGACAAAGATAAATGCTTTAAAATCTTTATCATTGGGGTGTTTAACTATTTGTTCTTTTTCCAGATAAAAGCGTTGTAAGCAAAAAAGTTCCAGAAGAGCCCCAGGATAATTCCGATTATGACGTAAAGTGTGCCAGTATCGAAATCATAATTAATCACTGGTATGGTGAGTAATTTGAATAAGCCAAAAAATCTTTCTCCCAGAGCGGCGATTAGTAACTGGATTAAAATTGATCCAGCCGAAGTGATATTAAAATGTAGGAATTTAAGTGGTGCTTGAGCTAAAGTAATTTTACGATCAGCAAATGTCCAGATATTATTTAAGATAAAGTTAGAGAGAATTGCTGCCTCAATACTTAGAAAAGTGGCTAAAACAAAGGCTGTTAGAAATAGCCAGCTAAAATTAGGCACCATGGCTCTAAAAAGCTGGAGAGTAATTAGTTGTACTAGAGCACCAATGCCTCCGACTACTAAAAATTTAAATACACGGTGGTTGAGAATTGTTTGTATTTGCATCTTTATAATATATGATAACGCATTTTTAATGTATTCGGGACCGATCTTAGACTTGCCATGAGTCCTGTCTTTGAATTTATATGGTACTTCACTAATCTTAAATCTTTTAATTCTGGCTTTATGTAAAAAACCAATTTGAAAAGTGTAGCCAGCAAATTTTTCAGAGTTCATTTCTGGTGCAATAGCCTCATAGGCTTTTTTAGTAATAGCTCGATAACCACCAGTCCAGTCTTTAATGGAAAAATCAGTGAGGATTGTTCTAGTTACTAGATTTCCTACTTTACTAAGAATTTTACGATGAAAGCCCCAATCATCAGGGATACCACCGCCAGGAATATAGCGTGAGCCCAACACTATCTCATCTCCTTGATTGATTCTGTCTAAAAAGAGGGGGATTTTAGTTGGATCATGAGAGAGATCTGCATCAAACTCAAATACCACGTCAGCTTTAAGATCGCCAAATGCCTTGGCCATTCCTTTTAAATAAGCAGTTCCTAAGCCAGCTTTTTGTTTATTTATTAATAAATGAAGTCTTGAAGAATACTCTTTCTTTTTTTGAAGTTTTTTGACCACATCATAGGTTTTATCTGGAGAAGTATCATCAACTATTAAAATATGCATTTCCCAATCTTTTATTTGGGAAAAAACATTAAATATTTGAGAAATGGTAGGCTCAATATTATCTCGTTCATTATAAGTGGGAATTATGACAATGGCTTTTTTCATTAATCAGCTTTGTTTTCTTTTTCTATCTCAGCTTCCACCATTAACGCAACCAACTCTTCAAAAGTGACAGAGGTTTTCCAGCCTAGTTCTTTTGTTATTTTTTTAGGGTCTGCAATAAGCTGATCTACTTCAGCTGGTCTGTCGAAATCTGGATTGTGTTTGTAGATTGATTCCCAGTCGTTAATCCCAACTGCTTTACAAGAAAGTTGTAAGAATTCTTTCACTGAGTGAGTTTCACCAGTTCCAACTACAAAATCTTCTGGGCTGTCTTGTTGAAGCATCAGCCACATTGCTTCTACATAGTCTTTGGCATAGCCCCAGTCACGCTCTGCATCTAGATTTCCTAGTTCTACAAACTCTTGTTTACCTAGTTTAATTCTAGCAATCGCATTAGAGATTTTACGGGTCACAAATTCTAATCCACGGCGAGGAGACTCATGATTGAAGAGAATCCCAGAGACAGCAAACATATCATATGATTCACGATAATTAACTGTAATCCAGTGCCCATAA
>Ga0307992_1001393_pt1 | contig 14335 bp, 17 predicted proteins | sample EllFjometagen133_FD_203162 | JGI IMG/M metagenome (GOLD analysis project Ga0307992, IMG submission 203162) | Marine microbial communities from Ellis Fjord, Antarctic Ocean - #133 | ecosystem: Environmental > Aquatic > Marine > Unclassified | place: Southern Ocean | collected 2014-10-08
CGTTTTTCACCAGAATCCAGAGAAATCCGCTTGAAACACCCCCCAAAAGACACTAAATTGCTGTCCCCCATTAAGCCCCTGTTGAGCATCTTCGTTCAGCGGGGGTTTTTCATATTTCCTGGCATAAGAATAGTAATTACACCAGGAGAACGAATCATGGTAAAAGTTGCGCTTCAATGCTGCATTTGTGGCGAAAACATCGAGGAAACTCACAAATTGGACCCCTGTTATCTACATATTACTGCGAATGCCATGGACGAAGGGGATAACCATTTGCAGCAGGGTTTTTTCTGTCATTATACCTGTATTAAGGGTGCAATGGATTATGACGGTTATTTGAATCTGGAGGATCAAGATATAGAAGAAGGTTAAACGCCTTCTTTTTACCCCACCAACTCTGGATCTTGGGGATTATTATTTGCTAAACAGCACATATTCACTACATTCACTCAAGTTTAACAAGAATCTGGGGGCAACCTGAGTACTACATCAAAGTATATCTGTCACTCCTGTGGATATTCCGCAGATGTTTGGGATGCTCCAGATATTGCCCCGATTGCTACGGTGGACACTCGTCACTGCTCGGGCTGCAAGTCTTTGGTCGAAGTCCCTGTAGAATTTCATGGTGGAATACTTACTGGTGATCCTGATGTTACGCCTGGTTTTCTGAATCGGTGTCCAGATTGCAACTCTCCGAATGTTCAGCCGTGGGATTCTAAGCATCCTTGCTCCAAATGTATCCATACTGAAGAGGTAACTAGTAGTGAATCAAAGTAAAAGATTGAATCCAATCATGCTGATAGTGTTGTTGGCAGGAGTTGTAATCTCATGTGAATCAAGCAAAAATCCCAACTATGATAAGACAAAGCAGACTTATCTAGAAATTCACACAAGTAAAGACACTGTAATCAATACCCGAAAAGTGAATATTAGTGCAATCCTGGTTAATCCTCAGTACAAAGAGGATGACTACAGTTATTGGTGGACTGTCTTGAATTTAAAAATGCCAAACTCAGCGAATATCACCTTTGACCCAGCTAGAAGAGCAGGTAATTATGAAGTTACTTGTAGAGCTTACCGTAACGGGACATATATAGCTGGTAACCTGAACCTAGTTATTATTGATGATCCAGATCCAATTGCTGTAAAAGAGAGAGAAGAGCGGAAAAGAGCTGAGGAGAAAATAAGAGGATTACCGGCAATATTGGAATCAAATTTTTATTCATATGACAAATTTATTCCACTGATTAAGGACTTTAGTTTTAATGATCTTAGCGAATTACATTTTTCTCAAAATAACGTATTTAAAAAAGTAAGCATTGAAGAAATAAAATCTACGTCACATAATTTACCTCTTTCGAAAAGTAAAATTAAGAAATTATTTCATCCTTTGACCGGATATAAATATTATAAATATCCATATGATGAGTTTAGAAGACACGACCTTCAAGAAGAACATCAATCAATAATATCAGGAAAAGACTATTTCATAAAGGGTCAGAAATATTATTTGGAATTTCCGCTAAAAAACCGTTCTCTAAAAGATTTCAACTTTGAGGAAAACTATTATGAGTTACAATTTTGGGCATTTAGTTCTATAAAGCCAGGTATTCTGTTGGAAAACATAGATATAAAAAGGCGTGATATACTTCTAATGAATCCTACATCTGAGCCAATCGAGCTTACGCCAGATTTCGGACGTATACCTACATTTAGAATTTATTTTATTAATGCAAAAGAAGCGCAACAGTTCAAGAGTTATTCAAAAATAATTAGAGTAAATTTTGTTATAAAAGAAAATCCAGAGTTTAATTTTCTGCGTCAGAATTATGAAGCAAAATTAGTTAGCGTTGAACTACATACAAAATCAAGTGGTCAGTATCTGTGGCGAAATAATAAATGGTATCTAGCATTTGCAGAACAAGGTTTGGGAAATTCACCTGAAAGGAACTCCCAGATATACGAACTTTTTTAACGCCGAATTAATAATTTGAGGGACAATATTCTAAGCAATTACAAATGCAACGCATGTGGCTACTCAGCTGAAGTCTTAGATCAGCCAAAGACTGATATGTATTACACTGTTGAAACTAAGCACTGTCTGGGGTGTAAATCCCTTGTGAGTGTTGCAATCAAGCGCATGCTGCTTCTATGATAGGTGGCGAAGATGAAGGTGCTAGTCATGAGCATCGATATCTTGATGAATGTCCTGACTGCTCTTCAAAGAATACTCAAGACTGGGATGCTAAGCATTCATGTCCAAAGTGTGGTGAGTGTATGACACGGGCAGTTGCTTAAGCCTGGGGTGTTAAACAGAATATTGAGATTGTGAAATTCAACATTCAATCGAAGGAGATATAATTATGAATCAATTAAGAGCATTTGTGCTTACAATCGTCACAGCGACGATGGTACTACCTATCACGGTAGAATCCCAAGAACTCCCAAAGGATGAGAAATCTGGATTCTTCAGTTATCATGAAGTTGTTAAAGTTGATAGTATTAGTGCTGACGAGCTCTACAGTCGAGCTAAATCATGGATTGCCTTGACATATAAATCCGCTAATGATGTAATACAACTTGATGATCAAAACGCAGGTAGAATAATTGTTAAAGGAAATTTTGAAATTATCTATTATGCAAATCAGGCATGGGTGAACCACACCCTAACTATCGATTTTAAAGAAGGTAGGTATCGCTACGATCTCACCAGTTTCGTATTCGACAATGGTCAATGGTCTGCACCCCTTGAGGATGAGAAAAAGTTTTGGGGGCAGAAGAAGAAACTGCATAAGCAAGTCTCCGAACGAGCAAATGCAATTCTTCTTACTCTTCGGGAAGCAATGGAGAAGTCTAGTCCAGCTAGTGATGATGACTGGTAGATATCTGTATAACAAACGTTTGTAGCTGACCTTCCAAGGGGGGAACGGGCAAATAAAATGTATATCGAAAATACAAAATTGATGATTGGGAATGGCTATAAGGAAATTTATGTGATGAATTTATTATTGAGGAAAGGGATGTGTATTAGCAAAGCATACGTGTTCTTAATCATAGGGATCTTACTTGTTGGTTGCACGAAGGAAATAGATTCTAATCGCTTGGTTGAAAGACATGGGATTTTTTATGAGGTGAATAGTACCAAACCATTTACAGGAATAGTCTACGAATACAACCCTGGAAAAATAGTTGTGCAAATGAGGACTCTCCTCAATGGTGAAATAGAGGGAAGTTCTATACAATACTATGCTAATGGTCAAATGATGTCCGAATCTAATTACTCAAAGGGACTACGAGATGGGGTCTTTAAGGAGTGGTACCGAAATGGGCAAATTCAAAGTGAAATGAGTTATAACCTAGGTCTTCCAATGGGCTTGAAAACCGAATGGTCTAAACTGGGATCAATTGAAACTGAATCAAATTACTCTAACGGTGAACTTCATGGTGCCTTAACTGAGTATTATTCGGATGGCACAGTGAAATCGGAGTGTATTTACTCTAACGGTGAACTTCATGGGATAAAAAGAAGCTGGCACGAAAATAGTCAATTGGCTACCGAAGCTAAATATGTACAGGGCAAAATAAGCGGTTCCAACAGCAAGTGGTTGCCTGATGGGACTAAAATCCCTGAAGATGAGTATATCAAAATGGAAACTTCTTTGGGAACCGTTGTCATAGATCTCTATGAGGCGGAAACACCATTGCATGCAGCCAATTACAAAAAATTAGCTGGAGATGGATCTTTAGAAGGCATCTATTTTCACCGGGTAATTCCTGGTTTCGTGGTTCAGGGTGGTGATCCTCTGACTCGTGACAATCAAGATAGAGGTGATGATGGTACTGGTGGTATTGGCGAAAGAATCCCAGCCGAAATCGGCCAGCCTCACTTAAGAGGAACACTCGGTGCAGCTAGAACGGGTCAGGGTAACCCTGAAAAGCTTTCCAGCGGCAGTCAGTTTTACTTCTGTTTAGCTCGCTTAACCCAGCTAGATGGGGATTATACTGTGTTTGGAAACGTTGTTGAGGGTATGGATGTAATCGATGAAATTGCCAAGTTGGAAACGGATAGTGCGGACAATCCAATTAATACTGTCAGAATTATTCACACGACACTTATAAGTCAGTAATCTGTCAGTTTACAAACGATTGTAGCTGATCTACCAAAGCCAAAATTGACTCATCAAAGAACACAAAAGAGAAGGGCGACATCTTTGAGTTATTGACCAAACTCTACTGCAAATTAACTATTCAACTTATAAGGGGAATTGTATGACAAAAAAAATCATGGAAATATCAATCGCTGTTTTTTTCATTGCATGTTCCATAATAGTGGTTGTTCTAGGATCAACCTTTAAAACTCATCTTGAAAACAGAATGAAGATTGAAAATAATGCAGTACAGATGCAAAAAGATGCCCTCAAAGAAATTGAGAGTTCAGTAAATGTTTTATTGGATGGTAGTTATGCAATTATTGCCAGAGGTCTTGAGTCAGAAGGGCTATTATCCCCAACTGAGGCTAGTGATATAGTTGGTGGTGCCATAAAATCCATATCCGCAAAATCAGAGAGACTTGGCTTAATCTCGAAGTCTCTAAATGATGCATTTCTGAGAGAGAGATATTAGCATGGAGTCGGACAAAGATATTAGAGGAAAAACCCCAATCACCACCCACATCCTTCGCATCACGGTCAGTATATTTATGCTTACTCTTGCATATGTGTTCGCGACGAGCACTCTATCATTGATAAACTATCTCAAACAAAGTGAGACTATCGGACAGCAGTTACTAGTACTCAACGGGCGCACCAACAAAGCACTTCAAAAACCAGTATCATTAATATCGGAAGTCATTTATGGAGTTGCTTTTAAGTCCTTAGGTCGGGCAGAAATAATTTCAGAATTGAATGCGGATTCACTTGTCTCCACCTCACTAAAAAATATTAGACAGGACTCAGAACAACTTGCGGTTCTAATGGAAATCATCCTCAAGAATGACACTGATTTCCTGAATTATAATAACAATATCATGAAAGCTAAAATGAGTGAAGCTGATGCTGCTCTTGGAAGCATTAGAACTCAGCTCCGTATCTACTATGGTGAGAATGGGACATATCCCTATTCACGGAGGAGGGCACAAGTAGTGGGCGCAAGCTGGAACGATATTCAAAAGGGTGAACTTACTGGAAAATATTTCAATGATTCCTCATTCACATATTATGGCCCCGACGGTGATACTTTCATAATTACCTGTGATGCAGGAAATGTACTTGAATCAGATCGAACACTTAATCAAAGTGGGACATTATCAGGTGGAATAAGGTAAAATTGGCCATATGCTTCTATTGGTAAGGGAGCTACCTGCGTCTACCAAATAACAATTCGTTGCTAACGACTATTTTCGAGCAGATTGAGGGCAATTCATGACAAAACAGTACCCAGCACCAGGATTCCTGGACAGATTAAATAAAATTTGTGAGGACAAAGGCATCACGCTTCAGCAGTTGGCTGAGATTGCGCAGGTAGATGTTGTTATGTTCGAAGCCTATAGCACCGGAGAAATCAAACTGGACGAACTCACACTACACAGAATTCTCGACTATTCTGGAGTTGACTGGATGTGGTTGGAGCATGGGTATGAGCCTGAGGACTTGAAGGTGATTGGTGATGCTGAGAAGATGGGTGTTAAGTGCGAGTGTTGATTATACGAAATGATAGCTCACCATTTCTTCGTGGAGTAATAATGAAGAAAGATGGTGTGGGTGTTAATTATTTTAGATTACAAGAATGGGGTAAGTATGAAAGAATATTTTAAGTACTTTATAGCATTGGCAATGCTAGGGGTCTTGTTGAATACTTGCGAGAACTCCAAACAAAGGGTTCCAGCAGCAAAGGCAGCACCTCCAAAACCCACCTCTCAGCAAAGTACTACTAATAAGATAGAGAGTGATTGTGTTGATTTTGTCGTGATGCTTTCAACAGCAGAAGTGGCAGCCGAATTAGGAGAATCTGAGAGCTACGTTCAGGCAAATTACAAAATTAATGTCTGGGCAAACCCAAGCTCATCAGGGAACCGTGGAAAGGTCGTTGGAAAAATAATTCCAGGGAGCAATTGTCGGCTGCTCGAAAAGAGTGGAACTGATTACAAAATCCAAAGTCCATTTGATAAATCCGTTGGATGGATCACAAGTGTCCAAATTAAGGGGATTACAAAGAAAAACCCCAAAACATTTGAACCCTGTTAACAAAGAGATGAGGCAAAATCATTTCTAAATCTGAAAATTCCATAGATATCCTCGGGCTAGCAACCCTGGTACTCGCCGTTTACGTATTAATTGCACTCGTCATAGAGATGGCAGTCCCAATTCCATCTGAAACAGCGATTCTTCTTAACTATATTGACAATGGAATATGTGTGTTTTTCATTGGCGAGTTTTGCTATCGATTATGGTCCGCGCCAAAAAAAATTGAGTACTTGAAATGGGGTTGGATTGATTTAATCTCCTCAATCCCAAACATTCCAATTCTTAGATTTGGTAGATTTGTTCGAGTTATCCGAGTTGTTAGAATTCTCAGAGTATTACGAAGCAGTAAGAAAATATTTGCCGTCCTAATGAAAAATCGTTCAAGAGGAGCACTATCGACTGTTGTTCTGGCAACTGTTCTGTTGATTATCTTTGCCTCAATCACAATTCTAAATCTAGAAACCACACCAGACAGTAATATCACAACCGCTGGAGATGCACTTTGGTGGGCATTTGTCACTGTTACAACTGTAGGGTATGGAGACTTTTATCCGGTCACATTAGGAGGAAGAATTGTGGCAGGGTTATTAATGATTGGGGGGATTGGGTTATTTGGGACGTTTACAGCATTTGTGGCTGATTGGTTCTTCAAGGGGAGAGATAATGCCTAAATTTATTAAGACACAATTAATCTTCACCTGGCTAATTGCGATTGGCTGGGGACAGTCAGGACTTGAGATTCCATTAAGTCCTTTTAATGATGAGATTGTAAGGCACTCAGCATATACACTTGGATATTGTGAAACCCATGAGCAAGCACGTTGGGTGGCATATGAGCTTACCAGTGCTAATGTTGCTGGTAACGCCAAGCGGAAAGACGACTTTCGGTCGGATCCAAGCGTATCAACCGGATCTGCAAAATTATCTGATTATCGTGGTTCTGGTTATGATAGAGGGCACTTGGCCCCAGCAGCAGATATGAAGCTTAACACCACATATATGTCTGAATCCTTTTTTATGAGCAATATGAGCCCTCAAACCCCATCCTTTAATAGAGGGATTTGGAAAAATCTAGAAGAAACGGTTAGAAAAATGGCTGTTCTTTCTGGTAGAGTGTATGTTGTTACCGGACCGATATTCTCTGCATCCAAAGGACAGATAGGTGGCAGTAAGGTTACTATTCCAAGTAGCTACTATAAAGTGATTTTAGATTTCCGTGAACCTGGCTTAAAAGCAATTGGATTCATTTTACCTAATGCGGCTAGTAGTAGGCCTATATCATCATTTGCTTTATCCGTCGACGATGTTGAATCAAGGACCGGTCTTGATTTCTTTTCTAAACTCCCAGATGATGTAGAGAATCAGCTTGAATCCCAATATGATTATTCGGAGTGGAAAGTTAAGGATTTGACCTCTTCCAGGAAGGCTGGGAAAACCTGCGCTGGGACAACAAAAGCAGGAAACAAATGTATGCGAGCTGTAAAAGCTGGGGATACCTACTGCTATCAGCATAAACCTGGTTATTCGCCAAAGGTGAAAGCTAAAACCTCTACACCTGTATCAAGTGGAAGGTGCCAGGCAATAACCCAAAAAGGGACTCAATGTAAAAGGAAGTCTAGTGCTGGGAGTATATATTGCTGGCAGCACAAATAAATACTCTAGGATGAATAAAAACCTGATCATCTCTTTATTAAATGGAGGCTAAATTGACCTTTCAAAACAGCGCAATATTTGTATTGAACTTGGCTTTTATCATAATCGCCTTTTTGTGTTTCTCAATGTTGGTCGACTTTTTAAAAAAACATCTAGTTATCACCTTGAAGAATTATAGTGAGAAGTGTTTTGATATTGCCTCCAAGCTATACAATATTTTCACAGAAAAACTAGGCGGGTTTCACAAGAGGTTGACAGATGATTACGTGAAAAGTTTAAACACTAAAGCAAACAAGATCCTCGTCACAAATGCTAAAAATTCAAAAATGGCAGTGATCTCAAAGCTTAGCGATACTATTGCAAAGGTAGATTCATTTGGAAGAAACGTTGCAACTGATATAAAAGAAGCGGTGCAATCGGTAAGTTTTAAACACTCAGAGGAAATTCAAAGTAGCAATCTGCAACTGATGGAATCATTGAGCAATGTATCAAAAATAACTACGCCTGTAAAAGCTGTTGAGGTGACTGTAAAAGGGAAATTGTGGGCTGCAATCGCCCTTTCTGTAGTTGTGTTATTCTTTAATACTTTTTTACTCTCCCAATTCTTTAGGGACATTTTCATGCTCAATTTACCCTTAATAAAATATCCAATAAGAATCGAATTGGCGCACCCTTTAGCCATGATCTTTGGAATGCTAGAGATAGCTTGTGGTTGGATATACAGCCATCAGGTGCTTAAAGAGCAGACAGATGAATACTCACCTATGGTGGGTGCATACAAATTTTGGATCATTTTGGGATTTAGCTTCCTGATAATTGTAGAGTTGTATTCTTTTGCAGCCCTTTCTGCAAGAGTAAATATTTCCGAAATTCTTAAGATTCCAGCAGAAAGTTTTTTGTACACTATTTCAATCTATTTTATGGCCTTCTTCGGTCTCGGCCTTGGAATTATAGAATTCATGCTTGGACTTTATATGTCAGAATTATCTGAGAAAAGGAGCTTTGAAAAGGTAAGTATTAAATCTATGGATTACGTCGATCGAATCAAGAAGCAAAGCCAAAAAGTCATGGATGTGATGAGTCCCTTAAGCGGGAAACTCTCAAAATTCTCATCTTCAATTGAACAAATACCTGAAAAGACCAGTGAGATATTAAAATCGTTTTCAGGCTCAGATGAAGCGCCATCTTCTATCGAATCTCTAGTGAAACTACATATTTCTAAAATCCAGCAGGAAATTAAGAACGAGGCATCACACGAATTTTTAGATCCATCCTCAAAACAAGACGTGTATCGAAAAATATTTGTTGATATTGGAGTGATAGCGCTTTGGAGCATACTGGTATATACCGTTTATCAAATATTTATAAGTAACTTTCAATTACCAGCGGCATATGATATTAACATCCTTCAATTCACACTTATCCATATCATTGCCTTATTTTTAACTGCAACACCTATTGTAGTGGGTATAGAATTCGGGAAACTCTCTCAAAAGCATATGGAGCTAGGCGAAAGGAAAGAAAAACTTTCCACAAAGTTATTATTAGGTAGAGTAATTCTATTAGGAGTGATGATTTCTTCCACGTTGCTAATTAATTATAAAAACAATGATATTATAATTGCATCATTAATGGGGATCTTATTGCCACTAGCAGCCTATTACATCTCATCCTTATTATATTCTGCCTTCGCCTCACTTACATATGTCGTTCAATTAATATATTTACTCTTCCTCTGGGTTGTCCAATATTTAAGTAGATCCATCCTTCTGAACCTTACGGGAGTAGTGATTTTGATCTTTTGGGGCGCGATAACAATCGTCTCAGCACCAGGTAAAGTTGTGAGAGAAACTATATGGAGAAAATCAAATGTATAAAGTCTTAAATATTCTTTTAATACTGACTAGCATTAGCACATTCAGTTGTGCTAAAGATGGGCTTAGAGTCGTCTATTTATTTGATGTTTCAGGTTCTTTTCACTCAACAACGGTAAATTTTGCTACGTACTCTGCAGAAGAGATTTTTGAGGCAATTGTGGATAAATCCCAAGGTATCCCTGAATACCCCCAAAAACATTTTGTGTCAACAATTTCTGAACAATCTATTAATATCGGTGGATTTTGTAAAGCAACAAGAATTAAGAAACCAACTCTATATAACATGATTCCTCCCGACCTATCTCAATTCTATGACTGTATAGAAAAAATCCGAAACTCTGATATAGCGCCAGGAACGGATATTTATGGTGCATTACATCAATCAGCCCAAATACTGTCATCAGACAGGCTCCATGGGAAGGCCATTATAATGTATACTGACTTGCTTAATTACAGTGGTCGAGATTCATCGGTAATAAACAATATCGATCTCACTGATATCGTAGTAGTGGTATTGTACGAGTACAGTCAGGACTCTGTGATTGATACACAGGTATTAAAAGATGCTAAAAGGGAATTTGAATTGAATTTGGAGAGAATGGGCGCAAAAAAATATAAGATTGAGCATCTAGTATCTGTTGAACCAGTTGAAATAGTTGAATTCTTAGAGAAATCATTCAGGTAACACATGAAAATAGACAGATACAAATCTCAAATAAACAAAGCCTTCGGCCTAGTATTTATTCTGGGGACAATACTGATATTTGCTGGTGGAGGAACGCCAGCAGGCTGGATAGGACCTGTGGTGGCTATGCTACTATATATAGCCTATGGACTTTCATCATCTAAAAAGATCAGATCGACTGCCGAATTCGCTGATAGTGTCTACTACTTAGGGTTCGTCTTTACCATGATATCCTTATTGTCCTCGACATGGGTGAAAATTGATGCTGACTCACCAGATAAGATTCTAGAACTATTTGCTATTGCGTTGATTACTACAATAGTTGGGATAGTTGCGAGATTGTTTTTATCTCAATTTGATCGGACTACTGATGAACAGGTAGAAGATGCAAATCAACGTATTCTCGACATGGTTGATAATTATATCGAGCGCCTAGGTTTTATTTCCTCGGAAACAGATGAAAAGAGTGCCATAATCTTAGAATCATATGACAAACTTGTTGATTCGTACACATCCCAATCCAAGAAAGTGTCCGATAATTTTAAGCAAATATTAAATGATCAATCAGCCGAAATTATTAGCGGGATAGCGCATACTTCTACGTTTTTCCAAGAGCAAATAGACAATCATGTCAATAATATCGTTAATGATATCAATTCAATTCATTTAGATACACAGCAAATCTCAACACAGTACAGTGAACAAATAGCTGAACTATTTAATCAATTGAGCATCAGCATAACTGAAGCCAAATCTAATACGCAACAATTAGCGGGAATATCAGCCGATGTAAATGCTGGACTTCGGGAATCACTGGGAGGTGTGCAAGAAAGTATTACAGAGGGAATGGTTGGTGTTAAAAACTCACTAACAAATGTGACTACTAATTTGGAGTTGTCTGCAAACAATATAGCCAGTGACATTAAAGAGAATATGGGTGTTATACATGGAAACCTCGGCACTATCGTTGAAGGAATAGAGGGAAAAACACAACAGCACATCTCTCAATTAGAGAAGGCTTTAGGCGATTCCGTGGAGCATCTAGAGCAAAACTATACAACTATTTTTGGTAGATTGGAAAATAGTACCAGTAATGCAGTGACTAAAATAGACGATAGCATTCAATCTATTGACATAGGGTTGACTGGTGCGTTTGAACGATTAAGGGAAATTGTGTCAGGGCTAGACGGGGTATCGTTCGACAAAGATATTTTCCAAGATATACTAGAGAGTATAAGTGATCTCAATGCTACCTTTTTACGCACATCTAGCACACTTAATGATACCTATATTGATTACAACAACAGACTTTCTCACTTGAAGGAAACAAATACTGAATTTGAAAATCAGATTTCTACGTTGAAACAATTATTGGAACAGATGAATGATACACTAGCAGAACAAATTCAGAGGCGCTAAATGAGCAAAAATGGCGACAAACAATCAATCTTCGCCACAACCCAAGTTGAAATGTTTATAGTCATTATTTTTATTCTACTAGCTATCTCTCATGTTTCAATGAATGAAAGTAATGAAAAGAACGAAACACTTGATTCATTAAAGGTAGAAATTCAACAGAGTCTAGCTCACCACGACTCAGCAAAGATTCATGGAGCAGAACAAGTCCAAAAAGTAATGGAGCTTGAAAACGAAATCAGGAGATTAAGAGGGGACCCACCTTGCAGATTTGATAGTGGTGACCAAGTATTGTTTCGGGTCCAGTTTCTCCCAGGAAAAATTTATTACTTTGTTGTCCAAGAATATGTCTCAGACATTTCCTTACCGCATTTCAAAATAAAAGCGGGATACTCAGACACAATGGATCATGAAGAGTTCAGCATGCTTTTGAGAGAATTATATCAGTATGCTAAGGATTTTGATGAACCATGTCGATATGTATTTAAGAGATTTGATATCAACGATGCTGCATCTGGGTTTATAGGGCAAGAGCCGCTAACTATGCTTGAATTCGTAAACCGATATATGTACCAAAGACTATGACCCCTATTCTAGATATAAAAAAAATCAAGGCTGCTGCGGTTAGTAAAATATGGGTCACCAGATACCGTTTAATAATTAATGGAAATGCGAAATCCAGACTCGCAAATTCAATTTATAGCTTAAAGGTAATTGTTCATCATTTTGATAGGTATTACCAAGACAGTGTCCCTGAAGATCGGGAGACCATATTTAGGGTTGCCTATTTCTATTTTCCAAAGAGAATCCCAGGGTGGGTTCTTCTTGCCAGACGAATGAATTTCAGAGCAGGAGATTCGATTGATGATTGATTAAATTGCAGGGGAGGGATATGTACCATGCGCTTTCTTTTTTCCTCTAATCATCAATTTTGAGATTCTCAAGGGACGGATACAATGAGATTGTTTAGCGAGTCTGTTTCGGTAAGCAGCTCAAGCCCAAGACGTTATGTGCAACCTAAGATGAATCTATTATTATGACCTTATTGTCCGCTCTGAATTCCACAATTGAAAAACACAAGGAGGTACTCGAGAACCCCTCCATACCTTGGTCTTTATTATATACAATGGAACCTCCAATTGAATTTCTTAACCTTGTCGAAGAATTAAAGAAGAATCCGAGTTATAGTATTTTTAATGAACACTTACAGATGCTGGGTGGAGGTGGAACTTCAAACAATTATTTGGGCCTAGCATTTTGGCTTTTTAAAAGATCAGGGCAAGTTGAATCAACAGAGGCTATCCAGAACCTTGACGATTACCTTATGATGGATACTATTCCATTGATGCACATTATGCTACTTGGGAGGGTCCATATTGATGCTGACTATACTTTTCAAAATGGAGTAAAATTGCATGGAATTCACAATATCCCTAACAGGGATGTTATGAGCCAACTATCTGTTGGATTGTTAGGTGGTTCAGCTCCATTTCCCGACATTGATGCAATTCTTTCAATTGAGTATCGACAAGTAAAATTCCATACAAGTAACTTGGAAACTGAAATGGAACCTTTTCCTCGAGTCAATCTCCCAATACAAGAATTAGAGGATGTTAGAAGGTGTCTAGCTCTTGCTCGACCAATAGATTATGGTATACATTCTGTGGGACATTTGACCATTGCGCCAGATCATTTACCTTTTCCACATAGCAACTCTGATTGGTCAGTTACTCCTTTTAAGAGTCCACCAATGTCTCCACCAGTTCTAGAAATTGAAATGAGCCATGCCAATTCTTTATTGGGAAGTATTTATGGCAGAGGTATCGAGTTCCGAAATAAACTCGCAATTCCCGCAGATAAACTAAATGGCTATTCATCTGGAGCATCTTCAGTGGACAAAGCAATTGATCTAAGAATATGTCTTGAATCAACGTTGCTGCAAAATAAGCGGGCGCAAAAAATTCGATCTACCCTCGCAAAAAGGGCTGCTTCATTCCTTGGAGAAGAAGTAAAAATGCCAAGAAAGCAAATAGAGAAAATAATTAAAGATGCTTACGACAGAACGTCAGCAGCTGTGCACACGGGAATTCTGCCTGAAAAAGGTTATCAAAATATGGAGCTGGCAGCTAAACTGGTCAAACAAGTGATAATAAAAATGATAAATGAAGGCATCCCAAATTGGGAGCAGTATGAAGAAAATCCGACGATGTGGGAAAACCTAAAAAGACGACTGTGCACATAACAAAAGTTTAGAGCTGACTCACTGAAAGGGATTTCTTGAGGGAAATGATGTACCGGGATACAAATAACTTGCAAAGCAAACGTTCCTTGGGAAGCTGATCAACGACAAGGCTTTTTCACAGCCAACGACATATATAATTCACGTTTTAATTAGCTTTAGTTTCCTTCGATTTCTCTAACCTGTAACTGGGTAGATTTAGTTCAAGTATTACACTGTGGTG
>Ga0307992_1001394_pt1 | contig 14335 bp, 12 predicted proteins | sample EllFjometagen133_FD_203162 | JGI IMG/M metagenome (GOLD analysis project Ga0307992, IMG submission 203162) | Marine microbial communities from Ellis Fjord, Antarctic Ocean - #133 | ecosystem: Environmental > Aquatic > Marine > Unclassified | place: Southern Ocean | collected 2014-10-08
CCTTTTGCTCCTGTCAAGAAGGTTTTGGATGTGGGTATCCATGTGGCAGTATGCCCAGATGTAGACCCAGCCCACAGGCCCCAGGAGGATTCCCAGGATAAGTCCGAGCCAGGAGTGGTTTTCATATCTTCATCATTACGGGACTTCCTGTGAGGGTCTGATTTATATGCGGGTTGGTCAGTCGTTTTGAACCTCTTCAAACGCAGTCTAGGCCAAATCCACAACCCGTCTTACTTCGAGCCACCTGGAGGTCATCTTCCAAGTCAGTAACTTGTTCCTTCAGGTTTTCAATCTCAGCCTTGAGCCGGTCGGTCCCGTCCTTGGCCTTGAGTCCCTCGCTTACGTGCTTTCTCAGTTCACCCTGGGTCTGTCCGTGATCTTTTTTCTCCTGTATGAGATTTTGCTGGGCGATATCAAGTTCGGTCTTGATGCCATCCATCTTGCCCTTCAGGGCGGCTTCCAGCTCAATCAAGGTGTTTGCCTTGAGCTTTTTCATCTGCTTTTCGGCAAGTGCGGGCTGAGTGCGGGCGGCACCTTGTGGGAAGTAGCGGCCGATCATGCCGTGTTTTTCGATGACTTGTCGGACATCATCGTTGTGGATAGCGAGACGCTTCTTGCTGCCTCTTCTGGACGGCATCCACACTTCCGGTTCATCCGGCCCTAGATAGGTGAGGTAGGGCCTGACAAACCTTAATTCTGGGGGCTTCCAGAGATTGTTCTTGCCCCTTGGGGGCTTGAACTGATGCAGGTATGCCCTCGGTGGGGAGATGTCAAAGTGGCCATGCCAGATGTGCCCCTCCTTATCGAATGTGAGGCAAAAACTGGAACCGTCGGAAAAGCCTTCCAGTTTTTGAGATCCAGCCGAAACAGTCTTGATCCCGATTTTTGCGAGTTCAAATGACCGGGGATGGATTTCCACCTTTATCAGTTCGTGGTTGTTCCGGTTGAAATTTTCGATTTGCTCTTTAGTGAGCCACAGATCTTCAAGTTTTCCGGTGAGCAGGTTGGTGATCTGGTGACTGCGGTACACATTCATCAAGTTGGTGACGATGAACGTACCGTTATCGCCTACCCAATTCGTCTCGTGCTTGACTTCAGAAATAATGGTTTCGTTGCACTGAATCATACAGTGGTTTTCCAACGTCCAGACGACTCGTTCCTTTTTAGACATCAAGGGCCTCCAGAGCTTTCCTGATGAGGTTCCACACCTCCGCTGTAAGACGGGGGTGGTCTAGTACCTCTGCTGTCTTACGCACGACTTTGAGGCTCCCTCTACGGAGCAGACGGACTCCATAGTCCCCTCGTTTAGCATCCCGGGCGTAGCAGGTGTTGTGGATCAACAACCTGCCAATTTCCTTTGCGTATCTCTCAACGCCCCCGGGCCAAATCTCAACCTTGACGACGATCATCCGGTTATCCGATGTCCACGGTTGTTCGGGTCGTGACAGCGAGCTTCGACTCGACCTTCAACACTGCGAAGACAGGCTTGTCTCGGTGGGCATACTTATCCGGGGCTGAGAGTTCAGCCACCTTCATCTGGAGTTCGCCCTTGTCGGAGGTGACCCAGTGCTCGAACGTGTCGTTGGTCACGGTGTGGGCAGGGTAGCCATGCCCCGGAGCCCTACGGCTCCGTTCATCCCCAGGAATGTGCTGGGTGTTGGTGCTGTAGATCAGCACCGCGTAGTGCGGGCCTGTGGGGATGTCAGCGGGCTTGCTCACACGGTTCATGTTGTTTCCTCCACTCGGACTTCAAGACCTATACGCTTGTGGGCCTTGAACTGAACCCCGTTTTCTATTCGATATTTGCCAGAGGGTATAGTTCGACGGAGGTTCCGATGAGCAGCAAATTCGTTCCAGACCACATGGCGAAGCGCATTGACCGTGTGGCGAGGGTTCACCTTTGCCGGTTGGCTGGCGTTTCTTTGCCTGCCAAACATCAAGCGTCGGCGGTCATCGTGGGCGATATTTTCCACAGCTCTTGGGGCTACGACCAGACGAACTGCGACTTCTATCAGGTGGTGAAGACTACCCCGAAGATGTTGGGGTTGCGGAAGATCGACAAGAAGCTGGTCAAGGGTCGGGGCGGGTCTACCGAATACTACATGCCGGAAGCCAACAAGTTCGTCGGCCCGGTGCTTCGCAAAAAGCTGGGCGAGTATCAGGGTAAGCCTTACGTGAAGCTCACTACCTACTCGTCAGCATCTAAGTGGGATGGGAAACCAAAGGGGCAGACAGGCGGGAACTACGGCCATTAGTCGTCCAGGTAGTCTTCTTCTTCCAACTCTCCGAACAGGGCCTCTCGCATCTTCTTCTGGTGGTTCCAAACTACCAGATAGATGTAGTTCTCCAGCGTCATCCCCAGAGCCTTGGCCTGAGACACCATATCGTCTTGCACGGCCTTATCGACGTTGCCCCAAACGTAAATGGATTCCTCGACGACTGGCTCTTCTTCAGTCATCAGAGGTTCTTCGACATCGGTAACCGGGTCTTCGTCCTCGATGGTGGGGGTGGGGAGGTTGAAGCGGGGCTGATCATCATCGTCGTCATCGCCTTGCAGGATCTTGTTGAGGGAGATCAGGGGATCCTCATCATCTTCAAAGTCCATGGGGATGCCGTTGCTCTCATCGATCTCGGACAGGACTGCGTTAATGATGTCGAGGTTACTGTCGGCAGGGGTGTTGACAGCACCATCTTCCTCGGGGGTGACCGGGGGCGTCAGCGTGGCCGGGGAGGTTTCAGGAGTGGGCAGGCTGTACTCGGGTGTGCTGTCGGAGCGGCTTTCAATAGCGAAAGCATCTGCCGCAAGGGCAATCATGCCCCGGCGAGCAGAGTCACGCGAGATGTTGGCGATTGCGGCAGCGTCCCGAGAGCTGATAGGGCCGAGACCGAGTTGCTGCCTCTGCCGGATCACGGCCAAGCAGATCAGCTTCTTGTAGTTGTCAATGAAATAATTGGTGCAGGCATCTTCAAAATCGAGGAGATCCGCCATCTGTGAGCCCCGGGGGGTGAGGCTGTACTCGCGAGAGATGAGGTCGTGAGTGATCAGTTGGCCGACCAACATCCGGTCGAGAAGGGGGACCAGGGCGGATGGGGAGATGTAGGCTCGACTGTAGGTGTCGGGGGCGGACTTGCGTCGTTCTGCGATGAACGACGCAAAGTCATCGTAGGCGGTGCTCTGGTCCACAAGATCACGGGTGTGGATGATGTAGAGTATCTGGAAGGTGCGTGCGTTGACAGCCATGGTGGTTCCTTCTCCTTTGGGCTCATTCCAATTACCCGGTAAGCCCTGCAAATGAACCCCCCTTATTGCTCCCACACCTTTTTTCGAGGTTTCGGTGCAGATGGTCTCGGGATGTGGCTCCAGGTTTTGCCCATGCGGATGTCAGCAATGGCTTGGCGGGTGACCCCATAGTCGAGGGCGATGGCCGCAGGGGTTTCCATGGCGGCGAGTCGGGTGAGGATGCGGGGGATGTCTTTGGGCGTCAGCTTACAACCTCTTATGACGACGGCTGGCGGGTCTGGCCGTCGTAGGTTGGGCCAACTCTTTCCACGGATGAGGTTCGAGATGGTGCTGGGTTTGGCCCCGAACTCTGCGGCGAGTTTCTTTTGCGGTTCACCCCCGGCTACCCGGTCAATGATGCTCTGGGCCTGTTCTTCGGTGAGCAGCCTGTTCATGTGGACAGCATAGCCAAGGGTCAAAATCAAGTCCATTTTGGTTGTCAATAGGGCTTCTATATTTCGCGAGAGGTGAGCGAGACGGTGTGCCACGCCCAATGGAGGATCCTCATGGCGAACATGGACAACAAGCCTGCCAATGGTGCTGGGGGTTCCTCGTACCTCTACAACTTCGGCACGAGCCCCAACACCAGAACGGCAGTGAGCCAGAAGGTGCGGTTGCTGACCCCCCACTATGGGACGGATGCGGCAATGCACCAGATGGGCGTCGTATCCAGTTTTGCCACGAACCAGAGCCGGTCGGCTGAACCCATTCGTGGTATTGGTTTCGGGGATCAGATCGCTGAGTTGGTGCCCAGCGTGACGGAGCCCGTGACGGGTTCGTTCGAGCGGGCGCTGCTCTATCTCAGCAACTTGTGGCAGGCCACAGGTTATGCCTCCGGCGTGGATGGTCCTGTTCGTAGCCTCGCCCATCACCGCTGGCCCTTCGACATTGAGCAACAGCTCGTGTTTTCCAGTCTGGCCGACGTGGATATGGGCAGGCCGAACCTGGGTCACTCGGGGGCTACCGGGTCCTTCGATGGTGGCGTCAAGGCGGTCACGTATCCCCAAACTACCCCGGACTTTGGCCCAACTGGCAACCCGGCCACAGGTGTGGGGAATGCTGGTGACGGCATAGCTCCCGGCTCGGCTCGTGGCCATTCGGCCATCATCACGATCTACGAAGCCTGCTGGTTCACCTCATGGTCCGTGACGTACACCAAGGACTCGGGGATGATCATGGAAACAGGCGAGGCCATGGTCAGTGACGTTCACGACTTCGCTTCCATGTACGGCGAGTTCCTGGCCACAGGTAACGACCCGACAATCGGTCAGCTCGGTTCCATTCGTTTCGGTGAGTCGGGCTTCCCAATAGCCAACGTCGGCGGTGTTCTCACAGGTGATAGCGCGCAGTCTGCGTTCGTGAACCAAGTTGGAGCCTAGCAGTCCGTCCGGCAGTAGTCGGGTTGGGTAAGATGTAGCTGACCGCCTCCTCCTTTTTTGGGGGATGGTTTATGTGATCACGGAAACAGCCGGTGGCCCTGCAACGGACTAACGGACGAATGTGACGACCCCTTCTTGTCCTGTTTCCCTCTCCCCAAGGCGGGAGATGGTTTGATGTGCTGACAACGGATCCGGTTAATCACACCCGCTTGTCCTGCCCAGTGCCGCCACTGCTGCTTCCCAACTTCAAGGGGATGAGCAGATGCAGATCGATTTCAAGGCTCTGGAGCAGGCATTTGCTCCCATTGAGGAGATCGGCCAGGGCGAGATCACGTTCGACGCCGGGCCGACAACAATCACCCTTCGAGTGATCTTGCCTCACGAAGAGGTGGAGGGTCAGAAGTACGCCGCAGGAGCCTTGAACGAGGTGGATGAGGGCGAGCAGTCGGCTGTGGACTACCTCGACCGCCTCCGCATCGGTTTCTTGTCGCATTCGATCATCGCTATCGGTGATCAGGACTTCCGCGATGTGGACTTCGTGGAGACCGGCGAGATGCTGGCCAACAAGAAGCCCATCAAGATCCCTCGCTACAAGGCCATGCGGAAATTGCTGGGTCGTTGGACTCGCATCACCCTCACCGCAGTCTTCTCCAAGTTCAACGAGCTGGTTCAGAGGGCCGAGGTCGAGGCCGAGAAGCAGATCGAGTACGAGCCCTCCAGCATCCCCTCAGAGATCGACCGTCTCCAGAAGAAGATCGACGACCTGAACGTCCAGGTGGCTCAGAACGAGGCAGCCGATAAGGCGTCCATCACGGAGAAGGTGTCTGCGATGGCGGACCCTGGAGTGCTGGAACCGGACCCGGCCCCCATCCCCGAGGATGACGAACCAGAGGTGAACCCTGAGCAGATGATGCCAGCGGCCCAGCGTAGGACTGGCCCCATCACTCCGGTGTCCGCTCCGCCCCCGCCCGAGAGGCGGGCTCCACCTCCCCAGCCAGCTTCCCAGCCGGTTCCTGAACAGCCCCCCGTGCAGAAGAATTCATCGCGTGCGAATTCATCGTTCATCAACACGGAGGACGATGACGGGATGGATGCTGCCCTGGATGCGGAGCACAACCGTATCCTCGAAATGCGTCGTCGAGTAGCGGCAAGCCAACAGGCTGATGATGGGTCAGCGTTGCAGGCCATCCACCCGCAGATGGGGCGACGCCCGCCCCACCAGGACGCCGCGATTGTCGAGGCAGAGGTTCAGGAGAGGGGCACGCTCGACGGCAGGCCCGTGTTCGCCCTGCCCACACAGGATTTGGACACGAAGGCTCCAGCGGTGCATCCAAGGGGCCACCTGAACCCAGCAGCAGGCAGCAACAGGAACCCAAGGTTCAAGGGGCCACAAAAGCCCTGATGAGGTCGAATGCTTCCGAGGACAACACCAGAGCAGCGAGAGCGATTCTACGACGACGTGGAAAACCTGCTCACGCCTGGATTCTTGACGCACCCCGTTTCGGTAGGCGGGGTGCGGCTGCACATGCGGTCCTTGGGTGCGGGCGACCTTTTCATGCTGAAGGCCCGCACAGAGGGCGCAAATGAGCATGAATGGCGGGTGTGGGCTGTCGCTACGAGCATCTGGATGGTCGATGGCCGCACTGTCCTTGGTCACGATGAAGCCATCCCTTTCGTAGCCGACTACCTCCGCAAGCTCCCCCGGAACATCATCGAGATTCTGTTCAGTATCCTGTTGGGTCTGTGGATTCGTGTGAGCGAAGCCATCGAAATCATCGAGGTGTTCTGCTTCGAGACGGGTTCCCGCTACAAGTGGAAGACCATCGGGCAGGCTGGGATTCAGAACTCGGGCGTACCCGGTTCCGACCGCATCGGATTGAATACAGCCCAGCGAATCTGGGTTGCTTTCAACGAGATGGAAGACCTGAAACGGTCTGAGGAAGTGTCGTGGGAGGGCTTCAAGCTCGTCGCTTCGTCCAACGCCCCCAAGGCCATCACGAAGATCGACAAGAAGGACCAGCAGCGGCGGAAGGATGAAGCGGATGACCGGCAACGGCGTCTGGACTTGTCCTACTACGTCAAGCTCGGTGTGGTGGACAAGAAGGGCAAGGTCGAGGGCACGGACGGTTCGCTGCATCGTGTTAGCGGAACGAAGTCCGCCGAAGACCTTGAGGAAGAGATGCGTCGTTGGGTCACTGACGATCAGGATCACCATGACCGGACAGTTTCCGAGTACAAGGCTCACATCCGGGTGCAGCAGGAGCAGAAGCGGTTGGAGCGTGATGCTCACCGCACCGCCCTGGATCAGAAGCGTGAGGAAATGGGCTGGGATAGCGGGGAATTCCAGCCTCGCCCCCTTGTGGCGATGACGGCTCAGCAGCTCCAAGCCCACCTTGCAGAACGCCAAGTGGGTCCTGCGGGTGTCGCTTTTATCCCAAAGGCTGATAACACTGACCGTGTTTATCGTCAGCACATTGGGTTGCCGCAGGACGCAGGGAAATTACAGGTCATAGGTGGGAAGGTGGTCGATATCGAGTCCAACCCCACCACGGACCAGCGGACGCTCAACCAGTTGATTCAAGGCCGCAACCCGGCCTTCGGTACGGGGGAGTAGGACATGGGCATCAATGACGTGATGGGCCTGTCGGTTGAGTTGGAGGCCAACACCACCAAGTTCATGGCAGACTTGCGCAAGGCCACCAAGGGTCTCAACCTGGGATTCGACCCCAAGGACCTGATCCGCACCTTTTCCATGGCCCAGGGCAAGATCCATAAGACCCTAGCTGATACCGTGGCTTCTGCTGCTACTTCGGGGTTCAGCAAGACCAATATCCAGAAACTCACCAAGAAGCTCACGTCATTGTCTGGCCAGATGGCCGCCTCGGAGAAAAAGAGGTTCGACCTGAGCATGTCTATGCGTAGGGCCGGTGACGATAAGGTGGAGAAGGACCGCCTGAAGGCACTGCGGAAAGAGGAAGAGGTCCGACTGAAGAGTCTTGGTGAACTCTTCAAGAAAGAAAGGACCGCTACCGACGACGTGATGAAACGTCGCAAGAAGCACATGAAGGATGCGGCGGAGTCCCTGAAAAAAGAGCACATGAAGGGGATGGTCACCGCAGGCAAGGCGGGCGAAGCCTTCGCCGAGGGCATGGCTTCCGCCTTCAACCAGATCAAGAGCGGCAACTTTGGCGGAGCAATCAAGACTGTTGGGAAAGGGGCAAAAGACCAGGGCAAGAGCATGTTAGAGAATGCGCAGAAAGGGGGCAAAGAAGCGGGCATCATGGGCAAGATCGGTGGCTTCTTGTCTGTGGTTGGCCCTGCTATCGCCGCTATCGGGGCCATGGTGGCGGGGTTGGCGGCAGTTGCATCCATCGCGTTCGCTGCTGATTCCGCCATGAAGGGGCTGAACAAAACCCTGACGAGTACCGGAGTGGGGGCTGCGGATCTTGCTAACGAGTACAACATGCTTGGTGGCACCCTCACTAACATTAGCTCACACTTCGCGGGGGCGTTCGCCCTGAATAATCTTTGGGGGACGAATGCCAAGGACCACCTCGAAATCCTTGGGGGATTTGCACAAGCCGGGGTGACGTTCAAGCGGATGAAGGAAGAAGTAGCTGGAGCGGGGGATGAGATGGATCGTCTCCAGCGGTACACCGAGGCTGCCCTGACTTACTCGAAGCTGCTCGGCATGAGTACCCAAGAGGTGGCGACCGCGATGTCATCTTACATGGAGGAGTTGGGGTATACCCTGGAAGGGGTCAAGAGTAGGTTCTCCAACATCACCGCAGCCGCCAAGGAGTCAGGCTTCTCGACCAAGCGATTCTTCAACATGGTCCTCCAAGCGACAAGCGGGATGACTATGTATAACGTCCGACTCGAAGAGGCTGCGGGGTTGCTCACGCAACTTGGCGGCATTCTTGGTCAGAAGAAGGGCGGGGAGATGCTTCAGAAGTTGGTGGGGGGCTTCAAAGACGAATCAACGATAGATTCGTACAAGAATACGATGAAGACCGGTACGTCCCGTGCTGCTGTCACTTACCAGATAGACGCCACGAACTTCATCAAGGAATTCACTCGGAAACTGATGGGTATCAAGTTGGACAATCCGAGAATGGCGGCGGCGATTCTCGCACTCATAAAGGATGCTGGGTTGCCCGATCCAGCGAAGGATCCCGGGGGGTTCGCCAAAAAGTTAAGTCGATTCAAATCCAAGGAATTGGGGCGGCTGTCTATGCTTATAAGCAATACAGGTGAGAAAGGTGGGGTTCAAGAAGGTCTGGCCAGGGATGTCATTACTGCACACAGAGCTAGTCAGGCATTTAAGGGCACCACAGCGGGGGTGGCGGCAGCACGAAGTGGGGGAGGCGCGAATGCCACGTTGTGGTCGAAGTTCAATGCTGCATTCGCCACAATTGGAAAGACTCCGGGTCAGATTGATGTAGACGACACTGTGGCAAATGCAGCCCTGGAGAATCAGGGAATCGCTGGTGTAGAAAAGGAAATGCTCCGGCGTATAGACATGAACTTGCGTGCCCAGTATGACGCCATCAAGATGGCAAAGAAGGGCGGTCCACTAGCCTGGGCTCAGTTCAACCAGAACCTTGCTGAGAGCATCGGTGTGCGTATCAACGAAAAGGGCAAGACAGAGCGCATCAGGGCGGGTGCTGGGGGGGAGGTTACCTACGAGCCCATGGGGCAGGGTTATCTGGACTTCTTCATGGGTATGGGTGAGTCGCTGCTGGGGGGTGAGCAAAACAAGATTTCCGAGGATACCTTGCTTGCTCAGGAGATTGCCGGGGCGACTACGGACATGGCTTCGACCCTGGAACGGGGTGTCCAGGCGGCGTTGGAGAAAATCTACAGTTCTGTTCGGTATATCGCAGGGATTATGGGGTTAGGGGCATTCAAAAAAGAACAGAAGCAAGCAAAGGAGAAGGCTCTTTTAGAGTTGAGGGTTGGTCTGGCGGAGGGCAACAAGCAGCTCAGGGCACAGAACTCTGTCATTGGTGACCGCACTCGGAAGTTGAGGTCAGAAAAGAGTGAGGAAAAGAGGGCAGAGTACAAAAAGGAGATTGCTGATGCTGAGAAGGCGAAAGCCATTACGTCAAAGCGGATGAAGATGCAGAGGGTACAGCAATATCAGATAGGTAGGTTGAAGCCGGAGGATGTACTTCCCTACTATAATGATAGGGTCAAGAAGGATGACCCAAGCCAGAGTGATGTTTTCAAGGCGGCAGCTCTACAGACGGAGGGGGGAAAGCGGGCGTTGGAGAAATATGATCCGTCCTTGAAGGAACGTGCTGTGAGGGCAGCAGCGGCGTACACGAAAAAAGAGACAGCGAGAATAAGGAAGGCTAACGAGGTTCTGTCGAGAGCCCCTATAAAACCGGGAGAAACACAACCTGAACTAGAGTCTTACTCTGACGTATCGGTGGGGGCGGAACAAGCAGCGCAGGCGGTGTACGCGGAGGCACCCATCAAATTGGGGTTAGCAGGTGGTACAGCAGAAACGGACGTGACTTGGCACACCGCAAATGCCGCTGACCCTGCTCAGGTGCAGGCAGAACAAAGTCTGAGGAGTCTTCTTAAAGGGTCATACGTGGACCCAAAGACTGTAGGGGACAAGGGCAAAAAGGAAGCTGAAGCTGCAACATCTGACCGATCAGGTAGAATCCTCAAGGGTATATCGACCGTTCCGGGGGCCACGACCGGAGAAAGGCTCCTGGCAGCCGGGCTTTATACGATAGGAGTGAGGGGTGGCGCAACCACGCTGATCGCAAAAGCAAGGGGGTATATTAAGAGTGACACCATCCCCGTAGGTCTGCCGGGGGGCCAATCGCTAGGCGAGGCCATTCAGGGCGTGGTGGAAACCAAGCCCCGTGTGCCCGACAAGAAGACTCCCTCAACCCTCAAGTCCGGGGGCGGAGCTCCCCACGCCAGTAATCGGGGCGGCATCAACATCCAGAGTTACGGTAACTCACAGGAAATCCTCCGTGGCATCCTGTCAGCCGTAGCGGCGGGGGTCGTGTAGCCGATGGCCAAGGACCGCACACCAGTCTTCAAGAGCGCCTTCGTCTCCGCTGACGACGAGTTCAATGGACTCGGTGTACGGCCGGTCGTGTTCGATATTCTCGGCCCGGACATGGAGACCAGCATTCTTCCTCCCGACGTGAGGATGGTGCTCCACGTTAACCCGTCCTCGATGACTCCGAGCTACGCCAAGCAGACCACACGTATCCAGACCAAAGGCGGGTTCGTCGAGCAGCACTGGGGTGAAGCGGCACGCAACATCTCGTTCAACATGGCGACCGGGGGCTTCAAGCGGCTCTACAGTGGCCTGTCGAACGTGACGGGTGGTGGCTTCGACACGGGTGGGACAAGGCGGGAGACTATCGCCTACGACAAGTACCTCGACATGATCGCCCTGTTCCACAACAACGGCAGCATCTACGACGACACCGGCCAGATTGCTTTCCAGGGCATCATCAAGATCAGCTTTGATGGCGGTGTCTACCTGGGCTGGTTCTCTACGTTTAGCGTCACAGAGGCTGCGGATAAGCCCTATCAGTTCGATTTGTCGGCAGATTTCACCGTGGCTCACGAGATCATGCGGATGCGGACGACCATCTCGGCTGGGGCCGACAACCTCGACGTGGCTGGGGTGGACATTGCCACGGGGTGGGGTCAGATCAAGGATGCTGCTAGCAACGTCAAGGCTCGCTGGCAGCAGGATGCCCAGACACCCAGCACGCAAGTGCCCAGCCAGACCACGTTGAATGGCCATAAGAAGTCAACTGCCGACGCGGTCGGGGGGAAGGGGTAGTCATGGCAGACGATGTTCAACATGGCGGCAGCTTGCAGGTAGGGTCGGCGTCCCGGTTCAAGAGCAAGACGGTTGACGACGGCTACAGCCCTAACGTGTCCACAGCCCAGTTGATGTCACCTCCGGCAACAGGGGACTTCAAAGGACTGCGGATCGGCCCCGAGTTCGAGATTGAGTTAGAGGGCAATCAGGCTCAACCCATAGACGGCAGCAAGGATCTGCTTCGGGTCGTGTCACCGTTCATGATCCAGGCAGAGCTGCCCCTCATCGTCGGCTCGAACCCTGGCACCGACAAGAAGAACTACTCTGGCATCTACAACGCTGGCCACCGCAATGCCCCGACGGCGTGGCGTGCAGGCCGCGACAAGTACATGCAGGATCTCCCCGGAGGTGACCGACTGACTCAAGGGGGGTCCACAGAGCAGGTTGTGTCCAACGGTGTGCGGACGATGGCGGCTGGTGGGGACCAGACCCGGACTGTATCCCTCTCACCTGATACCAGCGGTTCTCGCCTCGGAACCCCGGCCATAGCCGACTTGAAAGCGGCGGCTGACATCGAGATGCAGTTGCGGGCCATCGTCAAGACGCCCCCGTTGGTGCTGCTCATCAACCCGGAGTCTCTGGCGACGAGCTTCACGAAGATTCAGCAGTTCAGCGACCGGACTCGGTACGGTTTCGTATTCCAGGCTTGGGGCGAAGAACAACCCAAGCTCTCCATCTCGGCAAAGTGCGGTGCTTTCATCAGCGGTGGTCGAGGTGTCCAGTTTGCCTCTCGCCTCGACTCGGCGGCGTGGCAGAACGTCCAGTCGGTGTTCCTCTTCTACAAGCACAACGGTTACATCTACGACACGGTGGGCAAGTCAAACGCCAACCACATGGTCGGGGCCTTGTCCATCCACTACGACGGGTGGGTCTACTACGGCAACATGGAGTCGTTCACTTACACGTTGGATGAGAAGAATCAGCAAGGTGGCATCACTTTCGCTATGGAGTTCACCGTCAACGCCATGGTGGACACGTCGAAGCAGGCGATGATCGTGTCTCCGATGATGTCACCAACTCCGTCGAGGTCGGATCCTCGCTACTCCGCTTTGGGTGGGGGGGCTACTCCGAATGAGGGGGACTACGAAGTGGACGTGGGTGCGGTGGTGAGCCGTGCGGCACCATCGGGGGCCAAGAATACGGCAGGGGCACTGGCCAGTGTGTCGCCGGATGGGCAGTCTGTCCCTCGGTCCACAAGGGCATCGGGTAGGGTATCCCCCAAGGGAACTGGTGGTTTCGTAAAGGCTGGGGGTTAAATCGTGGGTCTTGAATCACGCCCGTACATTGGTACTTGGCGGTTGTGTTGGAACTGCAACTTTGCCGAGAAGTTTGGCCCCTGCCCACACCAGGAGGTTCCTGATGGGGCTTGAAAGTCGGCCCTATGTAGGGACGTGGAGACTAAACGGTAAAAGCTTGGTGCAAGTGACGCCGGACGCTTTGGTGTACCTCAACGGCGATACGTCTTTGCCCGGTTGCTCGAAGTGCAACGGCAAGATCGACATCCAGCGGTTCATCACCGAGGTGTCCGTGGACGCAGGGACGTTGCCGGGGTCGGCATCGGCCAGCTTTTCTTTGTCCGTACCCCTCCACCACACCGAGTCGTTCGCACGGGATGCCAAGTTCCTTCTTCGCCCTGGTCTCGAAGTCCACGTCTACATGCGAGGCTATTTCCCGATTGCGGGACTCTACGCCCCTTTGGCAGAGGCTCAGGTCCAAGGCGGGATTGCGGGGTCTACAGCGGTATCGCCAACGCCACAGATCGATGATGTGAACACTCGTGACGTTCCGGCCCCGGAACTTGTCCAAGGCGACACCGATTTCGCGCATCGCAACCGACGAGGCCCCCCGACATCGATCATCATCCACGAATCAGGCTCGAACTCGGTAGAACGGACGGAGAGCACCTTCCGGGCAAATGGCTCTAGTGTCCACTACATGGTGGGTAAGGATGGGGTCCGAAAGTATTTTGACCCCGTTACTGTCATAACGAACCACACACCCGACCACAACAACAACTCAGTGGGCATCGAGTTCAATCACGCTTATTATGGGCAGGGGGAGCAGATTGATGCCCCGTGGTTCCATACGGGGAAGTACACCGTCCCACCGCAGAACCAATGCGAGAGCATGTGGGAGACGACGGTTTACGTTTCTGGCGAGACCGGGATCAACATCAACTTCACCAATGTCACCAAGGATGCTGACGGAAACGATGTATTTGATTTCAGTGCTGGGGCCTCGGATGGCGTCACTGGTGTTTCATCTCACCGCAGTACGAAGGGTAACCACACGGACGGCACCTTCCCCTTGTTGTATATGGCGGTGCGTGACCGGGGCTACAGCGGGCAAAGTGCTTACGCGGCGGCTATCAGGATCGCCAGGGAAGCAAATACCAGGAATGCCAAGGTAGCCCTGCCGGATCCAATCGAGACCTTGGCGACGCCTGGGATCGTTCTTGAGCCAGGAACCACGGCGACGACAGCTCAGGTTAGTCCATCATTCTTGGAGCAGATGGGCCTGGATGGGTTGGGACTGGAGGACACTCTTTCCTACCCGTACTACCATGTTTTTCACGGTGTTGTGAAAAGTGTGAGCCACAGCTACTCGGGCGGCGTGAACACGATTTCGGTTAGCTGCGGGTCGATGCTCCACTTCTGGGAGTACCACAACATGAGTACGAACGCTTCGGCGTTCGGTGCCCGGCCTACCAACTCGAAGCTCAAGATGAGCCTTGTCGGCAACAACTTCTCGGGGATGCACCCCTACCAGATCCTCTACACGCTTCACCACGACATGGCGGGTGCGGCT
>Ga0307992_1001396_pt1 | contig 14323 bp, 19 predicted proteins | sample EllFjometagen133_FD_203162 | JGI IMG/M metagenome (GOLD analysis project Ga0307992, IMG submission 203162) | Marine microbial communities from Ellis Fjord, Antarctic Ocean - #133 | ecosystem: Environmental > Aquatic > Marine > Unclassified | place: Southern Ocean | collected 2014-10-08
ACCCTGGAAACGACTGTTGACAATGTAGAAACATTGTAGTATCTTACAATAGAGGAGTACAGAATGGATATTAAAGCAGAGCGAGTAAAGAGAGGATTATCCCGCGAACAGATGGCGGATATATTGGGGGTATCATACCGGACAGTTGATGCTTGGGAGAATCAAAGGCGTAATCCGTCAAAGCAAGTAAAGATGTTAATAGAAAGCGGGATCCTGGATAAGAAAAAGGAGGAGTAATGGATATAATATTCCAGGCGATGGAAGATATCGAAAAAGGCTCATATGTCAAATTAGATTTTGAAACTGGAGAATTAAGTACTATTACGAATGAAGAAATGAAATTGCAGCCAGAGGAAAAACCTAATATCATCGAGACGGAAAAAGATCCTCTTGATGATTTATTGATTTAGGGTTCAGTAAGATGATCAAAGTATTATTAATAGCATATGGGATAGCTGCCTTATTAGGAATAATTTTTTTTATAGGAGCTGCATCTGGGCAGGAGCCAAAACAAAAAGATGATGATAAAAATCCCTCAGTAGAAGGATAAAATTATACAGGAGGATTCAATGAAAAGAATCACAATTGCATTGATGCTTATATTATTAGTAAGTAGTGTCTGGGCTACAGGTAAAACAGAAACAGTAACTCAAAATGGAGGGTTTCCAGGGACACTCACATTAGGAGTCCAGGGAGGAGATCGGCAAGCAGGGTTTGACAAGAATGGCAAATTTATTCCCGAAGATGAAAGATCTGATGATTTAATGTATTGGCGTGATCTCATCCTGGCAGGTTTTCCTTATAATGTAGAAATCAGAAATTATGCAGCCGATAGTACCACAATTAAATTAGATGCAGATATCGCTGGAGGAGATGCTCCAGATGTCTATTGGGATTATTTAGGTAGAGTGAATAAATATGCAAATAGTAAATATGCAGTTCCGATCAATCTTACGTTTGAAGAGTTAGATGATTATTTGCCTTCTTCTTTAATACCGGTTATGAAAGACGGAGAATTGTATGCATTACCCGGAACCTTTTGGGCTGCAATAATGGTGGTTAATAAAACCTTAATTGAATCGGTTGGATTAGGTAATATTTTAGCGGACAGATCATGGACTATTAGTGAATATTTAATGGTAGTAGATACAGTACAGCAAAAATATGGTGACGAGTATTATGGTTATGTATTATTTGCTGCTGGAACTGGAGGGGATTATTGGAGTTCATTTGGATGGATGTCTGCCTTTGGTGCTAAACTATACGATAATGGAAAAATAGTTGTTGATAGCGAAGAGGGAATAAAAGCATTAGAATTTATGCAATTAATGAATGAAAGCGGAATCGCCATGCCCGGAGCTGCTGGTCTTGATTATAAAGCGAATCTTTCAGCGATGGTTAATGGAAATGTTGTAGCTGCTGGGAATAGTTCTAATATAGCTTTTACACCATTAGAACTTAAAGACGGCTCTGGATTTATAGAAGCGTATATCATGGAATGGCCAAGAGCTCCAGGGATTACGGAAGTCCCTGTTGCAGTAGGACCGGATGCAGGTATGGTATTTGCCAGCACTCAGCATGAGTTGGAATCGAAAGAATTACTTAGATATATAAATAGTACAAAAGTGCAGCAGATGATCTGTAAGGCCAATGGTCGATTTGCCTCAAGGAAATCTATAGGTAATGTAGTGAAGAATAATCCAGCATGGATTACAGCTACAGATATTATTAACAGAAACGGCACTTTTGATACAGGAGTAGGACTAGAGAAATACAGTGAAGTTAGGAATCTTTGGCCTCCAACACTTCAAGCTATATTTACTGGAGAACTTACTGTTACTGAAGCAATAAAAAGATTCAAAGATGAAGGTACTGCAATTCTTGAAGATTAAGGGTTTTATGCAGGGCTTCGGCTCTGCATTGGAGAATGAATGAAAAACAATAACCAACTCTCGGCCTGGCTTTTCCTATTACCTGGGATAACTTTTTTCCTTCTCTTCTCAGCGTTCCCCATATTCAGATCAATTCAATTATCATTCTATGATGCCAGTGTTATGAGTCAGAAATTCATAGGGCTTAAAAACTATATTGATATTTTTCATAATGAACGGATTCTTAATGCCTTTATCAATTCAGGAAAGTTCACATTACTGATAGTCCCAATAGTGACCTTTCTCCCTTTGGTTATTGCTGCAATAGGATATCGGATGCACAAAACTCTACAGACTGCAATCAGATTTGCATATTATATTCCAGTAATCTCTGCAGGACCAATAGTTACCATGGTCTGGTTATGGCTATTGAACCCAAATGGTTTGGTTAATCAAATATTAGGAAAACAGATATTCTGGTTAGGATCTAATCCGGCAGCATTTTTTGCAATCAGCATGGTTGTAATTTCTGTTGATATGGGAATGACAATTATAATTTACAGTGCTGCAATGACAACTATAGATACTGAGCTATTTGATGCAGCCAAGATTGACGGGTGTAATGATAGGCAAGAGGATTGGTATATTACCAGGCCGTTAATGCTCCCGACAGTAGGGTTCATATTTTTCATTAAGATTATAGGGATATCACAGATATTTTTGTATCCACTTTTGCTTACTTCAGGTGGTCCTAACTATGGGACTAATACAGCAGTGCTAGAAATATACTTGCAGGCGTTCAGGTACGGGAAGTATGGCTTTGCTTCAGCGATTGGGGTTCTGTTTGCGATAGCAATAGGGACAGTGGGAATTTTACAGAGGAAGTTTTTTAAGGAGAGACAATGAAAAAGGTTCTTGATAAAACCAGGGTCTGTGATGGCAAGACAAAACACAAAACAGCCGGAGCAGCATGGCAGGAAAAGAGACATACACATTGCGATCAAAGTACACTTGATGTATATCGTTGCCCATTCTGCCATTTCTGGCATATAGGGCATACTAATAGAGGGGTGGGGAAATGAGAGATATAGTCAAAGCAGAACTAAACAGAGCAAGAGATTTGCATCCAATATGGCCTGATGATCAAGTTCACCAGGTAGCAATAGTTTGTGAAGAAGCAGGGGAAGCATTACAAGCTGCATTAAATTATCAGGATCATGGAAAACCTTTTGCAGAGATTAGAAAGGAAATAACTCATACTGCTGCAATGTGTGAAAGATGGTTTCAGGCGAATGAGGAGGTCAAAGATTGAAATACCTTGGCTTCACAATAGTAATCTTAATCGCAGTAATTCTCTTAATGCCTCTGGTATGGATGATCTTTGGAAGCTTCCAGGAAACAGTCGGACTGCAAAGGATCCCACCAACACTAATTTCAAAGGATATGAATTTTGATAATTATAAAGAGCTATTCCAGTATCCGGCCTGGCGATGGTTACGGAATAGTATCACGGTTTCTATTTGTTCAGTTTTGTTGACAATACCGATAAATGTAATGGCAGGATATGCATTCGCAAAAAAGAAATTCAAAGGAAAGGAAATTCTGTTTACTATGTTTTTATTCACAATGGTTATTCCCGGACAGATTACACTAATCCCATCATTTCAGTTAATGCGATTCTTCGGATTATACAATTCACTAATGGCAATGTGGCTTCCTTCTGGAGTATCGGTTTTCATGCTGTTTTTCTTCAGGCAGTTTTTGTCTACTATACCGGATGATTATATGGATATAGCAACTATAGACGGTTGTGGAGAGATCCTGAAATTTACTAAAATTATTATACCGTTATCTGCTCCGGCAATTGTGACCATGGCATTGATTGGATTTGTAGGGCAATGGGGGAATTTTCTCTGGCAGTTTATTATTGTTAGCCGGGAGAAATTGTATACTCTGCCAGTAGGAACAGTTCAACTATTAATGCATAAGACAATGACGGATGCAGCAGTTATGCATTACGGGATATCATTTGCAGCAGCTACATTTGCATTTTTGCCAATATTGCTGGTGTTTGCATTAGGTCAGAAGTACTATTTGAAAGGGCTCTTCGCTGGTGGGGTAAAAGGTTGACATTAGACAATTGAAAATAGAGAAAGGTTTACTTTCAAAGTGAATTGTTAGTGCTTGACATAATATTAACAATGTAGTATATTAAAGGTAGCCAATAATTCAGAGGAAACCAGCGAAGATGAGCGAGCCACTAGTTACGAGTAAACCACGATACTGGAGTGAGCCGGAAACGATGAGAAAACCACCTAGCAAGAGCGAGCCATTACGTTGGAGGAAACCACGACTATAGAGCGAGCCATCACAAGAGAGAAAACCAGGCAGGACGAGCGAGCCTTACTATATGAGTAACCCAGCCGATAGGAGCGAGCCACCGGATATGAGTAAACCACATTCAGAGAGCGAGCCAGAGGTGAAGAGAAAACCAGGTATACTGAGCGAGCCAGGACCACTGAGTAATCCATTATCTTTGAGCGTTTCATCAACAATCTCCGTAGGAGGTTGATCAAACCAACAGGAGGTACCCGATGGGTATCAAAAAGATTAAAGCAATTGAATTAGTTTTCGATTGGAACCTATGGCCAAGACAGGCTGTACAAAAGTTAGATTCTACAAATGTAGCGAGAATGAAAGAAGCCCTCAGAAGCGGATTCACCCTTCCACCAGTAATAGTAAATAAAGCAGATTATAGAATTATTGACGGCTTTCACCGAACAAAAGCACATCTTGCAGTATTTGGAGATGATGCAATAATGGAAGTTGAATTAAGAGAATACAAAAATGATGCTGCTATGTTCTTGGAATCAGGAATGTTAAATTCTCATCAGGGCTTACCAATGTCTCCAAAAGACAGAGCTCATTTTATATTGAAGTGTCGAAGATTCAAAATTCCACCAGCTGCTATTGCAGAAGCATTGCATATGGATGTCAAAAAGATGAAAGACTTTGTTGCTGCCAGATCTGCAAAAATATCTACAGGTGAAGTAATCCCATTACCAGCAGGAGCCAGAAATCTTGCAGGGAAAACACTTACCGTTCAACAGGAACATTTCGCAAAAACTGCAAACGGATGCATTCCTGAAATGTATATCTCAATGTTGATAAATGCATTAGATGCAGATGCTTGTTTATTAACAGATAATACTATGAAAAGATTAAAAGAGCTTTATAACATTATTGGGCTAATTCTTGATGAGGCTGCATAATGGAAGATACAAGAAGAAATTCAATCAAAACATTAACTCGTATATTCTATGATTATCAACGTGAAAGATTAAGCCTTGATGGTAGATTAGGATTAACAAAATCTGGAGATATAAAGAAAAAAGCTCCTGAAAGGGATATGGCTATTCTCATAGATATTAAAGATCATCGTGATTATGTATTAGGGTTTGAAGAAGATACGGCAAAAACTCTAGCAAAGGAAATACATAAGCATCCGTTATGGATACATTTTCTGGCAGACGTAAAAGGAGTTGGAGAATCAATTGCAGCAGTAATCATATCTGAATTTGATATTAACAAAGCTCCAACCGTAAGCAACCTATGGTCATTTGCTGGACTTGCTCCTGGGAAAGACAGAAAGGAAAAAGGCAAAAAATGTCCGTATAATCAATTCTTAAGATCTAAATTATGTGGTGTATTGGGATCTTCATTCTTAAAATGTAATTCTCCTTATAGAGAATATTATGATAATATGAAGAATCGACTTGAATCTAAGGATTGGGGAATGTTAAGTAAAAATCCTACAGATAAAAAAAGACCAAAAGCAGGGCATCAACACAAAGCTGCAACCAGATATATGATTAAAATGTTTTTAAAAGATTTATATGTGGCATGGAGAACATTAGAAGGGTTACCAGTTAGAGAACCGTATCAAGTAGAATATTTGAATAAGAGGCATGCCTCATAATTAACATCAGCCCTCCAAACCGGAGGGCTTTCTTTTTGTGTCGATAATGTTTATAGTTGAATAATAATATATGCAATGGAGGCATAATATGAGAATAGGAGCCGTAATCACAGCAAGAAGCACGAGCAGTAGATTCCCACGAAAGCACCTTGCAGAACTTGGTGGACTTCCAATGATTTGTCAAATTATAAAAAAGTTAGAATACCTTGAAAACCTTGACCAGATAATCTTATCAACAACAACAAACCAAACAGATGATGAACTATGTGAAGTTGCATATAAAGTAGGGGCGGAAATTTCCCGTGGTCCCGAGCACAATCTTCTTGAACGTGACTGGATTGCAATAAACAATTTTAATCTTGATGCTGTCCTGGTTATATCCGGGGATTGCCCTTTCATCAGCAACGAGTATGTCCAGGTTTTGATTGACGGATTGCGAGCAGAGCTTCACCCCGAGAATTATGATTCAGTGGGAGGCTTTGGGAACCTGGCACCCATGCCGGGATTCGTGGCAGGTTTAAAAATGAAATCAGGTTTTGTGAAAGATGAATACTTGATGGACACGTATGGTGAAAATTATTCATACGAGCAGTATTGGATTGCTGAGAAGGAAGAACCTAAACTGTTTAATCCGTTGACGATAGATACAAGCCATATTGTGGAGCCGGAAGTGACACCGATGAAAATGAGTATTGATTGGGAGTTTGAATTATTGATATGGAACAGGGTGATTGATTGGCTTGGTTATTATCCTCAAACAGTAGAGGATTTTAATAAAGCATTTCGAGGTATGACAGAATTATGAAAGCAATTAAGATTACATGTGATGGAACTGATTATGTGGATTTTAAGTTATTGGTTCCTCTACAGGGTGATTTGAAAACATTGTCTGAAGAGAATTTGGGGAAGTTGAAAAAGTCTATTATTAAATATGGCTTTACTGCTCCTGGGTTTGTTTGGCAATCAGGTAAGAAAAAATATGTCATGGACATGCATCAAAGAATAAAGGCTTTGAACAGTCTTTTTGAAGAAGGTTATACCATACCGGATATTCCTATTGTCTATATTCAGGCTAAAAATAAGACAGAAGCGAAGCAGAAATTATTGCACATCTCTAGTCAGTATGGGGAGTTCAACAGGAGTGGTCTTGATGATTTTTTATTGAGTATTAATTCAGATGCTGAATTGTTGGAGACTTTAAGGTTGGTTGATGATGAGGTTGATTTGGGGATATTTGATGATGATAATTATAATGAAGAAAACACTCCAGGTTCATTGGTTGATAAGTTTATAGTTCCACCATTTTCTATTTTAGATACTAGGCAAGGATATTGGCAAGAAAGGAAAAGATATTGGAGGGGGCTTATTGGGGATAATGGGGAATCAAGAGAGAAAAAATTATATAAGGGGGGAGGTAGAAAAGGGGGTGTTACTGCCAAACTTCATGATTTCAATGCAAATAATGGTGTTTCCTTATTGGATCCTGTTCTTGCGGAAATAATGAATAATTGGTTCTGTACTCCCGGCGGAAAAACCTATGATCCTTTCGCAGGGGATACGGTTTTTGGTTATGTTTCGAATTATTTAGGGCATACATTCACAGGGATAGAATTAAGAAAAAATCAGGCAGATTTAAATAATTTAAGATTAGCTAATACAAAAAGCAAATATATATGTGATGATGGACAGAATATTCTAAAACATATAAAGAAGAATTCACAAGACATGTTATTTAGTTGTCCTCCATATTATAACTTGGAAGTATATTCGGATTTAAAAGAGGATGCAAGCAATCAAAAAAACTATGCTGATTTCATGAAGATTATTTCTCGTGCGTTTACTGATTCAATAGAATGCTTAAAAACCGACAGATTTGCAGTTATCACTATAGGGGATATTAGAAATAAGGTAGGGTTCTACCGGAGGTTTGCCGATGATGTAAAGGATATCTTTAAGGCAGCTGGGGTCCTGCTATATAATGAACTAATCTTAGTCGAACCAATAGGGACAACAGCCTTGAGGGCTGGCAATGCCATGAAGTCAAGAAAAGTTGCAAAAACGCACCAAAATATATTAGTTTTTTTCAAAGGTGATCCCAAGAAAATTAAAGATCTTTTCCCAATTATAGAGGTAAAAATAGATGAAAGCACAGACGTATAATTTTGAGACATGGATTAAAAATACAGATCCAGAAGAGCTAAAAACTATTAAGGGCTTACTATTAGAGGCTGGGTTCGGAATTGTGGGAATGACAGAACATTACTATGAGCCATATGGTTATAGTTGTGTTTATTTAGTCAGTGAAAGTCATTTATCAATACATACATTCCCGGAAGAAAATTGTAGTAATATTCAATTAAGCAGTTGCATGAAAAAGCCATTTGATGCATTTATTAAATTGTTTTTATCGCATGAATCCGGTGAATGATATGGTTTTAGCTTTGACCTCATATTTCAGAGCCTTAGTTTTGCTCACATTATTGAAATGTTCAATAAAAGGCTTGGCTTGCTTTTTGGCTTCATCATATGTAATAAACCCTCCCAAAAATGCAGTCTTTATGTTTGATAATTCTTCAATTGTTTTCATACTGATAGTATACTACATTGTAATAATAAAGGCAAGGAGTATAAAATGACCAGATCCCAGAAAGCAGACCTAAAAAAGTTCGTAGAAACTCTACAACAGGAAACCCGAGAAGGGTCTGGTCGAATCAACTCCCTAACATGGGAGAAGCTTGCAAAGATAAAGGGCTTATTATATCAGGGCAATTATCAAAAGTATGTTTTCCAGAGTATGGGAATCCCGAAGACAACCTGGGATCGATGGGCTAAACTGGGACGAGCTCTTGCAGAGGCTATCCAAGATAAAAAAAAGAAATATGATAAATTGAATGATTCACAGAAAAAGTATATCACCTTGGCAGGCTTGATTGCTCAAGGTAAAGCAATGGCAATGATAAGGAATATGGGAATAATATCTAATGCAGCTGTCAAAGATTGGAAAGCTGCTGCCTGGTTTATGGAAATGAATGATAGAGAATTATACGGTAAAAAGATTCAGGCCGATGTTAATGCAAACATAGTCACAATGGACCAACTCCTTGAAGAAACAGAAGAAGACTAAAAAGGATCTGATAAAATATTACAGAGATCATCCGGATAAATATATAGAAAACATATTAGATGTTAAATTATGGTCTGGGATGAGGATGGCTATTGATTCTGTATGGAGCCATAAGAGAACATCAGTAAGGGCATGTCACGGGGTAAGCAAGACCATGGTAGCAGCTGCAATCTCAGTTGCTTTCTTCAATTTACATAAAAATTCTATTGTAGTCACTACAGCTCCAACAACCAGGCAAGTAGAATTATTACTCTGGAAAGAAATTAGATCTATCTATTCAAAAAATCATAAAATCAAATTGCGTGGCGAATGTATGATGACTAAAATCAAGACATCACAAGATAGTTATGTAATAGGATTTTCAACAGATAAGGCAGAATCTATCGAAGGTTTTCATGCTCCTCATATTCTCTGGATTCTAGATGAAGCAAAAGGATTGCCACAATGGGTTTATGATGCGGTTGAAGGTTCCATGACTGGAGGTAATGCTCGTGTTCTGGAGATCAGTACAACAGATGGAGCCGATCAGCAATGCCCATTAAGGCAACATCAAACTAATCTTAGGGATCATTGGAACTGTATAAAGTTATCATCTTTCGATTCTCCTTTTGTGGGAGCTAAAGAATTTCCTGAGTTTGCAAAATATAGGAATAATGATTTATACAATTATGGTAAACCCAAAACTGGCAAAGAATGGCCGGATGAATTCAGAAGCCGGATCCAGATAGAAACGCCATCAGGAATCAAGGATAAGAAAGCTTTATGGTATGAAAAGCAACCTGCATTATGGGAAACTAAAGTTCTGGGTGATTTTTCCTCTGAAGGGACTAGCAATGTTATTCCTTTAAAGTGGGTTCTGTCTGCCGTCAATGCTGAAGTAGATGAAGGTGAGGGAATTACTAAACACGGTTTTGATGTTGCTAGAATGGGTGATGATAAATGTATACTGACTACGAAAGTAGGGAAAACAGTTCTGCTACAAGTCTCCTGGGGTAAAAAGAAAATTCCCTGGTCGGTTGGTAAGATTATGGCAGAAACAGAACTGGATGAGGTGGTCAATGTAGATGCTTGTGGTCTGGGTTCCGGTGCTTTCGATGATCTTGCAGAGGCTGGCCATGCTACAATAGGGCTGGATAGTGCCTCTAATGCTTTTGATAAAGTCAAGTTTAAAAATCTTAGAGCTGAGATGTGGTGGAATGCACGGGAAGTTTTTGAACGTCAATTTGAAGAAGGGAATGTAATATCTATTCCAGACGATCCGGAACTGATAATGGACTTGACAGGTTTGCAATATAAACCGATGCTGAGTGGACAGTATATCATGGAAGCGAAAGAGATTTATAAAAAACGTCTTGGCAGGTCTCCTGATAAGGGTGATAGTTTTGTATACTGCATATATGAGCCTCCAGTTTTTGAGGATGAGTATTATGGAGAACCGGACGATGATAATGATATATTTTTATGACCATAACGGGGCTATACAGTGTTACAATGTAGTAAGATATCTATTTATACCAGTTATTAGGGTAAAACCTTGTAGTAGTATGATATGATAGGATACTAGCAATATATCGGACTTACAAATAAGCCGATATTATAGGGATGAAGAGGTAAATATGTTTGAAAGAGCTAAGACAAGAATAATTGAAGGAAAAATCAGACTTCAAAAAGCACAGATTGATCTTGAGAATATAAACGATATCAGACCAATTACTGAAAGTAACAATTATGTCCTTCCTGAAAGTGATGAAGCTGATTGGAAGTTAATGGGTTCTAATAGTGAAAAAGGTCTTGATTCTAGTGATCAGGAATCTCTTAGGGAACAGGCAATCAAAACATATTACAAGAATTCTCATGGTAGAAATATTATCAGGCTATTTGAGAAATATGTTGCAGGGCATGGTTTTAAAATAGCTCCAATGAGTACAACTCCATCAGTAAAAGAGTATTGGAATGAATTCTGGAAAGTAAACAAAATGTCATTAAGGGCAAAAGAGATTGTAAGACGGTCGATGAGAGATGGAGAAACTTTCCTAAGATATTTTGAAGGTGATACTGACGATACAATGTTAAAAGTCAGATTTATGAATCCGGCCTTAGTAGCTGATCCTGAAAAAAGACTTAATGAGATAGTTGCTAAAGTCAGTGATGGAATTTTAACTGATCCTGATGATATTGAAGAAGTCATTGGATATTATTATAAAAATAATTATATCGAAGCTGAAGAAGTACAGCATATTAAAATACTGGTTGACAGTGATGTTCTCCGGGGGCGTTCTTATTATGAACCGTTATTGCAGAGCCTGGCTATGTATAAAAAATGGCTAACTGATAGAATGAAATTGAATGAAACCCGTGGTACTGTTGCTCTTGTTAAAAATGTAAAGGGCAGTCCAACTAATACTGCAAATGTGGCAACCAAATATGATACATCCAGGAAAACGAATGTTGATGGTACCCCAATGGCAAGGGCTCCAAAAAATGTATCCGTATTCACTACAAATGGGAATATATCATATGAAATGTTATCTCCTAATCTACAAGCTTCAGATGTCCAACATGATGGAAGAGCATTACTGTTGAATATTGCTGCTGGTTCAAGTCTCCCTGAATACATGGTTACTTCGGATGCCAGCAATGGCAGTTATGCTAGTACAATGGTTGCAGAGGGTCCGGCTGTTATGGAGTTTGAAGATTGGCAGGACTTTTTTGGTGAAGCATATAAAGTTATGTTTGAGCGAGTTATTGAGGACGGCATTAGTAAAGGTAAAATTCCTAAAATGGAATCTTATACTGAAAGAGAAGTACAACCTGATAAGTCGATTAAAGAGGTTAAAATAACAGAGCCTACATCTACAGAATGCAGTATTACCTTTCCTGATCTTGTTGCCAGGGATATTAAAGCTGAAACAGAATCGTATATCCTACAAAATAATGCAGGTTGGATGTCTAATACCACTGCTCAGGGTAGACTGGATCTTGATCATGAACAAGAAATGGATTTAATGGCAAAGGAATCAGAAGAGGATCCAGAAGATGAATTTAAAAAAGATGAAGAGGATCTGGAAATTGAGAAGCAGAAAAAAGCAATGGACGATGAGGAAGAAGAATGATAGTGTGCATAAAAAAAAGTACATCTATGATCCCGTTGAATATTATTCTGATTGGACAGGACCACATTAAATGAGCTATATAGATAATATAAATAAAGCAATTATTAAAAGTCAGGCAGTTAAAAATGGAGCTCTTACTATTGAGCTTAGAAAATATCGTGTTGAATACCAGCGGACTACTAAAAGAATTCAAAATCTAATATTGACTTATGATAATAGTAAAACTAATAATTTGGGAGTATTATTCAAATCTATCGAAAAAGAAATGGTAGTGCTGAGTAATAAATTAACCAGATCAGCAACAAGTTTAATCGGTAAAAGTGTACGCAGATCTCTAATTGATACCAAAGCAAGTATATCTATGTTTAGAGGTGCTCTGGAGTCAGGTGCTTCTATAGGAATGAAAGCTGAGATATTTGATAAGGTTTGGAGACGGGCATTAGGAAAAATGATTAAAGGGACCAGAGGGGTCAGTCTATCAACTAATATATGGGATTTACACCAAATCTCATATAAAGAGATCAGGCGAATGATTGCGAAGGGATATATTGAGGGATTATATCCTGGTGAAATAATGAATAATATCCGGGGCTTTCTTTACCTTCCGGATGCAGATATGCGAACAAATAAATGGAAAAAGTTTTATAAAGAATTTCCTCCAGGGCGTGGGCGTTATAAATCTGCATACAAAAACATGGATAGGCTAATCAGGACAGAAGTAACAACTGCATATAGAACAGCGACAGCAGAATACGCAAGTAAAAAATCTTGGGTAAAAGGTATTCAATGGCATCGATCACCAGGACATGGAGAATGTGCAACTGGAGAGTGTGATGCTTACCAAGAGAATGATGAATATGGGTTAGGGGCTGGAGTATATCCACCAAGTGCGGTTCCTATCTCTCATCCGAATTGTCAATGTTATATTACAATTGTAGCTCGGGAAGAGTCTGTGATTGTTGACAATATAAAATAGTAAGAATAAATTAAGAACAGGAGAAAAGAAAATGGCTAAATCAGATGCAGGAACAAGTCCAAACACAGAAGAGAAAAAAGTAAAAGGAATGACACAACCTGAAATCACTATCATTGAAGAAAAGTTGAGCAGAGGATCTGGAATACTTCCAGTGGAAATTGCAGGTTCATTATCAATTAGATTTGATAAATATCTGGATGAAATAAACACCGTAAGATCACAACTTGCTTATGTGGAAACTACTATTCCTGGAAAGACAAATGAGGTTAAAAAGCAGCGTATAGAAAAAATTGCCGATATAAATAGTAAGCTTGAAGAAATAAAAGGAAAGAGGCAGATTGCTATTAGTAAATGGCATAAAAAAGTGATTGAGTACATTATTGAAACATATGGTAAACCCGTTATAGAAAACGGAGTTACTATTGGTTATGGAGATCGGATTGAAGTTATGAAGAATAAACATTTGAAGAAATTCTGGTAAAATGGACAGGGCAACAGCAAATGCTTTTTATGCCCTTCAACTTAGTGCAGAAGTTGAGCGAATTTTAGAACAGGATGCCAGCAATAATAGCTGGGCTTTAGTAAACAAATTACAACTACCACCTCAAAGCTTTCTCTGGATTGAAGATAAAGAAGATCGTAGGAAATGGCATCTTCCATACCGTGAAGGGTCGGGAGGAATTGATCCTAATACTAAAATGTATAGAAAAGCTGGAGCAGTAAATCTGAATGCACTCAGAGCTATTGATCAGGCAATGGGTGGATCAAAAGCACGGATGCCTTCTATAATTCCTAAAGAAATTAAAAGTAAAATTATCAAACTACTCAAAGAGTTTAATATTGGTAAATATAGCGAAAGCAGAAAGGATATAGAAATGAAAGCTATGCAAATTTCAGAATCAACAATATCAGGGCAATTCAAAGAAGGAAAATTCGATAAAGAAAATCGAACTATTGCAGGAGTTATTATTTTGAATTCAACATCTGCTAATAGATATTTCCCTGGTAGTAAAGGAACCAGGTTTTCAGAATCTTTCTTACAGGCTGTTGCTGCCAATATAGATGGCAAAAAAGTTTATATGAATCATGTTAGTATGGAAGAACTTGATAAACATCATGGGGTTCGTGATGTCAAAGATATAATTGGATTTTATGAAAATGGCAGAATGGAAAATGGAGTTCCCAGAGCCGATATAAAGTATTTACCTCATCAGGCTCCTATTGTAGAATCGTTAGTTGGTGAAATGGCAGACAAGATAG
>Ga0307992_1001398_pt1 | contig 14312 bp, 12 predicted proteins | sample EllFjometagen133_FD_203162 | JGI IMG/M metagenome (GOLD analysis project Ga0307992, IMG submission 203162) | Marine microbial communities from Ellis Fjord, Antarctic Ocean - #133 | ecosystem: Environmental > Aquatic > Marine > Unclassified | place: Southern Ocean | collected 2014-10-08
CTTTTGCTTCTCTGATTTTATCTTTGATTCTATTATAAATACCTTGTTTGCTTGTATAAGCATACTCGAATACAATAATATCTGGTTTCTCATCACATGAAGAAAGTGCTGAAGAAACTTTTCCTTTAGACTTTGTTACTCTTTCTAATCTCTTCATCGCTTTTTTATCGCGTTCTTCTTTACTCAACGTTTCAAGTCTTTCTATTTCAGTATTAATTGATGCAAGTTTATTTTCTAATTTTTCAACTTTATTATATGCTTTCTTAGATTGCTTCAATTGTTGAGTTGCTTCAATAAATTCAAGTTTTGCAGTAGTAAACGTTTCACTGTTTTGTTTTTTAGAATAATATACACCAACTAAATCAACAGATCTACTATTTCTTGTATAAATATCAAATACAACAGCTAGTAGTAATACTGAGCCAAGTACGATTGGTTCGATATTAGAATTAACGCCCGCAAGCGCCATTCCATTTTTAAGTGACATAATCGTGACTGAACCTATAACTGCGTTGATAACCTTACCAACACCACCATTTGCACTAGTACCACCAATAAAAGCAGCAGCAATCGCATATAATTCCCAGAAAGGTCCATGGTTTGGAGATGCATTCGATAACATCGATACATACATTACACCAGAAATCAAAGCACATATCCCCATAGAGACAAATACGATAATCAAAATTTTGTTTACACTAATACCAGATAGTTCAGCAGCATCGGGGTTGCCACCGACTGCCCAAATACGTCTACCTAAAACAGTTTGTGTTGTCATGAAATGATATATAGCAACCACTGCAACGGTAATTAATAATAAATACGATATACCTTTATAAGCTGCTAGAGTATAAGAAATGAAGAATATGATAGCAATCATCATTACAATTTTAGTAATATATAATGAGAGCGCTTCTAGTTTAATACCTAATGATCTATTCTTTCTTCTTTTCAATATACCCATGGTAATAACTACAAAGATTAGTAATAAACCAATACCGAATGTTAGAAAGTCTAATTGACCAACAATATTCTCAGTAAGATAACCTTTCCCTATTTTATTAAAGAAAGCATTTGTTGCTGGAATCGTTCGTTGATCTGTCTTAAGCATTAAAAATCCTTTGAAAACAAACATACCTGCCAGAGTTACAACGAATGCAGGAACTTTAACATTTGCTACGAAATATCCTTTAATAATACCTACAACGATTGTAATTAATAATGCACCTAATAAAGCTACGCCGACATATTGACCTTGGTTTTCAACTGCGACAACAACATATGCTCCGAGAAATGCTCCTAAGAACCCTACGGATAAGTCAATTTGTCTTGTTACAATAACTAATGTCATCCCAACAGCTAGCACAGATACATATGCAGTTTGATTCAATAAATTAGTAAAATTAGTCGGGCCTAAGAAGACACCAAAGGTCATTATACTAAAGGTAATGAAAATAACTGATAATGCAATATACATCCCATAATCACGAATATTTGTACGAAACATCGATATGAGCGTTAAAAAATATTTACTTACTGGATTTATTTTTTTCATATAATACCTCTATAATGTTGCACTTTCCATAATTTTTTCAGGCGTTGCATCTCGAATCTCAAATTCCGCTGTTTGCTGTCCTTCAGCGATAACGTACACTCTATCGCATATACCTAAAATTTCAGGTAATTCAGATGAGATAATGAGAATACTCATCCCTCTTGACACAAGATCATTAACAATGGTGTAAATCTCAAACTTAGCTCCAACATCAATACCTCGAGTTGGTTCATCAAGAATTAAGATTTTGGGTTCTGCAAATAGCCATTTCCCAACTTGAACTTTTTGTTGATTACCACCACTAAGATTTTTAACTTGTTGTAATATTGATGGTGTTTTTATATCAAGACTTTTCACATACTTCTCAGTGTAGATTGCTTGCTCTACAAAGTTTAGTATACCAAACTTAGATATTTTCCTTAGCGCAGCAATTGTAACATTTTGACTGATTGTTTCTCCTAGAATTAAACCATCTTTCTTTCTATTTTCGGAAACATATGCTATACCATGTCGAATTGCTATTTGTGGTGAATGTAAATTAACAGGTTTACCAAATACGATTGTACTACCTGATAATTTATAATGTTCAGGATTCCCAAATATGCTGTGAGCAAGTTCGGTTCTACCGGCCCCCATCAAACCTGCAATTCCAACAACTTCACCCTTTCGAATTTTAATATTTGAGTCAGTAACAATATATCGATTATGATGTTGACTAAATGCATTAAAATGCACTGTTTCAAAGACAACTTCTCCAGGAATATATGTAGGTCTTTTTGGAAATATGTCTTCTATTTCTCTACCAACCATGTTTCGGATGATTTCTTGTTCATTAATTTCTTTTCTATCCATTCTCACAATGACTTTTCCATCACGGATAACCGTTAGTGAATCAGCAATCTTTTCAACTTCTTTTAATTTGTGAGAAATCATAATTGACGTAATGCCTTCTTTTTTTAACTCTACAAGAAGATTAAGCAAGTTTTCACTGTCATTTTCGTTAAGTGCAGCAGTTGGTTCATCAAGAATCAAAAGCTTAACATTATGACTTAAAGCTTTGGCAATTTCAATTAATTGTTGTTTACCAACCCCAAGTGGACCAACTAGTTCATAAATATCAATATCTAAATTAACGATATCTAGAAATTTCTTAGCTAATTTTTTGGTTTCATTCCAGTCCATCATGAATCCGCTTTTCAAATTTTCATGGCCTACGAAAATATTTTCATAAACTGATAAATCAGGAAACAATGCAAGTTCTTGGTTTATGATTACAATACCACTTGATACTGAATCTTTAATACCGTGAAAATGCTTTATTTCGTCTAGAAATAGAATGTCTCCGGAATAATCCCCATAAGGATAGATACCACTTAATACCTTCATTAATGTTGATTTACCGGCTCCATTTTCACCTACAATAAAATGAATTTCGCCTTCTTCAACGTATAAATCAACATTATCAAGTGCTCTTACACCTGGAAAATTTTTTGTTATCGCTTTCATTCTTAAAATATCAGTTCCTTGCAAGCTAATCACCTCTGTTAATTATTAAGTTCAAAGTCAAAATCCTCTAAAACGTTTACATATGTATAACTATAATTAGTTTAGCATTTAAACTATGTTTTGTAAAGGTTTTTTTGAATTAAAATATTGATTTTATTTTTGGATAAATTTGTTTAAATTTTTTATATTTTATTTTATAAATATCTGCGTTTTCTGCGTTTGGTTTGAATAATGCTTTAGTTTTTATGATGTTTTTGCATGCATCTTCTACAGTGGCATATACTTGGGCTCCAACCATAGCAAGAATGGCTGCACCAAGCGCTGGACCTTCTTCTATTTCAATAGTTATAACATCAATATTCATGATATCTGCAATCATTTGTGCCCAAATATCACTCTTTGCGCCACCGCCAGTAATTCTAACTGATTTAATATCTACGCCTAAATTCGTGATGAGATCAAATGACTCTTTGAGTGCAAACGTGACACCTTCAATAACTGCTCTATCCATGTGTTCCTTACGGTGTTCTAATCTTAAACCGAAGAAGACGCCTGTTGCTAAAGGATCATTAATAGGAGATCTTTCACCCGTTAAATAGGGAAGAAAGAAAACACTATCATCTATCGGTGTTTCAATTAATTTGTGAAAAAAATCATTATAGTTGTAATTTTGAAAAATCTTTTCACTCCACCATTTAAGAGCACCTGCAGCATTTAGCATAACGCCCATTAGATGATATTTACCATTAGCATGTGCATATGATTGCAAATAGCTTTTATGATCGATTTTAAAAGATTCAGAAGCTACAAAAACAACACCGCTTGTGCCAAGTGATATACTACAAGAACCGGAATCAACTATGCCTACTCCTACAGCACCTACCGCTTGGTCTCCTCCTCCTATTATAACATGAACAGGATTTGGAATGCCTAGTGTCTTTTGTATTTTATCTTTCAATGTTCCAATGACTTCGTAACTTTCATAGACTGAAGGGAGTTGTTTTTCTTTAATTCCTAGTATTGAAAGCATTTCTTGGCTATAACATTTATTTTTTACATCGAAATAGAGTGTTCCTGAAGTATCTGATACATCTGAAGCAAAAACTCCTGTAAGTTTATACGCTATATAATCTTTGGGTAACATCATTTTTGATATTTTTTCAAATATCTCTGGCTCGTTATTTTTTATCCATAATATCTTAGGTGCAGTGAGTCCAGTTAGTGCAATATTGCCTGTCAATTCTAATAATCGATCAATGCCAATCTCTTGGTTTAAATATTCAACTTCTTTAATTGTTCTTTGATCATTCCATAACAAAGCATTTCTCAAAACTTCATCGTTCTCATCAAGAACAACAAGCCCATGCATCTGACCAGAAAAACTAATACCTTGAATTTGCTTTTCGTGCCCTTTAACTATTTCTTTTAATCCTTCTAGGGTTTGAATATACCAATCATTTGGATTTTGTTCCGTCCATGATGGTTTTGGTATGAGTAAATCATATGATTTGGATATAGAATTGATTACTTCTCCATCTTTTGTAACGAGAAGTAATTTAACACCTGATGTTCCTAAATCGATCCCAATAAACATTTTAAAACTCCTAACCCATAATATATTGATTTAATATTGCTTCGAGTACTTCTTGTTTACCTGGTTCATTTGCGTCCATTTGTTTCTTATTCATGACATATGTTTCGAGTTCTTTGAATCCGACTTTTTGAGCCACAATTTGTGCTCCAATTCCGTCTTGATAAGAACGATATCTATTTATTAGATTGTTTTCTAATACTTTGTCTTCCCAAAGTTTCGCAGCAATTCTTAGACCTGCTGCATATGTGTCCATACCTACAATATGTACAGTTAGTAAATCTTCAGGTGTGAATGAACTTCTTCTAAGTTTAGCATCAAAGTTAAATCCGCCAGTTTTAAGACCACCAGCTCTTATGACTTCATATACTGTTAAAATTGACTCATATAGATTCGTAGGAAATTGGTCTGTATCCCAACCAAGAAGTAAATCCCCTTGATTCGCATCAACACTACCTAACAATCCATTATCAGAAGCAACTCTTAGTTCATGGTTCATCGTATGACCAGCAAGTGTTGCATGATTTACTTCTATATTTAACTTAAAGTGATCCATTAAATCATATTTTCTAAGGAATGAGATAACAGTTGAACTATCATAATCATATTGATGTTTTGTAGGCTCTAAAGGTTTGGGTTCAAGATAGAATTGGCCTTTATATCCAATTTCTTTAGCATACTCGACAGCCATTTTTAGCAATCTAGCCAAATTATCTTGTTCTAAAGCCATATTTGTATTAAGAAGGGTTTCATATCCTTCTCTACCACCCCAGAATGTATATCCAGCACCACCTAAGCGGTGTGTAATTTCCATAGCTTTTTTGATTTGCGCTGCTGAGAAAGCGAATACATCAGCATTAGGACTTGTTGAAGCACCATTTACAAATCTTTTATTACCAAATAGATTTGCAGTACCCCAAAGTAACTTAATGCCTGTTCTTTTCATTTCAGCTTCGATTAAACCTACAATGACATCAAGATTTTGATTACTTTCAGCTAACGTTTTTCCTTCAGGAGCAATATCTCTATCATGAAAACAAAAATATTCAAATCCCAATTTTTCCATGAATTCAAAAGCAACCTGAACACGAATTTTAGCAATTTCCATAGGATCAGTTAGACTATTATCCCATGGTCTTTCCATCGTCGCTTGTCCAAATGGATCTGTTCCCATACCCGTCAAAGTATGCCAATAGGCCATGGAAAACTTAAGGTGATCCTTCATTTTCTTACCTAAAATCACTTCTTCAGGATTATAATATTTAAATGCGAGTGGTTTTAAACTCTTTGATCCTTCATACTTGATTTTTTTTACATTTGTAAAAAATTCCATTTTAATTCTCCTTTATTTTATTGAATTTGACATTTGATTGCCAATCACTTTTATTTGTTATATAATCAACATGTAATGAAAGGGTGATTCTATGAAGACTTCAAACTCACAATCTGTAAAAACTGAAAATATTAAACTCGTAATTGAAAAGCTTATTGAATTAAGAGAAACTTCAAGAATCGAACTAGCAAGACTTACAACTTTAAATAAAGCAACCATTTCTTCTATCATCTCAGAGTTAGTTATAAAAGAAATTGTTATTGAAACTGACAAAACGGTTAAGACAAGTGGTCGTAGTGCCAAAGTCATTGCCTTAAACAAAAATGCAGGTAGAATTCTTAGCATCGAACTACTGACCGATTCACTTTACGGCGTTATTACCAATCTTTTTGGAACAATTCTCTATGAAGTTAGAAAAGAAATATCTGATCCTGAATTCCGACCCTACTTGACTATTCTTCTATCAACGATTGATGAACTCAAAGAAAATACTATTGACTCTAAATATGGTGTCATCGGTATTGGAATAGGTGTCTATGGTATTCTTTCAAAATCAAAGAAAATCAAATATGCACCTTTCACATCCTGGAAGGATATTGAGTTGAAAACAATTATTGAGGATTATACTGGTATTAAAACCTATGTTGAAAACGAGGCTAACATTTCCGCATTAGGTGAACATTTGGTTTACGCTGAACAAGATAATTTAATCTCACTTAATATTGGTATTGGTGTTGGTATGGGTATCATCATTGATAATAAGCTTTACACCGGAGAAAACGGATATGCTGGTGAAATTGGACATACAATTATTGTTCCTAATGGTAAGAAATGTGTTTGTGGTAATTATGGTTGTTTAGAAAAATATATTTCCAATTCAGCATTAGTAGAACGTTATGCCGAATTATCTAAAGAAACTATTTCGTTATCAGAAATAATCAACCGTTATAAACATCAAGATAAGCATGCGATTACCGTATATAATGAATTCATTGATTTGCTAAGTTTAACAATCAATAATATCTCTCAAATACTTAATCCGAAAACAATTGTTATTAATAGTAAAGTTGTTGAGAGTATTCCTGAAAGTATATCAGCTGTGAAAAATAAATTAAGATCTCAAATCATGAGTCTTGAGGTTTTAACGACTTCAAAATACAGATCTAAGACCAATGTGTTAGGATTAACGCACGTTCTCATTCAAAATTTCCTAAATGTTGAAAACTACAAAATTAAAGACACAACAAAAAATTAAAATGAATAGATAGCGTTTTCAAACATAGTTTATCACTTAAATTATGTTTTGTAAAGCATATTTTTACCTTTTGTTTAATTACCTGAATAAAACAAAAAAATACCAACCATCCTATGGCGGGTATTTTTATTTTAGTTTGAAAATTATTTATATTTTCTCTTATTATAATCCTATCTTCTTATTTATAATAAATCTTTAATTATTGTCTAAAAAAAGTGATATCTGAGAAATAACAAGGTTTTGCTGAACTAAAGTGGAAATCTCTGCAGTTCCATCACCTTTTTGGATTCCATACCAACCGAACTGGGCATGATTTCCACCATCAATATTATAGATTGTGTTTTCACCATTCACATACTGTAGACTTGCATTAAATTTTTCCTGATCCATGGCATCATCATGCTCTGCAGTAATAATTAAAGAATCTTGGCCTTTGATATCTTTAATTGGATAACTACCTAATAAAATAATTTTATCAGTATTTTCATTCCCGGATGCTACCATGCTTGCTACGACACCACCTAAAGAATGTCCAATGATTGCGTTATCCATTGTATCATCTATATATTTCTTCGCAGTGTTAGGTGTCAAAATTGCTAGATTAAAAAGAACCTTAACTATAGTTACATTGTATCCTTCTAACGCTAATCCACTAGCAAGATACTTATAACTATCTGGATCAACTAGCCCTCCTGGAATAAAGATGATATTCATTTTAGCATTGGACACAGTATATTTTATTGAACTATTTTTCTCTATCATAGTGACAGCACTTAAATCTAAAGAGTCTATAGCAGTATCCATTTCAGTTAATGACTGATACGAAGTGCTAGAATAAATGCTCAAACCTATAATTAGTACTAAAAAAACAGCCATTAAAACCATTAGTGTTTTTATTAATATTTTGAAACCACGATTCTTCTTCACCAGATCAACTCCCAAATATAATTTTTACATAGAAAATGACTAATCATTTAATTTTTGTTTAAGACACATATCTATTATAATCTAAAATATAAATTTTTAAGGGGTCAAACACTTTTTTCTTAATAAAGAGTATAACAAAATAAAAAGTGCTGAATTAATGAATTCAATCATTGAAAATATCAACTTCTTTATAAAAGAACTAAAAGACATTTTATGAATAGATTTCGTTTAGCATAAAAAACTAAAAAACATAAGAATATGTGATAAAATAACTCTAATAAGGAGCTGATTATATGTATCCATTCTTGTTTCCTGAACTCTTTAATTATTCTGTACCCATGTATGATTTATTAATTATCGTTGGAATCACACTCATGCTAATTTATGTTATTCATCGTTTCGAAAAGAAAGACGGTTTCACAAGACAACAAACAAATCGATTAATCATCTTGATTGGAATAAGTTTACTATTTGCATTGTTGTTCTCGTTTCTTTTAGATGGAATCTTTCATTCTATCCAAGAAGGCGAATTAACATTTGGATCGATTAACTTCTTAGGCGCACTCATTGGTGGTTTTGCATCTTTCTTAGTGCTTATGAAATATTTTTATAAAGATGATAACAAAGATATGAGAAAGATCGGTAATACGATTATCACTGGCGTTGTTCTTGCTCATGCAGTTGGTCGGATTGGTTGTTTCTGTGCTGGTTGTTGCTTTGGTATACCTACTGATTCTTTCTTAGGTGTAGTATTTCCACATGGACACGCTCATTCACTTTATCCAGATGCATCAGTTTTTCCAACACAATTATTTGAAGCTGGGTTTCTATTTATCCTATTCATTCTCTTGAATAAGATTGACCTTTTTAAAAATAGAGAAATAGAAACATATCTTATTGGCTATGGTATTTGGAGAATCTTAATTGAATTTATCCGCGGAGATGATCGTGGTACTTTACTACCTTTATTTAGCACTCAATACAATGTATTTCCGACACCATCACAATTAATCAGTTTATTTATGATTATGCTTGGTGTTTACCTTGTTTATCAACATCGTAATAAAGCAAAACTTACTAATACTTAAAAAAGGGATGTTAGTTCCAATTGCTGGAAGATTAACGTCCTTTTAATTACTATATAAAACAAGTACTAAAATATTACTCTATACTAATATATAATTATACTGCTTTATACTTTTAATGAAAGAGTTGTTTATATGACTAATAAAAATAATAAAACAAAAAACTATACCTATCAAAAGATATCTATTATTTTACTGATTATTATAATGATCTCTTTTTCTTTTGTTGTCGCTCAATTATTTGAAAATACTAAAGATGTGACGATGATTACAAATTCTGGTCTTAGATTTCTAGGCGGTTCCGTGTTTGTTATCATCTTGTTCAGCTTTAACTATGCATCGTTGTTTAAATCTAAGCACCTTAGAAAATCATTATTGATTATCATACCTGCATTAATCATTTCAGTTAACAACTTTCCAATTATCGCTTTCTTTGATGGTAGAGCCTTATTAACAGAGCCAGTATATCGTGTTTATTTATTTTTCATAGAATGTCTTAGTATTGGTTTTTTTGAAGAAATCCTTTTCAGAGGAATTATACTTGTATTGCTATTAAAAAAATTGGCAGATAAAAAAAATGGAGTGCTTTTAGCAATTATCTTTTCATCTGCAATCTTTGGATTATCACATGTGTTTAACTTATATAGTGGCGCATCCATTGATGATACCTTACTTCAAGTGGGTTATTCCTTTTTAGTTGGGATGATGTGGGCAGTTATTTTTCTAAAAACAGGTAATCTGTGGTTAACAATGTTGTTACATGCGACCTATAATTTCTTTGGTCAGGTAATGTTCTATCTCGGAAGTGTAGATGGCAGATATGATATTTATACAATTGTTATCACTATAATGCTTGCTGTAATCATAGCATTTTATTCAGTTTTTCTATTTAGAAAGTTAGATTATAAAACCTTAATTAAGTTACAATAACAAATGACTTCAATTCTAATCGGCAAACTTATAGTTTATATTATATAAAAAATGGTGCAATTTTTTACCTGCACCATTTTTAAATATTTGATATATAATTCGTTCATATTTCGTGTATTTATTCAAACATACCTCAAAAATATTTACTTTTTTCCTCTAATGTATGGATCGGGAAATTTGATGTCATACCCTAAATCACTCGCATGGTTAAGCATAAAATATGGTTCTCTTAAGAGTACTCTTCCAAAATAGACCATATCACAGCTATTTGACCCAATCGCGTGTGAAGCTAAACTCAAATCGGAAATTAATCCGCCACCAATGACAGGTAATCCAGTCAATTCTTTAACTTTCTTAGCTAAACCTAATTGATATCCAGGGTAAGCCTTTATTTTAACTAAAACATTACCTCCGGAACTTACATCAATCAAATCTAAACCCAAATCCTTAACATAATTAATCGCATCTGATATCGATTCAGGTGTTACACCACCTTCAACATATTCATAAGCTGACACTCTTAAAATTAGAATTTTTTCTTTTGGCCATTCTTGCATTACAGCTTCTAAAATTTCTCTTAAGAATACTTTACCATCTTTATATTTATCTTCTCTGTGATTACTTAGTGGTGATAAAAATTGAAAAATGAGATACCCATGAGCTCCATGGATTTCTAATGTATCATATCCAGCTTCATTAGCTCTACGCGCCGCTTGTTTAAAATCTTCAATAACTTGCTTGATATCCTTAACAGACAGCTCTCTAGGCATCTTATAATCTCCACCATAAGTGATTGCAGATGGTCCAACAGGGTTTTCGACTCTAGCTTTACGTCCTGCGTGATTGATTTGAATGCCGATTGCTGCGCCATTCATATGGACAACATCAACAATTTTTTTCAACCCTTCAACATGGCGATTCTTCCAAATCCCTAAATCATTAACTGTAATTCTTCCATCTGGACATACAGCTGTAGCTTCCTGAATGATTAATCCAATTCCACCAATTGCTCTAGATCCATAATGGACGATGTGGAAATCATTGACTTCACCTTGTTCATTTGCACTATACATGCACATAGGCGGCATGACCGCTCTATTTTTAAATTTTGTGTCTTTAATTTTAAATGCATTGAATATCATAAAAAAATCCTCCTTTAAGTATGAATAACTATATACATCTATTTTAACACGATTTAACATTCAATTAAATACATATTAAAATCATAATCAAAATTAAAATTCAGTCTAGGAAACTTTCTTTTAGAAAGCGTTTAATTGGTTTGTCTACCCATGTTATAATTTAAGTAGGTAGTATACTTAACTTACCAATTGCGACTGTTTCAACAACCATATTTATAGGAGGTATCTTAATGGGGAAAACTTTTGAATCAACAGAAAACGAATTAGATCCTTTAGCTTTTATGATACAAACAAAAATAGATTTAGAAATCAATGAAGGTGTGGATGTAATTTTTGATAATTTAGTATTACCTTCGTCAATTAATATTCATGCACAAATTTCATGGGAGAGTAGTCACCCAGATATTATCGATATAGAAGGACATTTTACACAACCAAATGAAACTACAGCAATCTCACTTTCTGCCCATATTACAGCGAAAAATCTTGAATCGGATAAGATATTCAACTATATTGTTTATGGAATCAGTGAAAATAGCTCAGACTTACCTAATCAAAAACTAAGTAAAATCAATTATAGTGATATTCTACCAGTTTATCAAGATACTTTCGAAGGTTTAACAAGAGGAACTTTTGATAAAGTCATCTATAAAAACGGGCGACTTATGCTCTCGGGTCAAACATCAAATGGTACCTATACTTCTCCAGCGATTGATACTACCAATACATTCAAAAGCGTATATCTAATGTGGGGATCTATAACTAGTCCTCTTGCAAAAACATCCTTCGAATCAAGATATTTGACAGTTTCAGGTTGGTCCGATTGGATTTCACATGGCACTTGGGGTTATGGTGGAGATAATTTGCCACCATCAATAACGACTCCTATCAGTGAGCCTTCTCATACATTTCAATATAGAGTAACATTGATACGACTCAATGATTCGACAGTCAGTCCACAACTGACTCATGTATCTTTGTCATTTGTTTATGATGATTATAATTTCGATATTGATCTTAATACACTTAGACAAAACGTTTTGTATGATGTTCCGCAACTTAGACAAGCTGATACTTTAGATCCTTTCTTATGGCGCAACATTTGCTGGGCAACATCCATATCAATGTTGTTACAATATCATAAGAAACTTCTTCATAGAGCGCTTCCTCAGGAATACTATTCAGTTCTAATAAGACAGGGTACTGAACGATTCGGTACACCAAAAAATGATATTGGGGCAACCCAATTTGGGTTTGGTGGACAGGAAATTGAGTTTTCTAATAAAAAGATGTTACTTTATTTTTTAAATCATTATGGACCTATCTTAGTCGGTGTATCTAAAGGTAACTCACCTGATGGTAAATTCGGCCCACTTACATATTCTACTGGTCACGTCGTTATTGTTGTAGGATATGAAATATTAAATAATGGATCAATCAATATCTTACTTAATGATCCTGCCGCAAGTCAAATACGCCATGTCATCGGTGGAAGCATTGAAGAGTTTATGCTTGTTTGGGATCATGGTGCCTATTATTTACATGAACTCATTCAATAACAAAATATAATAGATATTAAATAGTACTCCACTAAAATCTAGTACTAATAAATGTGATTCTGCATTTTTACAATATATATTTATTTTTCAGGCAATCCAGTTCTATCACTAACATAAAAGATGTTCATTTTGAGTTAAGAACTGTCAACTATTTATTAAAAAATGGTAAAATAGTTTTAGAAATATGAATAGATAGGAGAACAATATGCCAAATAATGACTTACTAGTTGATCTTTATCAACAAAAATTTAAAAAGGAAAAATTAGATGTAAAAATCAAACGTGTTCTATCAACAGATAGTGACCATGTAGTAGAATTTATTCTTAAGCATTTCTCACCTAGATGGGCATCTGAAGCAAAAACAGGTTTATATAAACCACAATCATCTTGTTTCATTGCCGTAGACCAACAAAAAATCGTTGGTTTCGCATGTTACGATGCTACTGCTAAAGGATTTTTCGGTCCGATGGGTGTCGATGGGGATTATAGAAAAAAAGGGATTGGAGCTTCCTTAATCATCCATTGTTTGGAGGCTATGTATTTCGATGGTTATGCATATGCAATCATTGGTGGTGTCAGCGGGGAAACTCAGCCTTTCTATCATCACGTATGTGGCTCAACGCCTATAGAAAATAGTAGAAAATTATATTCTAGAATGTTTGATCGTTAATTATAAAAAAATGCAAATTCAATTTGCATTTTTTTTATGCCTATTTATTGCAAATATTGCACTATTGATGTAAATCAAACTATCTATTTTTTGCTCTTTTGATTTAATTCTTCCCATTTATGTTTAATATCAATTTTATATGATTGATCCATTAAAATGTATCTTCGAATCAACATCGCAGTAACAATAATCAAAGGAATCACTGGTGTTCCGGGGCCAAGCCAAAAAAGCATAACTGCACTACCAATACCTAAAAACCATCCATTGCTACTTAAAAATCCAATTACAAAAAATACAACTGCCCATCCATGAAAGATCATATAAGCAATAAAAAGAGAGATCAAACCACGAATAGATTTCATACTTTTAATGATTTCCCATATCATGAAGAAAAAGTTTTTCCAAAATATCATAAATATTTTTATCATAAGTTTATAAAAAAAGAAACACAAAAGTGTTTATTTTTTTTTAACCTCTGGTTTTAATTTTCCTTGGTCAAGTGCTTCAGGATAAGGATATGCTTCTTCTCTCATTCTCTTATACAAAACATAGATTAATCCACGTTCTTTATCGATACGAGTGATGACGCCCATTCCTTTTTCGCCTTCAACCTTAGTTTTTTCACCAATTAGATATGTTTCATTGCTCCAAGCCATATATTTCCACCTCACAAAATATTATATCACATAATTTAAAAGAAATGTTTTATTGTTATGATAATTGAGCTGCTGCATCTTCATCCAAGATGATTGTGCAATC
>Ga0307992_1001399_pt1 | contig 14293 bp, 14 predicted proteins | sample EllFjometagen133_FD_203162 | JGI IMG/M metagenome (GOLD analysis project Ga0307992, IMG submission 203162) | Marine microbial communities from Ellis Fjord, Antarctic Ocean - #133 | ecosystem: Environmental > Aquatic > Marine > Unclassified | place: Southern Ocean | collected 2014-10-08
CCACTAACAGACGTTAAAATAAAATAAAAATACCCAAAATCATCAGTGAACTAAATGGTTTCGGGTTACTTGATAATAAAACTTACTGCAAAATTAGGGTATCTTGGAGGCAAGGGTACCCATTTTTTTATACTACCCTTACCGATACTTGTTCAGGTTTGCTGTATATGATAAAATACAAATATAGTTACTCCTTTTTAAAGATATATAAAACTATAAGGATATAATTTAATAATAAAAAAAGGGGGAAACAGATGCAAGATTTTCTGATAGAAATGTTAGAATGTCCATCCTGCCACGGGGAATTAAGCTGGAAAATTATCCAACATCAGAGGGATAGAATAGAAGAAGCTGTGGCAGTTTGTAAAAATTGCAAAGCAGTTTATCCTGTTCAAAAAGGTATTGGCATTTTTCTTACCCCTGATTTGCCACGTAATGATTTTTGGGAACAAGTAGATAGTCAGTTAGCACAATTCCTTCAGAAAAATCCCTTAATCGAAAAAAAATTAATGGGCACACCCTTAAATGATCTTAATCCTGCTGACCAAAATTTCAGGGCTTCAATTTTAGAAGAAAGGGGGAAATAATAAAAGAAGGTGCATTGGATGCGTTACCGGTAAATGATACCAGATTGGAATGGGGAATATTGGCAGCTCATTAGCGAAATCAAAAGGTGGTAAATAAATATGGCAACATTTGAAGATTTTCAAAAAATAGATATTAGAGTTGGCAGGATAATTGAAGTTTCAGATTTTAAAGAAGCCAGGAATCCTTCTTTTAAAATAAAAGTTGATTTTGGAGAGTTAGGTGTAAAGGTTTCGTCTGCTCAAATTACTAAATTGTATTCCAAAGAAGATTTGCTTAACCGACAGATTGTGGCAGTAGTTAATTTTCCATCCAAAAGGATAGCCGGGTTTAAATCAGAAATCTTAATTTTAGGAGTAATGAAGGAAGAGGGGGAGGTAATTTTGCTTCAGCCGGAGCGGGAAGCTCCTTTAGGCTACCGAATAGGATAAACAGATATAAAAAGATAGTTAATAAAAGTTGATAAAAAAGGAACGATTCTATTTTTTATAATTTTATATTTTAAAATTAAAAATAGAATCGTTCCTTTTTTCTTTTTTTAGTGTTAGTTTACGACTTGACCTATACGTACAAGTATGATATATATTAAGTATGATATTATTTTGTTTTGGATTTATAGATTTATAAAATATTTTAAGAGGGGAAATTATCATGGAAGTTAAAAAAGAAAAAGAAGAAAAATTTATCCAAATAGGAGAGTTAGCTAAAAAAACAAAGGTTACTCCCCGAACAATCAAACATTATGAGGAGAAAGGTCTTCTAAAACCTTTTAAAAAGACTCAAGGTGGTTTTAGATTGTATCAAAATGATAAAGTGGAATTAATGGGAAGAATTAGACAATTAAAAAAAGCCGGGTTTTCCTTAAGCGAAGTAAAAGAAATGGAAGAAATAAATGGGATTGTGGAAGAGCAAAATATTTTAGAAAAGGTAGATGAAAACGAATTAGATAAAATGATTACTTTTTTACAATTTCAGCTAGAAAAAACAGAAGAGAGGTTGAATGAAACAATTAAAGCAAAGAAAGGTTTAGTAAAAGTAATAGAATTTTTAGAGAAGCGAAGGCAGGTTAATGATAAACTTAATAAATAATAAAATTAAAAGAATAAACCAAGATCTTTGGATAAGTTTTAAAATTAATAAAGATATAAAGATACAAAAGGAAATAAAGCTGAAAAAAAAGAATAGGTAAAAATGGAAGGAGATGAGATAAGTAATGGAATGTCCAGAATTTATTGCTATAGGGCACGTAACTTATGATATTTATTCCGAAGAAAAATTAATTGGTGGTTCAGCAACTTATTCTTCTCTAACTGCTCATAAACTTGGTATATCTGCAGGAATGGTTACCAGTAGAGGATTAGACTTTTCCTGTGATGGTTTATTGGAAGGAATTAATATTGTAGGTTCTTTATCTCGTAATACTACCACATTTTGCAATTCTTATTATCAGGGGGAGAGAAAACAGATTGTTAAGCAAGTAGCAAATAAGATAAAAAAAGAACATATTCCTCCCGGATGGGATAGAGCAAAAATCGTGCATATTTGTCCAGTGGCAGACGAAGTTAATCAGGAGATATTTAATCTTTTTAAAGATAGCTTGGTTGGGTTAACTCCACAAGGTTTGATGAGAAGATGGGGAAGGGACGGCAAAGTTTATCCTAAAAAGTGGATTCCGACTTCAGATATAGCATCAAAAGTAGAAATTATGATATTTAGCGATGAGGATATTGCAGCTTTTCCTGAAGTACTGGAAGAATATATGTCCCTAATAAAGATAGTTATTATTACTCGAGGTAATAGAGGATCGATTTTATATTGGAATGGTAAAAAATATATTTTTCCTGTTTTTAAGACCGAAGAAAAAGACCCAACCGGTGCAGGTGATGTTTTTGCCGCTGCTTTTTTGATAAAATATTATCAGACGGGTGACCCTATAGAATCATCGCGTTTTGCTAATTGTGCAGCTTCTTTTGCCGTTGAAGAGAAAGGGGCTTTAGGGATACCGAATTTAAATAAAGTAATTAAAAGAGTATCGATGAATAATATTAAAAATAATTAAAATAAAAGAGATAACTTGTAAAAGCATATCAAATTCTTCTGGAATTCCAGGAATTGATTATGCATCAAATTATTATTAAGGGTAATTTATATGGGGGAGATAATCGATAAGGGAAAAGTTAATCGAGTAGTAGAATTAATCAAAGAATCTAAATATACAGTTGTTTTAACCGGAGCAGGAGTAAGCACCGGGTCGGGGATAGCAGACTTTAGGACTCCTGGTAAAGGCATTTGGGAGAAAATTGACCCTTTTAAAGTTACTTCTATAACGGCATTTGAGGAAAATCCTCAGCGATTTTATTATTTTTATCAACCTCGTATTGAAATATTATCTCGAGTTTCTCCCAACCCTGCGCATAAAGCTATCGCTAAGTTAGAAGAGATGGGCTATACGAAGTGTCTTATTACTCAAAATATCGATAATCTCCACCAGAGGGCAGGTTCAAAGAAAATTATCGAAGTTCATGGAACCTTAAGAGAGGCTGTATGCCAAAAATGTGGAAAGATGATCTCTTCGAAAGTATTATTGAAAAAGATAGAAACAAGTAAAGAGAAAGTCCCTTATTGTGAATGTGGTGGAGTATTTAAACCAAATGTAGTCTTGTTTGGAGAAATGCTTCCTAACCTAGACAATGCTATTTATGAGTCTATGCGGGCAGATTTAATGATAACTATTGGTTCATCTCTTCAGGTTAGCCCGGTGAACATGTTACCACAATATTGTCTGGATAGAGGAGGCAAATTGATTATTATTAATTTTATGTCTACCCATTTGGGCTATTTAGCGGAAGTGGTAGTTAAAGAAGATGTTTGTGATTTTTTACCGGCAGTAGTAAAGGCTTTGGGAACAGGAAAAAGTAGTAACGATTAAGATTTTATTAAAATTGATAAAAAGAAAATTTTTTAAAAGTTTTTAAAGTATTCTTGATTTTTAGATAAAAAGTGTTAGTTACACTTTAAAAGTAACTTCTATTATCATAAAGTTCAAAACTTAAAAATTATAAGGCGATTACTGTAATTAATAATGACCATAAGATTATTAGAAAAGAGGTAATTAGAGATGAAATGTCTGATCATCGCTGCCGGAGAAGGAAGCAGATTATCCACCAGGGGAGATTCTAAGCCCCTCATTCCTATTTTAGAATTACCACTTATTGAGAGAGTAATATTAACCGCCAGGAAAGCAGGTTTATCTGATTTTTACGTGGTGACAGGATATAATGGAGAAAAGTTAAGAAATCACCTCAATAAGTTTGGTCAAGAAAAAAATCTAAAAATAACTCATCTTATAAATGACGATTGGGAAAAAGAGAATGGACTTTCTGTACTAAAAGCAAAAGGGGAAATAGAAGAGAATTTTATTTTACTGATGAGTGATCATATCTTTGACGGGACTATCCTGTCAGAATTACTCCGGGAGAAGAACCTTGATGGAGAAGTTGTACTGGCGGTAGACTCTTCTCTTAATAATGAGAATGTGGATATTGATGATGTAACCAAAGTATTGACTGACGATGACCACAAAATTATAAATATTGGAAAAAATATTAAAAAATATAATGCTTATGATACCGGAATCTTTCTATGTTCTCCAGCAATATTTAAGGCCTTAGAAGAAAGTTTATCCAATGGTGGTACCTCTCTCTCAGCAGGGATTAAAATTCTGGCCCAAAAGGAGAAGGCAAAAGTCTTTGATATTAAAGGACGCTACTGGATTGATGTGGATGATGAAAAGGCTTTTAAGAAGGCAGAAAATGTTCTTTTGAATAATTTAAAAAAAACCTCTGATGGTCCTATATCTCGATATGTAAATCGTCCTATTTCTGTCCGGATTTCTAAATATCTCTTAAGTAAAAATATTACCCCTAATCAGATTTCTTTCTTTTCCTTTTTCCTTTCTATGGTCGGGGCCTTTTTTTTCTTTTTAGGGGGATATGTTAATTTGTTAATTGGCGGAATATTAGCCCAGCTATCTTCCATTATTGATGGTTGCGATGGAGAGATTGCACGATTGAGATTTAAAGCGTCTGATTTTGGTGGATGGTATGATGCTGTTTTAGACCGTTATGCTGATGCCTTCCTCCTTTTTAGTTTAACCTACTATGCTTATTTTCCTGGTAAAAATTTCATATATCTATTAATCGGATTTTTAGCTCTTATTGGTTCCTTTATGAACAGTTATACTGCTGACAAATACGATGGGTTAATGAAGAAAAGGACTGTTCCAGGAAAGCACTATTTTAGAATAGGTCGTGATATCCGGATGTTTATTATATTTCTGGGGGCTATAGCCAGTCAGCCTCTTTTAGCTCTACTTGTAATTGCACTTTTAACTAATACAGAGAACATTAGGCGGATAGTAGTTTTTTATAAAAGTAATAATGGGTGATATTACCTTTTATTTAATTTAATTAAATTGTGATTAAAATGTAGAATTCTAGAATTATACTGTTTAGCATTAGGGGTAATTTTAGAGAATTATTACCAAAATGTCTTAATGCTAATATAAAAATATACTTGTAAGCAAACAAAAAAGCAAACAAAAAGTTGACAAAATTACTAAAATAAGTAAAATAAAATATACAGAGACAATATTCAAATGGCTGGTCCTTCTTACTTAAAAGAGATACTAAAAACAATCCATCAGTCCTCTGAAAACAGAGATTGTTTATGAGGGATCTCTTGTGTTTTAATAATGTTATCATTAAAGGGGTTGGAATTACTGTTTTGTTTCTACCTCCTATAAGAAACGTTATTGGACTAAAGAGAAATAATAACGAAAAGGAGGTAGGAAATATGGAAGGTAGTAAATTATACGTCGGAAATCTTAAGTACTCTGTAACTAATGATCAACTAACAGAATTATTCTCCGCTCATGGTGAAGTTAAGAGTGTCAACATCATCGAAGGAAAAGGCTTTGGGTTTGTAGAAATGTCTTCTCCGGAAGAAGCTGAAAAGGCCAAAGATGCTTTAAATAATACCGATTTCGATGGTCGTCCTTTAAAGATTGACGAAGCCCGTCCACCTAAACCAAGAAGCGAATATCGTAGTAGATACTAATTTAGTATTTTATAACTAATAAATGGAAAAAATAAGACCAGCCATTTTAAATATATTTAAAAAATAGAATAATACAATAGGGGAGCTTATTAAGGCTGAGAGTGTTTTTAGTAAACAGACCCTTAAAACCTGATCTGGGTAATGCCAGCGTAGGGAATTAAAACATAATGTTTTAATTACACCGTAGATATTGATTAAAAGATCAGGTTTACGGTTTTTTTATTTCGAATAAATTATCTTAAAAGAAAAGGAGGTTTATAATGAGAAAAAATAAAATAAGAATTATGACAGAAATTGGTATGGCAGTGGCGTTGTCTGCTATTTTAAATTTTCTTCCTTTATGGAGAATGCCTCAGGGAGGGTCGCTTAGCCTCGAAATGCTGCCGATTTTAATTATAGCTTTGCGCTGGGGAGCTGGTCCAGGTATGATGGCTGGAGCAGTATATGGTTTGGTTCAATTAGCACTTGGCCCCTTCATTATCCATCCAGTGCAACTGGTATTAGATTATCCTTTACCTTATATGCTGGTCGGATTAGCAGGAATATTTTCAAACAAGATAAACTTAAAGACAAAAGGCAGTACATATGGCTGGTTATTATTAGCTGTTCTTACTGGTGGATTAGGAAGATTCATTAGTCACTTCCTTTCCGGGGCTATATTTTTTGCACAGTATGCTCCGGAAGGTCAGAATCCCTGGGTATATTCAGCTATATATAATATCAGTTACCTTTTGCCATCACTGTTGCTAAGTTATATAATTATAATACCATTAATAAGGGTTCTGGTAATTAGTAAGGGTGAAAATCAAAGATAAGAGGATAATTTATGTCAACGAATAAAGCGGTTGTTGCTTTAAATGGAGAACTAAAAGGGAATAAAGAAGAATATAAAAAAATAGTTGGAGAGAAAGATGTATTGTTTGTTGCTGCTGATGGTGGAGCTTTATTATTAGAGAGCATAGGTTTTTTGCCTGATGTGATTATAGGAGATTTTGATTCGCTCACTGAGGTGCAATATCAACATTATAAAAAAATGGGGGTTAAGATCATAAAATACCCTGTTGAAAAGGATGAAACCGATGGTGAACTGGCACTCCAATATTGTAAGGGAAGAGGTTTGGATAATATTATTATCATTGGCTTTTCAGGAGGAAGATTAGATCAGCAGTTAGCTAACATCTTTCTCTTGGAATATGCTTTTAGAAGTGGAATGACAGCATTTGTTAAGGAACCGGGTCTGGAAATGGGGATAATAGAAAAAGAAAAAATATTTTTTCAAAAAATAGGTGCCGGGCTTTCGTTGATTCCCTTAGATGAAAAAGTTAGTGGAGTTACTATTACCGGATGTAAATATTTGCTCGAAGCGGGAAACCTATTAAGATATAAAACCAGGGGCATTAGCAATTTAATTGAGCAAGAAAAAGCTGTTGTTACCATCGAGAAAGGTTTATTATTGTATGTTCTGAATCAGTTGAAATAACCCAAAGCCACGGACCCCCTCAGCTATTATTATCTAACCAGATATCTACATCTCTTAAAAAGTGTCTTTTATTTGCATCTTGTTAATACTTATAATATAGTATTGCGTATCGTGTATCGAGTGTAACGAACAGGATATTAGTTGTTTGGTTAACTAGTTACCCGGTTCACCAGTTAAAATACAGGTTGCAGGTTGCGAGTTACAAGTTAAAAAAACTTTAAGAGTGAACTAAAATCTAAAAACGAAAAGCGCAAAACTAAATATAGTATCGTGTATCGCGTTAAGAAAGAGAAAGAAAAAATAGAAAAAAACAGTATTCTTCTTTTTGTCTAACTACTCAATTAAGTTTTACACTTAATATAAGAACATTATATAAAACAAAAAAGTTTGTAGAAGAAAAAAAATAAGTGTAAAATATTAAATATCAGTATTCAAAAGAGAAGGAGGAATTTATAAATTGTTTAATAAAATCGCTAATACAGTAAGAGGGTTGGCTGTAGATATGATAGAGACAGCTAATTCCGGTCACCCGGGATTGCCCCTGGGTTGTGCAGAAATCGGTGCAGTTCTCTTTGGAAATGTATTAAAATATGACTCTTCTATCCCGGATTGGCCTGACCGAGACCGTTTTGTGTTATCTGCCGGGCATGGTTCAGCCTGGTTGTATTCTCTGTTACATCTTTCGGGATATAATCTTTCACTCGAGGATTTAAAAAAATTCCGACAGCTTAATTCCAAAACTCCCGGTCATCCTGAATATGGAGAAACTCCCGGGGTGGAAGTCACTACCGGACCATTAGGACAGGGCTTTGCCAATGCTGTGGGAATGGCTTTAGCAGAAAAAATGTTAGCGGCCAGGTTTAATACCGAGGATTATAAAATTGTTGATCATTATTCTTATACCCTTTTAAGCGATGGTTGTATGATGGAGGGTATTACTTCTGAGGCCGCATCACTGGCCGGGCACTTGGGTCTGGGAAAATTAATCGCTATCTATGATGATAATGGTATCTGTCTCGCCGGAGAGACTAAAAATAGTTTTACCGAGTCGGTAGCTGATAGATTCAGGGCTTACAACTGGAAAGTAATCGATCATGTTAATGGTCACAGCATTGAAGAACTTAAAGCAGCTATTATTAAAGCTAAAGAGACCGAAGATAAACCTATTTTAATTATAGCAAAAACCCATATTGGTTATGGTGCACCCACCAAGCAGGATTCCAGCGGTTGTCATGGCGCACCCTTGGGTGAAGAAGAAATAAAAGGTTTAAAGAAAAATTTAGGGCTACCCCTGGAGGAGAAATTTTACATTTCCCCTGAGGTTAAAGAATTTTTTAAAGACAGAAAAAGACAGCTTGCCCAAAAAAGAGAAGAATGGGAGGATAAATTCACCCAATGGAGCAAAAAATATCCCGAACTCAAAGAACAATGGGATATAGCCTTAAATTTAATTGCTCCTCAGGATTTAGAATTGGATAGCCTGGAAATGAAATCTCCGGTAGCTACCCGAGTAGCCTCATCGCTAGTCTTAAATAAACTTGCCGATAAAATTCCTTATCTTATAGGGGGTTCAGCGGATTTATCTCCTTCTACCAAGACTTATCTTAATAAATATGGAGAAGTTCAAAAAAACAATTTTACTGGTAGAAACCTTAGATTTGGAGTTAGGGAACATGCCATGGGAGCGATTATTAATGGCATAGCAGCACACAAGGGATTAAGACCCTATTGCTCCACTTTCTTTGTCTTTTCTGATTACATGCGTCCGGCTATTAGAATGGCTGCTTTAATGAGACTCCCGGTAATCTATATTTTTACTCATGATTCTATAATGGTGGGAGAAGATGGCCCTACCCATCAGCCAGTAGAGCAGCTTGAATCTTTAAGGACTATACCAAACTTAAGAGTAATAAGACCTGGGGATGAAGAAGAGACCAAATTAGCCTGGAAGGAAGTTTTAAAAAGGACAGAAGGTCCAACTGCCCTGGTTTTATCCCGACAGAATTTACCTCATCTGGAAAAATACCGTGGCGTAAAAGAATTTCCTCAGGGTGGTTATATAATATCCTACCAAGAAAAAGAAATACCCCGGGTGGTATTAATGGCCAGCGGTAGTGAAGTTTCGATAGCCGTAAAGGTAAATCTTATCTTAAAAGTGAACGGTATCACCAGCCGTATAGTATCTATTCCGGACAGAGAAGAATTTTTAAGACAGGAGAAAAAATATATAGAAGAAGTCCTGGGGCCCAAAGATGCACTTCGGGTAGTAATTGAAGCCAATACCGGACAGGGTTGGTATCAGTTATTAAATGATTCTTATTACACAGTATTTATGAAATCCTTTGGTAAGAGTTCCCCGGCTCAGCAATTAGCCGATTATTTCGGTTTTACTCCTGAAAAAATTGCCCAAAAAATCATTAAACTTTGTCAGGGGAAGGTCATTTGACAAAGTCTTTTCCTACGACTACAGGAATAATTTTTAATATTCAAAGATATTCTATTCATGATGGACCTGGAATTCGGACCACAGTCTTTTTAAAAGGGTGTCCGCTTAATTGCTGGTGGTGTCAAAATCCCGAAAGTCAGTTAAGCGGGCAGGAAATGGTATTCTGGGAAGATAGATGCATAGGCTGTGGAGCATGTTCTTTGAATTGCCCCTCGGGTGCTATCCAAATGGAAAATAAGAAGCCGGTTACTGAAAAAGAGAAATGCATTCTTTGCGGAAAATGTGTAGAAAAATGCCCGGCTTTAGCCCGGGAAATAATAGGGGAAAAACTAACCACTGAAGAGGTTATAAAAGAGATAGAAAAAGATATGGTATTTTATGAAGAATCTGGAGGTGGAGTAACCTTTTCCGGGGGAGAACCATTGGGGCAACCTGAATTTTTAGAGAGTCTCCTTAATGGCTGTAGAGAAAAGAAGATTCACACCGCAGTTGATACCTCCGGATATATTTCCTGGGAAATTTTAAGTAAAATAAGTTCTAAAATAGATTTATTTTTATACGACCTTAAGATAATGGATAGCGAAAGGCATAAAAAATATACCGGGATATCTAATGAGCTAATTTTAGAAAATTTAAAGAAACTCTCCTCGGTACATAATAATATTTTCGTTCGTTTTCCGCTAATCCCCGGTATAAATGATGATCATCAAAACATCAAGGAAATGGGAGAATTTTTATCTTCCTTAAAGATTGTTCAGGTGAACATTCTCCCTTACCACTATATGGGTGTAGATAAATACGGAAGATTAGGAAGGACTTACAAGTTGGCAACTACACAACCCCCTGGGGAAGAAAAATTGTCCGAGGCATCTGCGGTTTTAAGGAAGTTTAATTTGAAGGTAAAATTAAGAGGTTAATGCTATATGAATGAAAGAATAGAAAAGTTAAGACAGGAAAGTTTAAATACACAACCTTATATTTCTATCCAGCGAGCTGCCTTAATGACTAAGGCTTACAAGAAATACGAGGGAACAGTTTCAATTCCTGTTCTTCGTGCCTTAGCTTTTGAGCATATACTGGAAAATAAAAGCATATGTATTGGTGGGGGGGAACTTATTGTTGGGGAAAGAGGAGAGCGCTCACAGGCGACTCCTACCTTTCCAGAGTTATGTTGCCATACTCTGGAAGACCTCGAACTAATCAATAATCGAAAAAAGATTTCTTTTACAGTAAATCAAGAAGTAAAGGGGACTCAAAAAGAGAAGATTATTCCTTACTGGAAAAACAGGTCAATGCGCAGTCGGATATTTAAAGAGATGACTGCGGAGTGGAAGGACTGTTACACAGCCGGAATATTTACCGAATTTATGGAGCAGAGAGCTCCCGGACACACAGTGGCTGATGATAAGATATACCATAAAGGTTTTTCTGATTTTATCCATGATATAGAGAAAAGTATGCAAAATCTTGATTATTTAGATGACCCTGAGGCTTATAATAAACGGGAAGAGTTAAAAGCAATGCTTGTCTGTGCTAAAGCGATAATCAGATTTGCCGAGCGTTATGCTGAAAAGGCTTTAGAGATGGTTGAAACTGAGAAAAATCCTCAAAGAAAAAAGGAACTTTTTAAAATTGCCGAAATTTGTTCGTATGTCCCCGCCCATCCTCCCCGCGATTTTTGGGAAGCTTTACAGATGTACTGGTTTGTTCATGTGGGGGTTATCACTGAACTTAATACCTGGGACTCATTTAATCCTGGCAGATTAGACCAGCATCTATACCCCTTTTATAAAAAGGGGCTGGAAGAGGGGACGCTGGACCAAGAAAAAGCAAAGGAACTTTTAGAGTGTTTTTGGATAAAGTTTAACAACCAACCGGCGCCACCCAAAGTAGGAGTAACTTTAGCAGAAAGTGGGACCTATACCGATTTTGCTAATATTAATAATGGGGGATTAAAGGTTGATGGTTCTGATGGAGTGAATGACTTGACCTATCTGATACTCGATGTAATTGATGAAATGAGATTATTACAACCCAGTACCAATATTCAATTGAGCAAGAAGAGTCCTGATAAATTTTTAAAAAGAGCTTGCGAGATAATTAGAATGGGTTGGGGTCAGCCCTCAGTATTTAATGCCGAAGAAGTTATCGAGGAGATGCTCAGACAAGGTAAATCTTTAGAGGATGCCCGCTGTGGTGGTACCAGTGGTTGTGTGGAGACCGGTGCCTTTGGTAAAGAGAGCTATATCTTAACCGGTTATTTTAATTTAGTAAAAGTTCTGGAGATAACTTTAAATAACGGTATTGACCCTCAAATTGCTAAGAAGATAGGAATAGAAACCGGTGACGCAACTCAATTTAATTCTTTTGGAGAATTAATGGCTGCCTTTAAAAGACAACTTCACCATTTTATAGATATAAAAATAAAGGGGAATAATATAATTGAAAGATTATATGCTACCTATATGCCGGCTCCATTTCTTTCTATAATAATTAGTGATTGTATTGAAAATGGGAAAGATTATAATGCCGGAGGAGCCCGCTATAATACCGATTATATTCAGGGCGTAGGAATTGGAACGATCACTGATAGTTTTTCAGCAATTAAATATCATGTCTTTGACCAGGAAAGTATAAATATGAGAAAATTAAAAGAAGTATTAAATGATAATTTTACAGGTCATGAAGAGATACGCCAACTGTTTTTAAACAAGACACCCAGATATGGGAATGATGATGATTATGCCGACGATATTATGAAATTAGTATTTGACGCTTTTTATAAGGAAGTAAATAGGAGAAAAAATACCAAAGGCGGAGTTTACAGGATTAATATGCTCCCTACAACCTGTCATATTTATTTTGGTTCGGTAGTGGGGGCTACCCCAGATGGGAGAAGAGAAAAACAACCATTATCCGAAGGTATTTCCCCGGTTCAGGGTGCTGACCGTTTAGGACCTACCGCAGTTATTAAATCAGCAGCCAAGATGGAACAGGTAAAAACAGGCGGAACTCTTCTAAATCAAAAATTTACCCCTCAATTACTGGAGGGAGAAAAAGGTATAGATGGTCTTGCTCACCTAATCAGAGCTTATTTTAGATTAGGCGGACATCATATACAATTTAATGTAATAAGTGCTGACACTCTAAGAGCTGCTCAAAAAGAGCCTGAAAAGTATAGAAATCTTATTGTGCGGGTAGCAGGTTACAGCGATTATTTCAATAATCTCAACAAGACTTTACAAGATGAAATAATCAGTCGTACAGAACATCAATCTTGCTGAAATAATTAGTGTAAAATTTAGCAGGGTAGTAAATAAAAAAATTATTAGTTAAAAAAATTTGACAAAATTAAAAACTGTGCTATACTTGTGAAGTTAAAGTCTGTTAGATAAAAACGGCTGGCCTTTATTACTGAAAAGAGATGCTAACAACAATCAACTGGACTTTCTATAACAGATTGTTAAAAAAGGATCTCTTGTGTTTTAATAATGTTATCGTTAAGAGCTTAGAATCATTTCCTTGCTTCTTTTCTCCCAAAGAAACGTTATTTGGACTTAAGAGAAATATCGAAAAGGAGGAAAAAAGTATGCAAGGTAGTAAATTATATGTAGGAAATCTTAAATATTCTGTAACTAATGATCAATTAAGTGAAATATTTAGCAAACATGGCGAAGTTAAGAGTGTAAACATCATCGAAGGCAAAGGTTTTGGATTTGTAGAAATGTCTTCACCTGAAGAAGCTGGAAAAGCCAAAGATGCGTTAAATGATACCGATTTTGACGGTCGTCCTTTAAAGATTGACGAAGCTCGTCCACCTAGACCAAGAACCGAATATCGTAGTAGATACTAAAATAGTAAATAGTAAATTAATTTAAATTTAATGTAATTCTGTTATATTAATAAAGGCCAGTCATTTTATGTAACAGTTCAATTAAATCCTCATCAGATGTATCTCGCGGATTATTGTTTAAACTTCCCCCTTTTGCACCCTTAATTAATTGTGAAAAATCTTCGTTTTTTATGTTCCATTCGGATAGATTACTTTTAATTCCGGCCTGAGAAAGTATTTCTTTTATTTTTTCTACTGCTCTTTGCGCAGCTTCCGTTTCCGACAATAAAGAGATGTCTTCCCCTAAAGACTGAGCTATTTTTGCCAATCTTTTGGTAACTACCGGCAGATTATATTCCATTACATAAGGTAAGAGTACTGCACAGGACAGACCATGAGGAATTTTATAGTATACCCCTAAAGGGTGAGAGAGGGCATGGACTGCTCCTAATCCTGAATTAGACAGGCAAAGCCCGCTCAAAAGCGCAGCCATAGCCATATTTTTACGTGCTTCTAAATTTCTTCCATCCTTTACTGCTTTGACCAAACTTTTACCGATTAGTTCTATAGCATGCAGGGACAGTGCATCGGTGATTTCCTGACTTTTCTTGCCTAAATATGATTCTATGCATTGAGTTAAAGCATCACCACCGCAGGCGGCCGTTATATAAGGGGGTAGAGATAGGATAAGTTCAGGGTCAACAAGAGCCACTTCCGGAATGAGCCAAGGGTTTCTTATACTTTTCTTTATACCAAGTTTAGTGTTAGTGATTACTGCATTTCTCGTCGCTTCTGAGCCGGTACCCGAGGTAGTGGGAATGGCGATAAAGGG
>Ga0307992_1001400_pt1 | contig 14282 bp, 9 predicted proteins | sample EllFjometagen133_FD_203162 | JGI IMG/M metagenome (GOLD analysis project Ga0307992, IMG submission 203162) | Marine microbial communities from Ellis Fjord, Antarctic Ocean - #133 | ecosystem: Environmental > Aquatic > Marine > Unclassified | place: Southern Ocean | collected 2014-10-08
AATTCCATTCTTCCATTCAATCATTTACGCATTCACTCATTCACTCATTTTCTACCAATTCCATTCTTCCATTCAATCATTTACGCATTCACTCATTCACTCATTTTCTACCAATTCCATTCTTCCAATCAAATCGTTCCCCAGAAATGTTTTTTTCTCAATGTGATCTTTAATAGCTGATACCTGTTGATTCTTTTCAAAATCACCTCTTACCTGGGCAAAATCAAGAAGCCTGGTTTTTCTATCTCCATCTACACCAAAACCTGTTTGCTTTGAAAGTGTAAATTCTTTTCTGGCATCATCATAAAGCATTTCGTCAAGATCCGTAACACTCTTCCTCCACTTATTCGCTAATTGGATAATATCCTCCGCTGTAAAATCAGCCAAATCCATCCCTGTCTCTTTTTGTATAACATCAATAGCCCAGGTCCACTCGTAGGTATAATAATTATTATGAAGGGATTCAAAAACCATACGAATATCCTTTAATGAATCAATTTCCCCCTTTTCAATATCATTCATTAATTTATCAATCTCGTCAAAAGGAGCAATAAGCCCAGCCAGATCAATCCATTTTCCTCTCCCAATTTTTGTATCAGGCTTCAGCCTTTCCCTTATCTCCCGGTTAGTCCTGAATTTAGCTATTTCCAGTCTTTTGATCAGCGAATTCCCAAGAAATTTATCAATCCCCATACCATACAATTTAATTCCCCTCTCAAGAGACGCTTTGGATATCTTTGTATTCTCATAAGAATAGAAATCAGATTTTTCACCTGAATATTCTCTAAGCTTAATTAGCAGATTGCGTCCTGCTATCATTTTATTTATTGTATACGGACTGAGTAAATTAAAATTTATGAAGTCGTTTTTCCGCGTATCCTTGCGGCGGTCCCTTCTGGGCCATTTTTGGGCATCCCTGATTGTTCCGACACTACGCAAATTTACACCAGGAGAAAGTATGCTTTCATCTTTGCTTTCCACAATATACGAGAATGGCAGGTCTGACGTATCAGAATTTTTATAATGCCTTCCCATAACCAGGGTAAACGGACCAACCTTCGCAGGCCATAAAAGATAGGAATTGCTGGCTGTTTTTGCCCCCCGCTCAACAATACCCTGATGTATTGGTCCGAGTTTATACATATGGTTACTTTGATTTGAACCACTTCCTGCATTCATAAAAGAAAACATTCCGGCAATAAGTAAGGTCGACTTATGGTGTGTTACTGTATAGGGTCCGGCAAAAAGAGAACACGCTTCTCCGTGGTAACCTGCACAATTTGCAAAAAACAAAGAGTTTTCTGCTGAATAGTGTTTTTTTAATACACATGCCTGCCCGATAAAGCATTTTTCAATAACTGTCGAATCTGATACAGTTGCACCTGATGATACAATAAAATCTTCCATAATTACACCAGGACCGATATAGACCGGATCAAGAGAATTGGAATTGATACTCCCATTGGATAACAACTCTGCCCCTTCAATGAAAGTGTTATCCCCGACAATTATATTCCTAATGATCCTGGAATTTGTAATCCTCACATTATTACCGATTTTCCCCCTGACCGAAGTTATTTTTTGTGTGTAATCCCCGATCATCTGAAATAGTTTTTCGATCACATCGGGACGATGTCGGTATAATACCAGGATATATGCCAGATGAGCTGATAATTCATTAAAAATCGGGAGGTTTCTTCCCCCGGTTTCATCCAGAACATTCACTAAAACACCATTACCAAACGAACTTTCTTCATTCACTTCAATAATATCAACATTATCGATAAACGATCCTTCTCCAATATCATAATTCGCAATGTAGTTTCTAACCTGTGAAACATAGGAATTATTACCAATTAAACAATTATGCAAAACAGCATCATAAATACCTGATTGCTTTTTCATTCCGTTAGATAGCTCAAATTCTTTTTCAAAGTAACCCATTCGTATCTCCCCTGAGAAAGTTGTATTTTTAACATTCGCAGGATTAAAATTATTGGCTACTTCAACCTTTAACCAGTCTTCTGCATAACAGTTTTGCCGGTTTAGCTGTTCTATCTCCTCAGTGGTAAGTTTCCGGTACAAATTCATATTAATAAAATATTTAAAACAATTAATCTACTCTACCGTTACAGATTTTGCCAGGTTTCTTCAGATTAATACTTAATCTCTTTATTGGAAGAATGGAATGTTGGAATGTTGGAATGTTGGAATGTTGGAATACTGTGTAATCCCGTGTTCCATTGCCTCATTATTCTATTCTTCTAAAAAGTTATTCGTTATCGGTTAGAAGTTATAAGTTAACTATTCTTTCAAGGAATTCTTTTGCACTCCGCTCTCTGCACTCTGCTCTCTGCTCCTCTGCTCTTCACTCTCTGCTCTCTGCACTCTGCTCTCTGCTCTTTGCACTCCGCTCTCTGCTCTCCGCTCTCTGCTCTCTATTCCCTTATCTTGAATACGTCATCTTCAACTCAACCCCTCCTGTGTGGTTATACCCGTTAAGCACAGCTCTGTGTGCCCAGTAATAATCTGCATTAACAAATATATAAAGGGTGGGGTCATTATAATATCCGGCAAGGTATTTATGAACAAAATCCGAAATATTGAAAGTATATTTTCCCTCTGTAAGATTGCCTCCAAAATACGTTCTGCCAAGAATCTGATCATGTATTGCTATAAAATTCCCATCATCATCGCGAATTTTAATATCCAAAAAATCCGGTGGAGTGAATTCTGAAGAAAAAGGATCATCGGTTGACAAATTAACTACCAGCTCTGCTTTATTTATTGCAATTGGCAAAGAATCGCGCCAGTTTTCAAGTGTAGGAAAATTAAACTTAGTAAATGCCCCCGCCAATCCTTGCACGTAGCTTACACTGTCTTCAATATTTTCATTCAAATGGTTGATGCCGTAAGCAGGATCAGCAGTGCTGAAATCATGCGAAAACATGTTTATCCGTGCAGAGCTTTGGCTAATTGAGAAAATATAATACGTTGTGTCTGATGAGGGGTAATGAAAAAATAATATCATTTCGCTTGTCAATGAAAGCAGATTGAAATCAGTTAATACTCCCCTGCCCGACTGTATATCTGAAGTGAAATATAAACCTTTAAACTCCTGCAAAAAGTCGTTCTGCGAGAGTAAAATACTTGGATCAGCTACTATCCTCTCAGCAAATTCATTCGTCATATGTATTTTAATTATAGTATCATATGCATCGAAACTTGCCGATCCTATAATATCCTCGTAGTATAGATCTTCCTTATTAAAATTTGAGTAATAAGTAGAGTCAAGATAAACATCCTTTTTAAGCTCATGGACATTGATCTCCATTATTGAATTAGTATCACCATACGAATCAATAACTTCAAGAAACACAATAAGAGAATCAATAACCGGATCATCACTAAAAACCAATGAGTCTGATAATCGTGCATGCGAAATAAAATCAGCATAGGTAGTACCAAATACGGGATCCATAAATTCACCGGCTACAGCTAATGATATTTCATCTGATCTTAATGAATCTAATGATCCGGTATAAACCTCAACCGGGAACTCATCATAATAATTAACTGAAAACCTGTCGGTTGGGGGCTGAAGATTCTCACCTATAAGAGTTCCTTCATCGTCGCAGGAAGATAGTAAAAATAAACCGCCCAAAAAAAGGACGGAAAAAGAAAAAGTAATAAATGAAACCAGCAATTTAAACAACCGGTTAATAAATGGTAACTTCATGTTGGTATTAGGATATGAGTTCATCATAAAAATCGGAATACTTATCAATATAATCATCCCCTCCATTAAACTCCAGAACAGGTATCCCAAGTTCTTCAATAAACGTTTCCAGTCCGGAATTTATTTTCTCACTACCCATAATAACAGCATCCGAATTTGTAATGGCAAGCTTAGTTAAATTTAAATAACTGGCGTCGTTAATTACTTTAATATCATCTTTAGTAATGCCTTCAATCATAAGCTTCCTATTAAACGAGGGATTCAGCGACTTTTTAAATTCACTATCATATACCGAATACACTACTTTAGAGTTTGAGAACAAGGGATTATCAGCAAAGCTTTTCTTAAGATAAAGCGGTACTAAGCTTGTAAACCAACCATGACAATGTACAATGTCAGGCGCCCATCTCAATTTTCTTACGGTTTCAAGTACGCCACGCGCATAGAAAATTGCCCGTTCATCATTATCACTAAATTCTTTCCCATTTTTATCAGTGAGAATATATTTTCTTTGGAAATAATCCTCATTATCAATGAAATAAACTTGCATCCTTGCTGACTGAATGGAAGCCACTTTAATGATTAGGGGATGATCCGAGTCGTCAATGATAACGTTCATCCCTGATAATCTGATTACCTCGTGAAGTTGATTCCTTCTTTCTTTAACACATCCGAATTTAGGCATAAAAGTGCGTATCTCTTTGCCTTTCTCCTGGATTCCCTGTGGCAAACTACGCCCAATTAGTGACATTTCATTCTCGGGTAAATAGGGGGTGATTTCCTGAGAAACAAATAAAACCTTTTTGTTCTCCATTAATTATAATATGCTTTTGTAATAATTTTGCAAATTTAGTAAAAATATTGATATTTTTCAATAATGGCAGTTCTGTATATTTGCCATAATGCCTGAAAGCTCAAATTATTATTAAAAATCGCGAAAAAAAAGCACCCCCGAACAGTCATATCCTGTTAAATAATGCTTTGCAATTTCACAGGGTTAACTTCCCTGCGGGGCATGCAAAATTCAACTTATCCGCCAGCTGGCGGAGATCCCATAGCCTGCCCCTTATTTTTTCTGGGAACACTTTTGAAAATTAATTGTTTTGTGAATAAATAAATCTCAAATTCAAGTATTCAATAAAAAAAGAAAAGCGCAAAAACAATATATCGGTTATTCCCATTTTGATTTTTTGTGATTTGTAATTTTTAATTACTTTGCGAAGCTATGTTCTTTATCTTTGCTGCAAAATTGCTCATTGCATTATTTGGCAGTATAATTTTCATAGAAATTACTAAAATTGAAAAAGAAATTACTTACCATACTGAATTTTCTTGTATTTCTTACCCTGGGAATAATTTTACTCTATTTTGCGTTCCGGAATATTAGTTTTCAGGCTCTTCTTTCAGATCTGAAAAATGCAAACTATTTTTGGATACTCCTATCACTCTTACTTGGTTTCCTGGGGTTTGTTGTACGAGCCTATCGCTGGAAAATGCTAATTGAACCCCTGGGTCATAAACCACCGTTGAAAGATACATTTCATGCTTTAATGACAGGATACCTTGCAAATTATACACTTCCGCGCTTTGGCGAGGTAACTCGTTGTGCCACACTAAACCGCACGAATAAAATCCCAATGGATGCTTTAATCGGGACCGTTATTATTGAAAGAACTATTGATGTGATAATCCTTTTTTCGCTTGTAATAATTATCTTTTTTACCAGAATTAATTTATTTGGTCATTTTTTAAAAACTCAGGTTTTTGATCCATTGTACGAAAAAATTTTTGCTACATTAAATTTTTCACCCATTATCTGGATAACAATTATTTCAGGAATAATTATCCTGGTTATTGTTTTTATCCAATACCGGTCAAGATTTTCAGATCTTTTGTTTTACCGGAAAACAAAAAAGATCATCCTGGGAATATTTGAAGGATTGAAAACCGTATTCAGGATGAAAAGGCGAAGTGTTTTTATTTTTTATTCTGTTCTATTGTGGTTTATATATTTTTTAATGACATGGGTTGTTGTTTATTCAATCCCTGAAACTTCACATCTAACCGCTCTTGATGGCTTATTCCTGCTGGTTATTGGTAGTCTGGGTATGGCCGCTCCTGTTCAGGGTGGCATTGGTGCTTTTCATTGGATAATTTATAAAGGGTTAACCATATACGGAATAAGCAAGGAAAAAGGGTTAGTATATGCAACATTGTCACATGAATCACAAACACTCCTGGTGGTAATTTTAGGAGCTTACTCATTTTTATTGATTTTTCTTGAGAGAAAAAAAAGAAAAAGGTTATCTTTTCAGGCAGAATCTAAAACTGCTAAATGATGAATAAGTATACGCTCATTAAATCCAAAATTGTAAGCGGGATTGATCTTGCTCACCTTCTTTCCTTTTACCGGTTTAGAAACCAAAAAGTTGTTTTTACTAACGGTTGCTTCGACATTATCCACCTCGGACATGTTAAATATCTTAGCCAGGCAGCCGATCTGGGTAATATTTTAATTATCGGACTTAATTCTGATTCATCTGTAAATAAAATTAAAGGTCACAATAGGCCTGTGCTTGATCAGAAATCAAGGGCACTAACACTTGCAGCTTTTAGCTTTGTTAACAATATTGTCTTGTTTGATGAAGAAACGCCGTACAAATTAATTAAACAAATCTGTCCTGATATCCTGGTAAAAGGAGGTGATTACAAGCCCGAAGAAATTGTTGGTTATGATATTGTTAAAGATTATGGAGGAGAGGTAAAGATCCTTGATTTTATTGAGGGATATTCCTCATCCGGTATAATTGAAAGAATAACCAGTAACCAGTAACCAGTAATTATGCCAAAAACAAAAACAACCTGGGTATGCCAGAATTGCGGTGTTGAATCATCCAAATGGATTGGCCGTTGTCCATCCTGCGGTGAATGGAATACCTATGTTGAAGAAATTGTTAGAAAAATAAGTGCCGGCAAAACATCTGGTTTCACATCCACAGAAACCACAAAACCAATAACCCTGCAGGAAATTACTTCCCTTGAAGAATCAAGAATTGATACACACAGCATAGAGTTAAACAGGGTTCTGGGTGGAGGTATTGTTCCCGGGTCAATTATTCTTCTTGGTGGAGAACCGGGAATAGGAAAATCAACACTGGCTCTCCAACTGGCACTCGGACTTAAAGAGTTGAAAATTCTTTATGTTTCAGGGGAAGAAAGCAACCGCCAAATTAAACTCAGAGCAAGCCGTGTCAGGTCAACTCATGAAAATTGTTACATTCTTACCGAAACATCATTGGAAAATGTTCTTACTCAAATAGAAAATACAAAAGCAGAATTAGTAATTGTAGATTCTATTCAAACCATGTTTACAGAAAACATCTCTTCTTCTCCGGGGAGTATCTCTCAAATACGTGAATGTACAGTTCGTCTTCTTAAATATGCTAAAGAAACAGGCGTTCCTGTTTTGCTTATCGGACATATTACAAAAGAAGGGAATCTTGCCGGACCAAAAGCACTTGAGCATATTGTTGATGTAGTACTGCAATTTGAAGGCGATCAAAATCATTTGTACCGCATCCTCAGATCAACAAAAAACCGATTCGGATCAACATCCGAACTGGGTATTTACGAAATGAGAAGCAACGGCCTCAGGGAAGTACACAATCCTTCAGAATTATTAGTTTCTCATATCGATGAAAATTTAAGCGGTGTATCCATTTCTGCAACTATTGACGGGATCAGACCTTTTCTTATCGAAACACAGGCACTTGTGAGTTCCGCAGTTTACGGAACTCCACAACGATCATCCACGGGGTTCGACCTTAGAAGGTTAAATATGTTACTGGCTGTTTTGGAGAAACGGGCCGGATTCAGACTGGTTGCCAAAGATGTTTTTCTTAATATTGCCGGTGGAATTAAAGTAAACGATCCGGCAATCGACCTGGCAGTTATCTCAGCTGTTTTGTCTTCAAATATTGATATCCCAATCAATAAACGTTCATGTTTTGCCGGTGAGGTTGGCCTTTCCGGCGAAATTCGTCCTGTTAACAGAATTGAACAACGAATTCGTGAAGCAGAGAAACTTGGATTTAGCGAAATGTATATTTCAAAATATAACCGTAAAGGTCTTGATCAATCAAAGCTTAATATCAAAATCCATTTTCAGTCACGGATAGAAGACCTGATAAAAAGCATCTTTCAATAATTTTCCTTATCAAGCGGATCATAATTGTCTTGTGGATTTGCTTTTTTGTACTTTTCGCAATCGAGTTCAATATTAAAAATACGTGGTGGTTCAAAAACATCTTCAACCGTTACATTCAGACTATCATTATAAATTTGCTGCATATAAAGACCAAACACCGGAAGAGCCATATTTGCTCCTGATCCAAGTGCTAAACGTTCAAAATGGACCGATCTGTCAGGCCAACCCGACCATACACCTGTAACCAGTTTTGGGGTTACTCCCATAAACCAGCCGTCAGACTGGTTTTGTGTAGTACCTGTTTTCCCTCCAATTTCATTCATTAACTCGTATTTCCAGCGTAATCTGCGGCCGGTACCATCCTTAACAACTCCCTCTATCAAATTCAACATTAAAAAAGCATCTGCCTCACTAATTGCTTCCTTAAATGATGGTTTAAAAGTTGAAATAAGATTCCCCTCTTTATCTTCAATCCGGGTAACAAAAAATGGTTTAATATGAACACCTTTATTTGCATACGTGCTGTATGCCCCAACCATTTCATATAATGATACTTCTGATGTACCAAGAAAAATGGATGGAACAGGATCAATAAAACTACGAACACCCATTTTTTTCATTAAATCACTAACCGACTGAGGGTTAAATTTCTTAATCAACCATGCTGAAACATAATTCTCAGAATGTGCCAATCCAAACTTCAGCGACACCATTTTTCCCCAAAAATCCCTGGGTCCGGTACTTGCAGGGCGCCAGATTGAATCATTCACAATAAAGGTTTGTGGCACATTTGGAACCTCGTAACAAGGTGTATATCCATCCTGCATTGCCAGGGTATACAGGAATGGTTTTATTGTACTCCCAACTTGCCGTTTTTGATTGGTTACCGCATCATATTTGAAGTATCTGAAATCAGGTCCGCCAACATAAGCTTTTACATATCCTGTATGCGGATCCATTGACATAAGTCCAGATCTGGTAAAATATTTGTAATACCTGATAGAATCAAGGGGTGACATAACCGTATCAATCTCTCCATCCCATGAAAAAACCTTCATCTCTACCGGCTTGTTAAAGGATGCAATAATTGAATCCTCCAAAACCCCGGCATTTCTTAATTTTCTGTAGCGCTCGGTACGATGAGTAGCAATTTCCATCAGATTAGCTATTTGCTCACGATCCAGATCATCAGAGAATGGAGGGTTTTCGTAATTTTCCGCTGAAGCATTAAAAGTTTCCTGCAAATCCTGACCTAAATGCTCTTTTATTGCATTTTCAGCATATCCCTGCATAACGGAATTAATTGTAGTATAAATCTTCAACCCATCACAATATATGTTATATTCCGACCCGTCAGGTTTAATATTTTTTGAACACCACCCGTAAAGAGGATTATTCTCCCACTGATATTTAGCTTCTTCATACTGCTCCTTTGTGAAAAAATATCTTCGCTCAGGCTTGGATCTGTTCATCGTAACACGCAGATATTCCCTGAAGTAAGTAGCTAATCCCATATCATGGCTTTGTCTCTTAAAATCAAGCTCTATTGACAGGGCTTTAACCGAGTCAAATAATTCTTTCTCCAGATACCCATACTTCACCATTTGTGATAGCACAACATTTCTCCTGTGAAGAGTTTCATCATATCTCCTTAAAGGATTATAATATGATGAATTTTTTAACATCCCCACTAACATTGCCGACTCTTCAAGATTCAATGAATCAGGCGAACAATTGAAATATATTGAAGCTGCTGAATTTATACCAACTGCCTGATTCAGAAAATCAAACACGTTTAGATACATGGTAATTAACTCATTTTTTGTGTAGCTCTTTTCCAGTTTAACTGCTGTTACCCATTCCCTGAACTTTGTAATGCCCAGTTTCGCTATTTTCACAAGCGCAAATTTGTAAGTTGTAGTATCACGGGGGAAAAGATTTTTTGCCAGTTGCTGTGTAATAGTACTACCCCCTCCCGAACTTGATTCTCCCTGTAATATTGTTTTATAAACCACCCTTCCCAGACCCCTTATGTCAATACCTGAATGTTTAAAAAATCTAATGTCTTCTGTTGCAATTAATGCATCAATAACATAAGGAGAAATTTCATCTATGTCTGTCCATGTCCTGTTTATTATATAGAATTTCCCCAGCAAATTTCCATCTTCAGACCATACTTCAGAAGCCAGATCATTTTCCGGATTCTCAAGCTGTTTAAAAGAGGGCATAGGACCGAAAACATTAAATGAAATCAGGATAAACAGAAAAATGCCAAAAGCAAACGGGAATGAGAAAATACCCCAAAACCAATATAAGTACTTTTTGTATTTTGATTTTGTAAAAGTCATAGAGTTGAAAGTATGTAAAGTTAAAAGTTTATATAGTTCTGTTCCCTCTATCCCCTCTAATCCCTCTATTCCCCCTATCCCATTCTTCCTCTTTGCTCCCCGCTCTCCGCTCTCCGCTCTTCTCATTTCACATCAAAAATACTAAAACTTTAAAGATTATATGCTCTTAAATTTTGAACTTAGACTTCTATTTCATTTACTTTGTGCAAATTTTTCACCATTTATTGCTTTAATCATTTACGCATTTAAGCATTTAAGCATTCATAAACCTAAATAAATATGATCGAAAATTTAGTTATTGTTGAGTCACCGGCGAAAGCAAAAACCATAGAAAATTTTCTTGGTAAAGGTTTTATTGTTAAATCCAGCTTTGGTCATGTTCGTGATCTGTCCAAGAAAAATTTTGGTATCGAAATTGAGAACAATTATTCTCCACAATATATTGTGTCAGATGACAAGAAAAAAATTGTCGCTGAATTAAAAAAACTGGCAAAAGATTCCGGGGTTGTATGGCTTGCAACTGATGAAGACAGGGAAGGAGAAGCTATAGCATGGCATCTGTCCGAAATATTGAAATTGCCTCCTGAGAATACTAAACGAATTGTTTTTCATGAAATTACGAAAGATGCTATTCTTAACGCTGTTGACAATCCCAGGAAGCTAAATATAAATCTGGTGAACGCACAACAGGCACGCCGGATTTTAGACCGTCTTGTTGGTTTCGAATTATCCCCTGTTTTGTGGAAAAAAATTCAACCTAAACTTTCAGCCGGCAGGGTTCAATCAGTAGCTGTAAGATTATTGGTTGAAAGAGAAAGAGAGGTACTGCATTTCAACCCTGAATCAAAATTTAAAGTTTATGGTACATTTAGCTTTTCTGATAAACAAGGAAAAAAAGTTGAGTTTAAAGTAGGTGTACCTAACCACTTTCCCAATCCGGATGAAACCAGGAAATTTTTAAACCATTGTAAAGATGCTGATTTTGAGGTTGTTGATATAATAACAAAACCGTCCAGGAAATCTCCTGCGCCGCCCTTTACAACCTCAACCCTGCAACAGGAAGCCAGCAGAAAACTGGGTTTCTCCGTATCGCAAACTATGACAGTTGCGCAAAAACTATATGAAGCCGGATTTATTACTTACATGAGAACTGACTCTGTAAATCTTTCAAATCTTGCCCTGGCAAATGCCTCACAAACAATAACTCAGGAGTTTGGGGAAAAATATGCTAAAACACGTAAATATAAAACCAAAGCAAAAGGAGCACAGGAAGCACACGAAGCAGTAAGACCAACTTATATTCAAAACAAAACAATTAAAGGGAACAGTTCTGAACAACGACTTTATGATTTAATATGGAAACGGACTATTGCTTCACAAATGAGCGAAGCACAACTTGAAAAAACTACTGTCACCATTAATGTTTCCAATAGTGACAAAAGGTTTATTGCATCCGGAGAAGTGATGAAATTTGACGGATTCCTGAAAGTATATATTGAATCGAAAGATGAAGAATTGGATGATTCTAACAGTGGGATACTACCCCCAATCAATAAGGGCCAAATTTTGAATTACGAAATCATCAATGCTTATGAGCGATTCTCAACTCCACCACCCAGATATACTGAAGCCAGTCTGGTAAAAAAACTTGAAGAACTTGGTATTGGTCGTCCTTCAACATTCGCTCCAACAATTTCAACTATCCAGCAAAGAGGTTATGTTTTCAAAGAAGATCGCCCCGGTTTCGACAGAAATTTCACTGTTATTACTTTATCAAAAGGGATACTTGAAGAAAAAACTAAAACCGAAAAAGCCGGTACTGAAAAAAAGAAACTGTTCCCGAAAGATATTGGAATGGTTGTTAACGATTTTCTTATTGAGCATTTCAAAGATATTCTGAATTATAATTTTACAGCTTCTGTAGAATTAGAATTTGATGAAATTGCCGCCGGAAAGCTAGACTGGACTAAAATGATTGATGCCTTTTATAAATCATTTCATGCAAAAGTTGAAAAAAGCCTTGCAATTTCTGTAAAAAAAACCGGCGAACGGCAACTTGGTAATGACCCTACTACAGGAGAACCAATTATTGTTAGAATTGGTAAATTTGGTCCTTTTGTTCAACTGGGCGACAGTAATAAAGATGAAAAACCCAAGTTTGCCAGTCTGCTTAAAGGACAGCTTATTGAAACAATTACACTCGAAGAAGCCCTTGAATTATTCAAACTTCCAAGAACAATTGGCAATTTTGAAGATAATGATTTAATTGTTGGGATCGGGAAGTTCGGACCATATGTCAGACATAATAATAAATTCTTTTCGCTTAAAAAAGATATAGACGATCCATTGACTATAAATAAATCAAGAGCTATAGAACTGATCGAAGAAAAAAGGGATATTGAAAAAAAGCGTGTTATTAAAAGTTTTCCCAAAAATCCTGATATTAAAATTCTTGCCGGACGCTATGGCCCATATATTTCTTATCAAAAGAAAAACTTTCGTATACCACGGAAAAATGAGCCCGAATCTCTTACATTTGAAGATTGTATGAAAATTATTGAAGAAGGACAGAAGAAAAAGGCAAAGAAGAAAAAGTGAAGAGAGAAGAAAAGAAAAGTCGGCAGTCGGCAGTCGGCAGTCAGCAGTAAGAGAAGAAAAGAAAAGTCGGCAGTCGGTAAAAAAGAAAATAAAAAGAAAAAAATAATGTATTGGTAAATTCTGTTTTGAATTTTTATTTTTTTGTTTTTTGGAGTTTATTTGAGATTTGTTTTTTGCTATTTATTATTTACCATTTGGTGCTTAATTCAAATTTTGTTTGACTTTATAGACTGATATGAAATGGTCCTGTCTTCAAATTGCCGACTGAGGACTGTGGACTGCCGACTTAAAAATGCAACGTATAATGAGATTAACCTCAAAATTTAGGCACTGAATTATTACAAAATTTTTAACCATGGACCTGAATTACTATTTCGATCCTGTAAGTCTGGATAAACCGGATTTTGAACTTTTGCCATCCCGGTCTCTATTCAGCAGAAATATTTATATTCATACACCCAACACTCCGATTAATGATATAAATAACTATGATATTGCAATTTTGGGAGTGCGCGAAGACCGAAATTCTCCTAATAAGGGTTGCTCTGAAGGCCCTGACAAAATTAGAACCTGGTTATATCAACTTTCAAAACCAAAGAAAAAATTCAAAATTATTGATCTGGGTAATATAAAGAAAGGAGAAAATGTTGAAGATACATACTTTGCATTACGGGATGTGGTTTCAGAACTTCTAAATCAAAGTGTATTCCCAATTGTAATTGGAGGAAGTCAGGATCTTACTTATGGCATTTTTAATGTATACAAAGAAAAAAATACTTTTTTAAATCTTGTATCTATCGATTCCAGAATAGATTGGAAAGATGATCCCGAACTAATTAACTCACAGTATTATCTTAACAAAATTATTTCCGGAAAAGAAATTCATGTACAATACAATAATATTGGGCATCAGGACTATTTGACGGATGATAAATTATTAACCGAACTTCGTCAAAAACATTTTAATTCATTCCGTGTCGGTGTAGTACGGTCAGATATTACTGAAATGGAACCTGTATTGAGAGATGCGCATATTGTTAGTCTTGATATTAGTTCTGTAAGACAATCTGATTCACCGGGACATTTTAGCCCTTCACCAAACGGATTTTACGGTGAAGAAATTTGTAAGCTAGCTAAATATGCCGGACAAAGTGATAATTTGCAGGTATTTGGCATTTTTGAAACCAACCCTGTTCTTGATGTAAACAATCAATCGTCCAGACTGGCAGCACAGATTATCTGGTATCTGTTCGAAGGATTATCGCAAAAAATTGTTGAAAATCCGGCTAAGCAAAAAAACCGGTTTACAAAGTATATTGTAAATTTAAGTGGTGCCGGAAAAGATATTGTTTTTTATAAAAGTAATCATACTGAAAGATGGTGGCTCAAG
>Ga0307992_1001402_pt1 | contig 14276 bp, 21 predicted proteins | sample EllFjometagen133_FD_203162 | JGI IMG/M metagenome (GOLD analysis project Ga0307992, IMG submission 203162) | Marine microbial communities from Ellis Fjord, Antarctic Ocean - #133 | ecosystem: Environmental > Aquatic > Marine > Unclassified | place: Southern Ocean | collected 2014-10-08
CTTTCAATAGTTTTGCTACTTGCTCCAATTTCTTTGGCAAAAATTCTCAAATTAAAAACACCCTTTTTTACTTTTTTCAAAATCATTTCATGCCTTACATTTTTGCCGACATTTTTGCCGACATTTTTGCCGACATTTACTCCCTCATTTACTCTGACACTTCTTTTAAAAATAGCTCTAAAAGAACCCCCACTTTCTTCAAATAAAGGTTTTTCTAATCCTTCATCAGTTAATGCATTGATAATATTTAAACTTCCCCTTCCCCAAGAATCAATAAAACCAGCATAATAAAACACTTTCGCAAGAAGAGGATTTCTTAATTTAGATTCATGCTCTTTATATAAATCTTTAATCTTCAAAGGTTCTAACAATTGTCCTGGATTTGCAATTACAATTTTTGAATCATATATTTTAATATAAATAAAACTATTGTCAAAATAATTCCTATGGATAAGTGCATTAATAATTGCCTCTCGCAACGCATTAAGAGGAATTTCCCATTTTTCCTCTCTTAATAATCCTTTTATCTTCGCAAATATTCTCAAATGTTCTTTAAAAAAAGAAATTGTATTTTCTAAATTATCAAAAAGATTTCCATTATAATCTTTCATATCAATAAATTCCTCTTTTGTGACTCCTTTAAATCTTCCACATTTTATCATATTATTATCAAAAAACTTTGAAGGATTTTTTCCAAATAAAATAATTCCTGCATTTGTTATTTTATCACCAGAGATTAAATTTAATTTTTTTAAAATTAATTTTTTATTTTCATTTTGAATCGTAATTCTTTTTGATTTTTTTGCTAATTTAATAAATCTCAAAATTAATGTATTGGAAATATCCTCCAACTTCGCCCCAACGCAAATTTCTTTATCCCATCTTAATTTCTCTTTATTTTTTTCTAAAATAATTTTCTCCAACTCTTTAGCAGAAATTAATCTATCTTCATCTGCAACACGCACATAAGCTCTGCCATAAGCATAATAAGGTTGTTCATTTCCAGAAAATTCAACATGAATGCATTTTTTATTTTCTAAAATAATTTCATTAATCCTGGGAAATACTTTTGGTTCAATTTTCGCAGATATTTGTTGAGAAATCTCTCGCAATGTTTTTTCATTAACATTCTGCCCCACCACATCTCCGTTTGACTTTATTCAAAAAATAATTTCTCCTTTTTTATGTTTATTTAAAATACTAACTATAGAAATGATTGCCTCTTTTAATTCAGAAGTTGATTTCTTAAATTCTAATATTTCTGATTCTTTTTTATTCATTTTTTACCTCCTTTTTTATATCAAACAAAACATCTCTTCCCACATTTACAAAACCAGTAGAATTGGATTCAGTTTGATTATAACTTCCATCACTAAAATTAGATTTTGAATTTGTGTTCCATTCTGTTGCATAAACAAAAGACACAAAAGCAAATAAAATAAAAACTATTAAAGGAATTATTCTTTTTATTAAAATTGTTTTTTCATTTTATATTATATGATTTTTTTACTTTTTAAGATTTCCTTTGCTTTATTAACAAAAAATATTGTTTTTAATCTTAATTCTTCTACAACTTTTTTATCAAATTTATAACCACTTGAATATGTTGCTTCTTCTCTTTTATTTTTTGATTTAATATAAAACAACAAATTTTGATAATCTAAAAAAAATTTGTTAATTAATTTTATATCTTCCTCATTTACTCCTTTTTTATAATATTCCTTTATTAAAATATAAAGTGTAGCATCATGATTTTTTGAAATATAACCCTTTGCAAGAATTAAAGCCAAAGCAGAGTGATAAACAGCATAGTAACAACCAGTAATTCCCCAATCAAAATACCCTATTTTTATATTATCCTTAATAAATTTAAGATTATGTTCTGATTTTTCAATATGCCCTTTAATTTCATCTTCATCAATTAATTGTTTTCTTATTACTTTTCCTTTTTCATATCTCTTTATTCTCTTCTCTACCAAATTTGGATGTTCTATAAGTCTATTTAGCTCTTTAAGTTTCATTTTAATACAACCTCATAATAATAAATATGATTTATCAAAGGATAACCTGATTTTACTGCAGATTGTATCACCTTGTCTTGTTTAATTTTTATTTCTTTGATAAAATCATTAAAACTTACCTGAAAACAATTAATATTAATTCCTGTTTGTGATTCCACATAATTTTCTGCATCATTTGTTTTTATTTTTTTATTTACAACTAACAACAAATCCAAATCAGAGTTTTTTGTAAAATTTTCTTTTGCTGTTGAGCCAAACAAAACAACTAAAATTGGTTTTTCTTTTAAATTCTCAAAAAAATAATTAACAGCATTTTTTCTTATACTTGGCAATTTATTATACTTTTTAATATCAAAGAAGGAAAAAAGAACAAATACATTCTTGTTTTTCTCTATAGAATAATTTTTCAAATTACCTTGTTTCTTTGAAGTAAGTATTTGCTGTTCCTCTAATTGTTTTAAAAACCTGCTTGCACTATTTTCATTTAAGTTTGTTTTTCTTGCAATATCTCTTAGGTGTATATTAAGATATTTATCTTTATAAAAAAGATTTATAATTTTTTCACTGCCTTTTTTAAGGATTGTTTCCATTTTTTAAACAATTGTTTAACTTATTTAAACATTTTGGTTTTTTCTACTAAATTCATTCTAACTATATCATTTCCAGTTAATTGCACAAATCCAGTAGAATTGAATTCAGTTTTATCTTGTGAATTTGTGTTCCATTCTGTTGCATAAACAAAAGACACAAAAGCAAATAAAATAAAAACTATTAAAGGAATTATTCTTTTTATTAAAATTGTTTTTTTCATTTTATATTATATGATTTTTTTACTTTTTAAGATTTCCTTTGCTTTATTAACAAAAAATATTGTTTTTAATCTTAATTCTTCTACAACTTTTTTATCAAATTTATAACCACTTGAATATGTTGCTTCTTCTCTTTTATTTTTTATTCTGGTTGATTAATTTTTTAATAATATCAGAAAAAGTTTCTCCTTTCCGACCAAGTTCTAATAATTTTTTATGAACTTCCTTTTTTATTTTTATTGTTTTTAATTTAGGTTCCATTACTAATAATTAGTAAATCATACTATTTATATCTTTCTAAGAAATTATAACAAGTTTTATAAAATATAATTCAAATAATATAATATTGCCTGTATAGCTCAGTGATTAGAGCAGCTCACTTGTAATGAGCAGGTCGTGGGTTTGAATCCCTCTACAGGCTTATTATATATTTGCTTGCAAATATATTTATTCTGAAGATTTTAAGTCATGTAAATTCAAAAGTGTTTTGATGCAAAAGGTATCGTCTGGGGTTAAGTTTAAAATTTAGCGAATTTTTAACTTATGAAAATTCTAAAAGAATTTGCTTTGAATCCCTCTACAGGCTTTCATATATTTGCTTTCCTTAAAATCTTTTTTAATTCAAAAATAAAATCTCTTGTATCTACAAAATAATTAGGATATGCTTTCTTTAAGTCTTTAGTTGTTTCAGCGCCAACAAGAACAACATCATAATCTATTCTCCCTTGATGTCTTTTTTCAAGTTCTGAATAATCTTTAATTGCTTCTTCCTTTTGTTGTTCAGTATAAGATTCTACCCTCAATCTTTCACCGAGAATATCTAAATCAAGCAAGAAGAATTTTGCTTTTCCTTTCATTTTTTTCTTAACTTCTTCATTAAAAAATCTCATAGCACTTGTCCAACCAGCCATCCTTTTTATAACACTTAAATCTTTTTCTTTCTTTTTTATTTCATTGTAAAGTTTCTTCTTATCTAAAGGCGTATTAATTATAATTGGAGATTTTTCAAGTATTGCAAATGCTGAACTAACAAGCCTAAAAAAATCTGTCCAATCTAGTCTGCCTTCATTAAATTTAATTGCCTGCCTTGTAAAAAAATCTACCGTTTCTACAGCTGTTGACCAAAGATGTTGTAATTTGGATCTTATTTGAACTTCAACACGTAAACCATTATATTCATTCTTCCCTTTATCACTCTTAAATTCATAAATTACATGTAAACTACGATATCCATCTTGCTTGGGCTCAGAAACATAATCTTTTTTTCCAACTTTTCTATGTTTAAGATTTCCTTTCAAATAATAATCATTGTACAATTTCCTGGCTATTTTAACATTTGAAACTATTGCCCTGCATCCTGCAATATCTTGCATTTGAGAAAGATTCATAGAAGGAGAACGTCCAGCATAACTTCTATTCAATTTATTTATAATTGAATTTGATCTTTTCAATCTTTGTGCTGTTAAAGACCCTTTATTAAACTTTTTTGATGCATTTTCAAGGGTCATTTGGAATATATGTAAGGGATAACTATGAATTGCCCTCCACTTATTTAAAATTTCAATTGCCTTGTTAAATTCTTCTTCAGGAATATCTGGTTTTCTTAAAATATTTCCGACCTTATTTACATCTATTTTTTCAAATCCTTTTTTCTCCCAACCCATATAAGTAATTGAAATGCATCTTATTTAAACATTTCTATTTTGCGCAGTAAAGAGATATTACAAAACTAATTATGGATTTATGTTTTAATAACGATAAAAAGTAAAAATTAAACAAATTTTGTAATTATGCGCAATAAACCTGTAACATAAATTCTTTTTTGCGCAGTAAAGATTTATCTCTTCATTCTCCAATCATTTAAATTTAACAGCAGTTCCATAAGCTAACATTTCTAAAGCTCCTTTATGCAAACTTGTTTTGTATTCTACGAAGTAGACAAGGTGCATCACTTAAGCTTGACAGCAGTGCCGTACGCCAACATCTCTGAAGCTCCTTTCATAATCATTGAAGTCATAAACCTCATTCCAATAATTGCATCAGCTCCGAATTCAACTGCTTGATTTATCATTCTATTAAAAGCTTCTTCTCGTGCTTGCGTTGTCATATCTGTATAAGTTTTAACTTCGCCACCAATTAAACTCTTTAAACTAGCACCAATATCTAGCCCAATATTCCTTGCCCTAACAGTATTTCCTTTAACAACTCCTAAAATCTCAAAAACCTTTTTTCCAGGAATTTCCATAGCAGTTGTAATAATTATTTTATTTGCCATCTTTATGCGAAGTGTATCATCACGAGCGTTGATGAATCTCTTCTTTATGCGAAGTGTATCATCACGAGCGTTGATGAATCTCTTCTTTATGCGAAGTGTATCATCACGAGCGTTGATGAATATCTTTTCTCCTTTCTATTATATCTTCTTTCTTATTTAAAAGTATTACTATTCCAAGAATCAAAGCAGGAATTCCATAAATTAAAGTAAACAAATTAACAAAAGAAATTCCAACCATCACTAAACCAAATAAAATTAAAACCAATCCAATAATTAATCTACTTAAATCCATAATAAAATAAAAAATAAAGGGTTAATAAATTATTCTATTTTTGATTTTTTCTTTTTTCTAGAAAGAAGAATAATTATTAAAATAAATAACAAAATTCCTGCTCCGATAAGATAATAAAGATATTTTTGAAAAAATAATTCCCCTTTTGTTATCTCAAGCATTACCATTTTATAACCCTCAAGATTTAATTGATCTACTTCCATATTCAATCCTTTAACTGAATTTATTTCTCCAGCCATTAACTTTGTTTCCTTACCATTCACGATCAATTTAATTTCTTGATCATCAACAGAACTTTGTGAAATTTGGTATGTCTTTCCAAATAAAGTAGTTCTTAATTCAGACTTTCCAATAATCCAACAAGAGATTGGTTCTTCTTCATCTTCACAATGAGAAGTTAAAACTGAAACTTTTGAATGTAAGGGATCTCCAAAAAGCCCAGGATCAAGATAATCTATACTAAATGCAAAATATTTTTCAATAATCATCCCTTCACTACTATCTACCCAATTCAATTCTCTGCTATTTAAAGCTAATTTAATAGTATAATCTTCTAAATTATAATCAGCCATAATTATGCCATTTTCTTGCCCCCTTATATTAAAAATTGTAGGGCTTCCTTCATATAAATAACAAATTTTTACTTCTGGAATATTTGTATCCTCACAATAAGAATCCCCAGCACTAACAACTCCAAATAAAAAAATCCCTAACAATAAAACAATCATCACCTTTTTCATATTCTCAATAACAATTTCTAATTTATAAAACTATCACAACATTTTTATATAACATTTTCTTAAATTAATTTATGCTCAATAAAAATAATAAAGAAAAAATTATAGTTTCTGTACCTGGAATTCTTCCCCAAGGTTGGAAAGCTCGCTCTGTAAGTTTTGGAGGTTATGGAAAAACTCGTGCTCCTGAAAATGCTTTTATTGTAACAAATAAAAGAATTATTTTCTTAGTTGTCCCTTTATATGGTGCAGGAAAAATCATTTATGGAACAAATATGCAAATGTTACATTACTGGTTTTGTAAAAAAATAATTAAAAGAAAATTAGGGGAATTAATTCAATACAATACCCTTGAACAAATTTTAACAATGAATGAAAAAAATTTTGCCCTCTCTCTTTCTAATATCGATAAAATAAAAATTAAACGCAAAAGAATAACTTTTTTACTAAAAAATAAAGAGAAATATATTTATCTTTTAAAAAACAAAAGCATTTCAAAAGATTTAGAAAAAGTTTTTGCTAATTACTTAGAAAAATAAAACTATTCCCCAACCCTCTCCGCCTTCCCCCCATCAATTAAAATCTTTGTAATTTCCCTCGGAATATTTACAATTTGCCCTTTTTCAAAAGGACCCATACTTTCAGCATCAAGCCCTGCAAATGACTTCACATTTTCTTTAAAAATAATCATTTCATTTTTTTGAATTTCTTTCAGTTTTTTCTGTTTTAAAATTTCATCTAATTTTTTATCAGAAAAGTCAACACACTTCATTAAATCATTAAACAAATCTTTTTCAAAAACCAGCATATTTTCAAAATCCTGCTTAGAAATTCCTGTTTCAGCAGCAATTAAAACTAGGTTCAAAATCTTTTTTCTTCTTCTTAAAATTAATTCTTTAAAAAAAGTAATTGCATTTTCAATTTGTTTCTTGGTTTTAAGAATAATGTCTGAAAAATCATCTGATTCTTTTGTTGTAATTTGTTTTTTATCTTTAAGGTATTTTGAAACTTCAGAAATAAAATTTTTTGAAATTGGCTGTAATTGATCAGAATATCTCTCTTTTCTCGTTGCTTCATAAATATCATTATATGTTATCATATTTTAAAAAGCAAAACTTGGTTTTTATTAATTTCTATTTAAAAAGATAATCAATCCTTTAGATTATATTCAAAAACCCTATCATAATCAATGAACCATTTTATTGCTTCTTCCTTTGAAACTTTTTCCATTATTTTTCTAAAAAGCCGGATTGAATTTCCATGAGCAGAAATTGCCACATTAACTTTGTTTTTCTTTACAAACTTTTTTAAATAAATAATAAAACTTTTAACTCTTTTTTCAACATCTGCAAAAGATTCTCCATTTGGCGCTGCAACATTATATCCTCTATGAATTGCTTTATATTCTTCTTCTCCTAAAAATTTCTCAGCTTTTTTTCTTAAATTTGGTTTTAAATTTTCAATTGCATCTCCTTCAATCCTTAAATCATAAGAACGCTTTCCTATTTTTTTAAGAAAACTTTTATGAGTTGTCCCTTCTAAATCTCCATAACTTCTTTCAATCATTCTATCGTCAGTAATTATTTTTTTACATTCAGGATGAAATTTTAAAACATATTTTAAAGTATTTTTAGAACGAGGCAAACTACTCTTAAAAGCAACTTGAAATTTTTTCTTTTTCAAAATCTTTGCTACTTTTTTTGCATTTTTTATTCCCTTCCAAGTCAAATTTGATTTAGATTGTCCTGTAAAAATTCCTTTTGTATTAAAAACAGTTTTTCCATGTCGGAACAAATAAATTTTACAATTTCCCATAATTAAAATTAAAGTAAGTATATTTATAAATCTTTTAATATTTGTTTTATAATGTTCAAAAAACTAAAAAACAAGCTAAAAACTTGGACAAAAAATCTAACAAAAAAAGCAGAGGAAATTCCAAAAGAAAAAAAAGAAATTAAAAAAGTTTCTGAAAAAAAACTTCCCAAATTAGAAAAAAAAGAAACTATCCAAGAAATACAAAAAAATATTAAAGAAAAAAAACTTCCCAAATTAGAAAAAAAAGAAACTATTACAGATTTAATTAAACCTGAAAAAGAGCCAGAAAAAAAATCATTCTTTAAAAAAATAATTTCAAAAATTACAAAAGTAAAAATTTCTGAAAAAGATTTTGATATTTATGCAGAAGAACTTGAAATGCTTTTATTAGAAAATAATGTTGCCTTAGAAGTTGCAGAAAAAATAATAAAAGAATTAAGAGGGGAAATTGTTGGAAAAGAATTATTAAAAAAAGAAATTGAAGGAGTCATAACTAAAAATTTAAAAGATATTATTTATAGAATTTTAGTAAAACCTTTTGATTTAATTGAAAAAATAAAAGAGAAAAAACAAAAACCTTATGTTATTTTATTTTGTGGAATTAATGGAACAGGCAAAACAACAACAATTGCAAAAATTGCCCAACAATTAAAAAATAATCATTTAACTTGTGTTCTTGCTGCAGCAGATACTTTTCGTGCAGCTTCAATTGAACAAATAAAAGAGCATGGAAAAAGATTAAACATAGAAGTTATTGCTCATGAATATAATTCAGATCCTGCATCTGTTGGTTTTGATGCAATAAAATATGCAGAAAAAAATAAATTAGATTGTGTTCTAATTGACACAGCAGGAAGAATGCATACAGCAAAAAATCTTATGGCACAAATTGAAAAAGTTGCAAAAGTAACAAAACCAGATTTAAAAATATTTGTTGGAGAATCAATAACAGGAAATGATATTTTAGAACAAGTAAAAAGTTTTGACTTGGCAATTGGAATCAACGGAATAATTTTATCAAAAGCAGATATTGATGAAAAAGGCGGAACAGCATTAAGTGTTGGATATGTAACAAAAAAACCAATTCTTTATCTTGGAACAGGACAAGAATATGATGAAATAGAAGTTTTTGATAAAGAAAAGTTTATTGAAAAGTTGGGATTGGATGAGGATTAATTTTGCCACAATAATTCTTAAAAAGGATGGGAAATTAAAAGAATAATAAAAAACATAGAAAAGATTTTCTTTAATGACAAATAAAAGAAATAAACAAAGTGTTTTCAGACATAAAAGAACTTTTCATTGAAACAAAAGGGGAGATAGAAATAACTTGTCATCATTTATTAAAAAAAGTCCTAGTCCAACCTTGGAATGATAAAAGTTATGAAATAAAATTCTCAGAAAAACCAATCTCAAACTTTTCTATAGAAAAGGATATAACAAAATTTGATTACGAAGGACGAACATATTATATTTCATCAAAAAAAGAAATAACATCTTCTGATAAAGTGTTTCAAAGATTATTTCTTGAAGAAACTCAATTTTATAAACCAAAAGAATAAAACCGAAACCTTATTAATTCTTAATTCACTCTTTAAAACATGTTAGAAAAACTAGGAAGCGTATTAAGAAAAGCAACAGACAAAATAGCGAACGCTATATTTCTAGATAAAAATCTTGTTGAGCAAATTATAAGAGATTTGCAAAGAGCATTAATTGAAGCAGATGTCAGCATAATTCTGGTAAAACAATTATCAGATAAAATAAAAAAAACAGCATTTGATGAAAGAATAAAAGGAATTGAAAAAAAAGAACACTTAATCAAACTTTTACATGAAGAACTTGTAAAAATTCTCGGAGAATACAAACAATTAAAATTAAAACCAAAACAAAACAAAATTATGCTTCTTGGTTTATATGGGGCAGGTAAAACAACAACAATTGCAAAACTCGCAAACTGGTTTTCAAAACGAGGAAAAAAAGTTGCAATGCTTGGCTTAGATGTTCATCGTCCTGCTGCAAAAGAACAATTACAACAATTAGCAGAAAAAAACAATTTAAATGTTTTTGTGGATTTTGAAGAAAAAGATGCAATTAAAACTTATAAAAAATTCAAAAAAGAATTAAAAAAATACGACTTAGTTTTAATTGACACAGCAGGAAGACATGATTTAGATAAAGAACTTGTTAAAGAAATAAAAAACTTAGGAAAAGAAATTAACCCAACAGAAACAATTTTAATTATGCCTGCAGACATTGGGCAAGCTGCGAAAAAACAAGCGCAAGAATTTCAAAATGTTTTGAAAATTTCAGGAGTCATAATTACAAGAATGGATTCAACTGCAAAAGCAGGAGGATCTTTAACAGCTTGTGCAGAAACAAAAGCACCTGTTTATTTTATTGCAAATGGAGAAAAAATAAATGATTTGGAAGAATTTAATCCAGAATCATTTTTATCGCGACTTTTAGGAATGGGCGATTTGCAATCTTTAATTGAAAAAATAAAATCAGTAACAAATGAAAAAGAACAAGAAAAAATTCAAAAAAGATTAGAACAAGGAAAATTAACTTTAGAAGATGTAATTGAACAAGTTAAATCAATGGGACAATTAGGCGGTTTTGATAAAATTAAAAATTTAATTCCAGGCTTAGGAAAAGCAAAAATTCCAGACGAAATGCTTGGAGCTCAAGAAGAAAAAATAAAAAAATGGGAGCACATAATTAAATCAATGACCAAACAAGAAAGAGAATCTCCAGAAATTTTTGACGACAAAAAAACAAGCACATCCAGGATAAACAGAATTGCAAAAGGTTCAGGGGTAAATAATTCAGATGTTAGAGCATTATTAAAACAATATAAAATGCTTCAGGAAATGACAAAAGGTGGAATAGATGAAATGGACATGTCAAAAGGAATGAGCCAGAAACAAATGCAAAAACTTATGAAGAAATTTGGGAAAAGGAAGGTGATGAGGTTTAAGTAAAATCTTTATCTACAAAAATTATGAATTAATTTTTTACCTTCAATATTTATATAAAAAGATGCACTTACATATGGTTTTTGTTCGGCATTTGAAATTATATTATAAGACACCATGCAAGATTCAACTTTTTTAGGAATATCAAATTTTATTAATCCAAAATACATTCCGTCTTCATCAAAAATAACTTCATCTTTTTTTCCAGAAATAATAAAATTTTCAGCTTCTTCTTTAGACAAATTACAGGTTGAATCATCAAATTTAACTTCATAATTTAATCCTGTTAAATTTTCAATATTTTGAATAACAAAACCTAAACCATAATTAAATCCTTTAAAAATTTCATACTTTCCACTCACTTGAAGGAGTATTGGACGATTATTATGATGGTAACAAATCCTTGGATTAGATTTACAAATTACTAAATTCAAAATTCCTTGTTTACTTTCGTCGTCCAATTCCTTAACTCCCTGAACAGAATAACAAACAGAATTTATTTTTAAAACTAAAAAAAAACCCCTCCAATAACAAGAATTCCTATAAAAATTATAAATATAATCACCCCTTCTTTTTTCATATTGTAACGTATAAAATATATTATATAAACGTTTATCTTTTCTCAAAGAAGAAACAAATCCCAAAAACTCTTAAAAATTCCCCTTTCCTAATTTCCCCATGAAACACAAAACACTACAACAAACAATAGAAAAAGATTATCTAAAACTTATTAATAAATTGGATAAAATAATTGAAAAAGATTATGGAACAATGTGCCCTGATTTCGAACCTTCAGAGAACTTTGCAAAACTAACAAATTTCACAAATAAAGCAAAGTTTTCTTATGGGAATCTTTGAATTTTACTCAAAAAAACAATTATTCAAAGTTCTCTTCGTGTATTCAATGCAAAGTTCATTTAATTTATAACAAATTTAAAAAAGATTTATATGATGAAATTGTCAAAGAAAATTAATTTCCATCACATCATCTCTGCAAAGTCCTCTTCATTTATCTTAGCTAATTTTAAAGCTTTTTTCAAAGTTCCAATTCTTACTTGTTTGTGTAAAGGCACAACTGTTCCAACCTTTCCCTCTGAAGTTTCTTTAACTAAACAAACATGACTACCCCTTTGCCGAACTGTAACAAATCCAAATTTATTACAAAGAATTTTAATAATTTCACGCCCCGATATTTTCTTTAATGACATTTTTATTCACCTCAAAAAAAGTAAAAATCGGCTTAGTTTCTTCAACAACAGGAAACTCCTCCAAATACAATTCAGTTGCCTCTTTCAAATTAGCCAAAGCTTTTTCAACATTTTCCCCTTGACTAGCAGTCCCAATCTCAGGACAACTAGCTACAAACATTCCTTCTTCAAAATTAAGCACTGCACTAAAAGTTCTTGTTTCCATCTTCAAAAGACATAGCCAAATTATTTAAATGTTTCTCTTCTCAAAAATATCCAATTATTTACACAATTCTCAAAACAATATGGGCACAAACACAAACCTTTATAAATATGTGCCCACATAGAATTTTATGGTTTATCATGAACAAAGAAAAATAAATAAAAAAATTCAAAACTACTTAGTTAGCAACAAAAGAAAAGGAAATGTTTGGGAAAAGAAAAGCAAATTTATTGGTTATGGAAAAATCTCTGAAAACAAAATTAAGAAATTAAAAAAAGAATTTGAAAAAGAACTTCTTATAAAAAAATATAAATATCTAACAAAAGAACAAGTTTCAAAAATAGAAAATTTAAGAGAAATTTATTTTAAAAAAATAAACTCTCTGAACAAAGAAGAATTTGAAAAATTTGAAGAAACTTTTTTCACAGAATTAACCTATGATAGTAATGCTATTGAAGGAAGTTCATTATCTTTAGAAGAAACAAATCTAATTCTTAATGAAGGAATTGTGCCTGAAGGAAAAACAATTCGAGAAATTTACGAAGCAAAAAACCACAAAAAAGCAATTGAATTTATGCAAAATTACAAAGGTGCATTAAATGAATTATTTATATTAAAACTTCATTCAATTATTTTAAAAAACATTTCAGAAAGATTTGCAGGAAATTATAGAAAAACAAATGTTCGTATTTTTGGAAGCAATGTAAAACTTCCCCAGGCAGAAAAAGTTTCGCAACTAATTGGAAACTTAATTTACTGGTATAATAAAAATAAAACAAATTATCACCCTTTTGAATTAGCAATTTTATTTTCAATGAAATTTGTAACAATTCATCCTTTTATAGACGGAAACGGCAGAGTTTCAAGATTACTAATGAATTTCATCCTAAAAAAAAGTAAATACCCTTGGATAAACATTTATAAAAAGAACAGACAAAATTATCTTAAAGCAGTAAGAAAAGCAAATGACAAAGATTACACTTTAATTTTCCCTTTTCTTATTAAAACATTAAATGAAAATTTAGAAAACTTTAAATTAAAATGAAAAAAATCTACAAAAACATTATTGGAACAATCTTATTTTTATTGATGTTGATATTCGGAGCGAGTATTTTAAAAGATTTATTAATTTTAATATTTAAAGACACACTAAACAAAAATCTTTTTTTTATTATTCACTTCATTTTAATTTACATAATGATAATTCTTTTATTAAAAACAAAATCAGTAAAATCTTTTGGAGAAAGTTTATTTGGAAAAAAGAAAATTAAAATGAAAAAAATTTAATATGAAATCAAAACTTATCTCGCAAGGAGCTGAAGCAAAAATTTATCTTAAAGATAATTTAGTTACAAAGGATAGAATTTCAAAATCTTATCGTCATCCTGAATTAGACAAACAAATAAGAAAACGAAGAACAAAATCAGAAACAAAACTTTTAACAAAAGCAGCGCAAATAATTAATTCTCCAATTCCAGAAATTTCAAAAGATTTTGATAAAATAAAAATGCCTTTTATTAAAGGAAAAAAACTCTCAGAACATTTGAATAAATTTCCATTAAAACAACAAAAAGAAATTTGCAAAGAAATTGGAACTTCAATTGCAAAACTTCACAAAGCAGAGATAATTCATGGAGATTTAACTACCTCAAATATGATACTAAAAAAAGATAAAGAGGCAACTGCACGAATTTTAGCAGAGGCAAAGAAAAAAGTCGCCCAACCGCAAAGAAAAGGAGGGTTTGATAAAGGGAAACTTGGTTCCCTTTATTTTATAGATTTTGGTTTAGGATTTATTTCCAAAAAAATAGAAGACAAAGCAGTTGATTTGCATTTATTTAAACAAGCTTTAGAAGCAAAACATTTTGAAAATTATAAAATTCTAATAAAAGAAGTTTTCAAAGAATATGAAAAAGAATTAGGAAAAACAGAAGCAAAT
>Ga0307992_1001404_pt1 | contig 14268 bp, 22 predicted proteins | sample EllFjometagen133_FD_203162 | JGI IMG/M metagenome (GOLD analysis project Ga0307992, IMG submission 203162) | Marine microbial communities from Ellis Fjord, Antarctic Ocean - #133 | ecosystem: Environmental > Aquatic > Marine > Unclassified | place: Southern Ocean | collected 2014-10-08
CAACTACTTTAAATAATTAAACAAACTTAACATTCTAATTTAATAAATAAAAACTATATAAACAATAACATTAAAATAGTATACACAACTAATATAGTCATTACTCCTTTATAGATATAATAACTATATCCCTTGATTCAGTAATACCTTTAACCTCTTTACAGTTAGGTGCTATAATACATAACACTACTACTCCAATTATAATTATAAGTATATATTTACCTTGTTTTTATTACTTCTTTTTATCAGTACTATTTTATTACTACTATATTTCTTTTTTGCCAGTACTACACTTCTTTTTTATTAATACTTTATCACTGTTTACCATTATTTATTACTATTTATTACTATTTATTACAGTATTACTATAAATATTCAGTGTCCTTTTTATTGGTAATAAGTCAAGACATATTTTTTAAATTAATAATAATAGTAATAATAATAGTAGTAATAATCAAGAACTATCATAATTATAAATATATATTATACAATTCATTTCCTTTTCGCTTTATCATCAACATCCCCTACCTATAAGGCTTTCAGCAATTTTAATCATTATTAACTATAGAAATATTATCTGCTGCATTAGCCATAGAAGTAAATTTTGTAGTATCTACATTAGTAACATAATAGTAATCAGATAGTATTTTATTTTTATCCTCATAATTATTACTGCGTGTTGAGCTATTATTTTGTTTACACTTTACCATATCTGATTGTGTTGGTATTTTACCGATTTTTGGTACTTCCTGCCTAATTATCGGGTTACGTATAGTTTTTCTGCACGTATTTAATGTATGTTCTTTATCTGTAAAAAATGAACTGAATGTTTTATCAATATCATTAGTTCTATTATGATTATTTTTTTCTCTGTTAATAAGACTTATATCGTTCTCCGGCCCCGTCTCCCATAAGTCTGATTCGTCTTTCCATATACTATTTGATATAGGAATAGCAGTAGTTACTAGTAAAAGGCGTCCTACACCAACAGTAGTAGTAGTATTATTATCCCAACGTAATTTAATCTCCATTGGTACGTAAACTTCAGTGTTTTTAGAGAATATGGTGTGTATAATAGCTTCTTCTGGCTTATTTTCTATATAATATGAGTAATCATTGCTACTGATACGCATATAAAGTAAGGTTCCCTCTAAATTTGTAGGTAATGTACGACCTATTATTTTTCTATTGGTCATAACCCTTATTTTATAGGGCACTAAATCAACTGATATAATCATGTTATTCCTTTATTTTATTTCAAATGGTGAATTTTTACTAACCGCCAAGATATACGCCATTACTGGCTCTTAGCATTTAGAGGTATAAAAGTGTGTACAGTGGTAGATCAACTTAATATAGTCTCTATTTTTCCTCTATTTCGCGCAATTTTGGTGATTTTGTCTCAAATATTACTACAATTACTACATTTTTAACTATTTTGCCCATAATTAGCATTTATTTCTTGCAATTTAATCTATTTTGTAGTATAATCTTACTATTATTAATACAATTAGTCCTTATTTTTCTATTTTTAACACCGTTGGTACTGGTGGCTCTTAGCTTTTGGAGGCAGGTTTTGGAGGGGGTCTAACTCAAAAAATAAAACGGTTAAATTACTACATTCTCAGTTTCTAACATTTTTGCTATTGATATCATTTTTGGAGTACCGAATAGACAACATTTTGGGCTAGGTACTACCTCAGAGTATCCCCATTCTCTTAAACAACTTAAATACATATAGATAGTATCCTTAGGGGCACGCTTATTAAACTCTGAAGCCCTCTGTCCCATATAATAACCTTCGTATCCAACGATATCTCCTTCTTCCTCTGTATAATATACGGACAGTTTTTCATTTTCTACTTTATATCTTCTACATTTCATAATTTCTCCTATTTTAATGATTTAGTAGTTAGTTTTATTTTATCAAGTTGATTATTTACTGCCGGAAGCTGTATAAGTAGTAGTAATACCTATAGTAGTAGTAATACCTATAGTAGTAATAGTAGTAATAGTAGTAATACCTATAGTAATACCTATATAATCTTCTTCTTCTTTTACCATATACTATTGCAATTATTAATTTCTGAAGCTAACTTATTAAGTCTACGGTTTAACTCTTCATGCATTTGTTTCCAGAAGTCATGCCCTTGTGAAGTACTACTCCATCTTCCCATTTTATCTATCCATAGTGATTTATCTACTAATTTTGTATGTTTTGGAATTATTTCTTCTATTGTTATAATACCTCTATATTCAGCTTTTAGTGATAATGTCATTGCAAAATTAAATAAAACTTTTTTTTCAGATAGCAATTGCAATAATATTTTTCTACATTCTATTTCATAAATCTCATTCATATACTTTTTCTTCTCCCCCCTGCCATATTCAGTAAGTAGTAATACCTATAGTAGTAATACCTACAACAGTAATACTATAGTAATACCTATTTTCTAAATTAATTTTTACTACCATATACTATGGCACCCAATCTTATTTTTCTCACGTTCATTTCTGGCCAATTCACGATGAAATTCGTTTTGAATGCAGCTCCAATACTCATGTCCTTCGTCTGTATGAGTCCATGTAACTAAATTATTAACCCAATCATAGCAGTTATTTGATTCAGTATAGTTATTAAAGACATCTGCAATAGTAGGTATTATTTGATATTCTGGCCTTCTACGTAATATAACTATAAATTTAATAAACCCTTCATGATTATCTAATACGTTCTTTAATATTCTTTTATTCTGCTTTATCAATAAAGTACGTTCCATGTTACCAAATACTCCTATAATTTAATTTTTTGGCCGGCAGTTCAATATTTATTCTAGACATCAATTCATCACTTATAATCCTCCAGAATTTAGAACCTTGTGTAGTAGATGACCATAGCCCCATACCAACTATCCATGTTTTAGGACTATGTTTTATAGTATAATCATCAAATACTTCTAAAAGGGACTTATTTTTATATATCACTCCATTTGATATTAAAGTATTTATGAAATAATCAGCTACTTTGTATTCATTTAATAACTTTAGTAATATAGTTCTACTCTCTTTTCTACTTAATTTAGTCATATTTTATTGCTCCTGGCAAACTAATAATCTATAATAGTAGTAATAATTTAAGTACAATCACTAAGTACTTTTTTAATTAAGTATAGCTACTACATACTTTTTCACACAATCTTTTACCTCTATCATCTTTAATACTGCTATATACTCTATACTTAAATTTAATTAGAATATAACTTCTTGTCTATTAAATATCTATGTACTAATTTAAAATTGGTACTAGTATATTTACTTTTTACTCCTCCCCCGAGGTCAGTAAAATTATACGGTAGTAATATCTAATATAGTGTAATTGACATATAGTAATACTATTAGGTATATTCTAAGTAGTTCTGATATAATTTCACTTACTATTTTTCAATTTTGCCTTGTATATTATAAACTCCGTTCTATAGACGACTGACTTGCTGTTGAAAATTAAGCCGGTAAGTTTGAAAATTAAAGCAGTTACTCCTACTCCTACTCCTACTCCTATTTACCTTATTACTATTATTACTATATATATACGTGTAATATGTAAACAAAGTCTGTCCCTCCGAAAAAAAATTCGGTACAACCAACACATATAGTGTCAGTTGTACCAAATGGTTAAAGATTAGTATTGAAGTTCCTCTGTATCAGTTGCAGGAGTTGTAGGAGGTGCATATCCAGTAGCAGTATTACCACTATAAGTAGGAGCTATATAGGTATTATCAGTTGAAGGAGGTGTGGGAGTGGTAGTAGGAGGTGTAGGAGTTGTAGTAGGAGGAGCAGGAGTATTAACACTTGGTTCATTGATAGTGCCATAGCCACTGTCTCTCATCTGTTCGAAAGTCCAACCTGCATTAAGCATCATATCTACAGTATTTCCTACTGGAAAAGTATTATTTGGAGTAAATGTTCTAACTGACGGTGCATCAGGAGCAGCAGGAGTAGGTTCATTAATGACACCATATCCACTATCCCTCATCTGCTCAAAAGTCCATCCTGCATTAAGCATCATATCAACTGTATTTCCGGCCGGGAATGTATTATTCGGGGTAAAAGAACGTTCTCCAGGAGCTGTAGTTGTAGTAGGAGTAGTGGTAGCAGTATTAGTAGCAGTAGCAGTAGTGTTAGAAGCACCTTCATCACCCGTAGTTGTTGCAGCACCAGTACCAGTCTTAGCATCAACTATTATTTGAGCATTACTTGGAACTTTTACATTAGCATAACCAAATTTAGCATTTCCAGCAATAAACTGCTCAGAATTTTTAACACGACACATATTTTTCCAAGTAGTTTCATCAGCAGATCCAATTACATTATAATGTGTGGGTCTAAGGCCTTTGGAAATTTCATCAAGGACAGTAGCATTACCATCAGAACCGAAGATAATACGTTCAACTTTAATACTTACTTTAGTTACCGTTTTGAACCCACCATCACTAGTGCGTTCAGGTTCTCTTTTTCCTCCGCCAACTTCTTTCCATACTTTGGCACGGTAAGATTTAAGTTCTCCGATAATTGAAACTTCTTTACCGGGAGCAAATCCACGTGCTACAGCATCAGCAAGTTTTCCCCATGCTGTGCAAGAAAATACATTTCCTTCCTCAGTTCCATCATTATGATATACACGAAATAAAGATCTTTGACTCGTAGGTTTATCTTTACCATTTACTTGATGTGAAGGGATATAGTCAGGGGTGCCAGCTACACGAACAGAAACCATATTCACGATTACGCTACTTCTTGCGGATCCAGACATGATAATTCTCCTTAAAAATAAAATACATTATACCAATTGTCGCGATATTACGACCTTACTCTTTCCTTCATTTCCCGGTTCCCGAGAAACTCCTGAACTCCTGAACTCCTGAACTCCTGAACTTATTAATTTTTAAATTCCTGAGTGTATAAGCCCTTGACTTCTTGAATTCTCTCATTTCCCTGTCCCCGAGAACCTCCTGCTTTTTCATTTCTATCTTTCAAGATTTTTAATGAATCCACAATTAGTTTTTTTAACTGAATGGGTTTTTACTTTTTTATAACTAAATGCAGTATCATTATATGTACGGTTTTCCCACGAAGTGATTGCTTTTTTAAGGTTTATAACTAAAGCCTTATCTGCATTAGGTATAGTAATTACCGCGTCATTAATTGCAATTTCAATAATCATAGTTATTTTCCTCAATTTTATTATAATAATTTTGGATGTATGAACGAAAAATTTCCCACATTTCTACTATCCATTTAAAATTAGCATCTACAGCTGTTCCCCCATATACATAATAATGGGTAAATGGTAGTGTGCTTTCTCTAAATAGTTTCAAACAGTCTGGATAAGTATGAAGTTTTGCCCAACTTGCTTTATAAATTTTATCGCGAAATACAGATTCGTCGCCCATTTCGCGCTTAAGTGTTTTTCCAAGTTTTTTCGCAGCGAATCCACCAAGATTTCGTAACCTATCGTCTTTAGTAGATAGCCAATACCAGTATCCTTCTAGTGATGCGAATTCGCCGTCTTCTGTAGGAACTCTAACATTTGCCAAATTAGTAAGAAAAGTGCCCAAATGTGTATTAGCTTTAGTATAAATATTTATATGATCTACTCCATCGTGTATAGGATTGAACATATTAACTCCTTTTCGCAATCATTTGTCTCATATTCAGACCATTCAATTTCGCAATAATTAATTTCGCACTTACATGTCATAAAATCGTCAGATATATCGTCAGCACTCATGTTTTCGCACACCTCAATTCGCTGAACTGCGATAATAGACCTAGTTCCACCTTTAAATGTGGCCTGTACTTTATCTCCTATTTTTAAAATGTTATTAAGTCTGGTATTATATACCATTCCGCGAATTCTGATAGACAAGTGATCCCCTACCTTAGAAATCACTTGTCCAATCAATATTGAGTCTACTCCCATTTGCCGTTATTATTACACTCCATCTTAACGATAGTAGGAGTTTTAGGATCACGAGTCATCTTTTTAGAGAATTGCCTATCTTTCTCATCAGGATTAATGATCCACATTATTTCAAACCCATGTTGTGCAAGGTCAGCAGTATAGGACAGTTTTCCATCTTTTCTGCATTTATTAGGATTTTGTGGCAAAAGTTTACGAGTCGCTTTATTTCCATTGTGATCGACGAATTTAATTTCGTAACCGGGTAGAAGTTTATCGCGATCCATAATTTTGCCAGAAATAAAACCATCTGCAGCAACTTCAAGATAAGCACCGCGTTCATTTTGGGTAATCATACTGGTAATTACTCTATTTTCGTTAGGAGAAAGCTCAAGTGGTTGCCTAATTTGATCTTTATCTTGGAAACCAGTTTTATCCCAACCACACCCAAGAAAAATATGATCAAACAGTTTTCTATACAGTCCTTGCATTGTTTGACCCATCTGCTGACCAGTTAAGGGTGCAGTATTTGTATTTTGTGCATTAGCGGTTGTTGTTGTATTTTGAGGGGCTGAAGTTGTTTCTTGTTTAGGATCCATGAATTTTCCCTGCTGAGGTGTCTTTTGTTGAGTAGACACTGGAGAATTTGTATATCTATTACCGGAGAAGCCACCTTGTTGAACATTAGTGGTAGTTTGTGCAGGGGCTTGACAAGAAGCTTGATCTCCTTCTTCTCCCCAGTCATCATCCTCGTACATTCCTCCGTATTCTTCTTCAACAGTGTTATTAGTAGCTGAAGGTGTAGGTGCCTGATATACTTCTTGAGTTTGTGCTGGAGGAGGAGGGGTAATAGTAGCAGTAGCAGTAGCAGTAGTAGTAATAGTAGTAGTAGGGGGAGGGGGAGGTGTAACAACAGCAGCAGGGGTAGTAGGAGGCTCAGGAGTGGGATATACGCCATCAACATTGGGGGCCGGAGTATAAGATTCATTCAATGGAATTCCAATAGTAGACTTACTCCACTCAGAGTCAGTTATATCACCATTACTTAGATCACATACACACTCTTTGAATGATGTAATTTCCATCGGAATACCGTCATCTAATTCTCCACCTCCATCAGTATACCAGTATGAATTAACACGCATCATATGATCTTGGAGAGTTATCCATCTTTCTCCGCATTCAGCCTCTTCATTTTTAGCCCGCCATTCATCAGTATCTTGATCAACTGTATTATCAACAACCTTGATTAAGTGCTCAATATCAGCCTTTTCTTCACTGTAATACTGATATATCATATTGTCAATGTATTCTCCAAGTATTGGCTCAATATCAATTTCTTTAGCTATTTCGGAGAGTTTTTCTGCTTCAAACTCACGAGCTTCATCTTCTTCTATCTGTCTAGCAGTAATAGACCTATCTAATTCTGGCCTATTGTACATGTAAGACTGTGCGTGATGCACTTCGTGAAAAAGTCCTTGAATTATATTCTGCCATACTTGTCCTTTAATGGATAAACTTTTCAGACTATCGTCACTATTTCTAGTAAGGTCAATGGCACTTCTAATACAGTCTTTAATATTGCATACTACACTTAATGAATCTGGTTGGTATACCCAAGTAGTATAACCGTCATCACTCAGTTCAGGATAGCCATCTGTGCGGAAAAGTATTGATACAATACCATGACTTTCATTGAATTGATTAAGGAAGTATTTAAATATATTAAATACTTTTGGATCTACGAGGTTAGAGTTAATAATACAAACTGGGCCAACATTAGTATCCATTACGAAACAACCTTCAATTTTAGTACACATAACAGTTCTCCTTTTATTTCGGACGTTTAATACGTTATACCAGGCACTTGAGTCGTGGGTATGAAGACTCTTTAATGTTGGAAATACCTGATATATAATACACTTTAACTTTTTTACAGAAATTATTTGTTTTAAGCGCGACGACCAGTAGTGTTGAAGTTGTTTTGTTACTAACACTACACCTGATAAAATCCATTGTTTTAGCGTCCCATACACAAGTTTCAAGGTATTTAACAGTAACAATGACATTATTTACCTTCATATAGTTTTGAAAAATACTGATTGGAGACTCACCCATACGATATGCTATGGTAGCGTAGTGCTCCAAGTTTTTAGTAGATATCGCGTCATTTTCCATACACGTATGAAGTTTATCGAGAGTACATCTAAGTTTAGTTTCAAAAGTTACCACATTAGCCATAATATTCTCCTATGTTACATATTAACCCATTTTCGCCATTTTTCCAGTTGTTCACCATCACCTAAATTAGAAATTGGAATTTCATAGGCATCTGCGATCGATATCGCAGTTCCAGTTCCTCCGGTCACTATCGATCTAGCTTCGTGGCACTGACATCCATCCTTGGTCCAACAAATAAGGCCACGTGATGGAGAGTTTAGCTCTTTACCAAGAACTTGGAATGCGTTTCTACCGTGAAGCTTTCTAGCATAATCGCCTACTCTATCCCAAGCTTTGTGATAAGTCTTTGCTATAGCCATTGCTTCTTTAGTAGCATGTTTTGCAAAGAAGATATTTTTCTTTTCGCCTGCGCCTGACTCAAAAGCTACGTCTGCTCCAGGTGCTCCTCCTGACCTAAGTATATATCCAAGAGCTGCATGTTTTTCAGCAATTGCTTTCATAATAGCCATTATGTGTATAGGAGTTTTTCTACTCCCTACACCTGTGTAAAATGGACTAAGATTTATTTGTATTTGTGTGAAAATTACTGCCATGTCAAATCTCCTTAAAATAATTATTTACCCATGTCTGCCTTTTATAGGCGAACGTCTTGTCAGTTACTGCTTTACTCCTTCTCCCTCCCATCTCCGTACCCGAGACACTCCTAATTTTTTTATTACTTTCGTTTCTGCCTGTTTTAAAACGCTTCTGCCTATAGGACTATTTTTAGCCCTACTCCTGACTCCTACTCCTGTCCTTACTCCTACTCCTGCCCTTACTCCTTTCCCTGCCGATATAGCTACTTTCATATCTGTCTCCGAGAGGAATTTTGTCCGTACGGCGAAGCGGTCGACCGGTTACCCGAGAACCTAAGTTTGGAGATAACCTCGGGTAGAGGGGCTATCTCCAATTAAGGGGGTTATCCCTTAAATCCACGATAAAATGTATTTGGAAAAGTACGTGTAATGTACTCTACCAAAAGGTTTCTATGACAAAAGTCTTGACGTCTACAGAAACACACAAGTGTAATAATATCCGTATCAAGGAGGTTTTGCCACACCGATGATGGGACATTATTCAGTATCTTATCATACTCATTGATATAATACTGATGGGCTTTAATACCATGGTGCTTAACTGCCATAACCATGTCCCAAGTTGGTGCAAATAACCGGCCAAACTCGTGTTGTCCTTTTACAGTTATATCTAGTCTATCTGTACCAGGATAACGGTAGTGGGCTGTGTATAAATTAGTCATAATACCTCCTAATTAATTATAATAAAATAACTAATAGTTATATTTAAATATTTAGAAATTTGCAAAAGACGAAATGTAATTTGCAGTCATACTATATATATTTATAATATGGCTAAAGGGTGGTAATACATTACAAATTGGTATCTTTATAAAGATAGATTTTATACTTATAAATACACCTAATCAAACAGTATAAGTTATAATTAATATGCACCTCCTTTAGTAATTTTAATCCTACAACATAAAATATTGTAGGATTAAAGTCTTTTAAGTCTGGTGAAACAGGATGTATTGCCACATCCCCAGTTTTTCACCAATAACCTCATCAATTACTTTTCAATAGTCACTAATACCCTGCACAGCACTACACTGTGCAGGGGCTATGTTTATGACCAGAAAGTCACTTTAGCTGCAACTTTTTGCTTATTGAAATGTACTACTACCCCATTACAATTACCTGTCCAAAGATTTGCAATTTTATGTGGCACCAAATTGTATGTGCCTTTAGTAGTAACAATTTGTACATTTCCAGTACTGAGTTTGGTAACACTAATTTTTCCAGATGTATCAGAAAATCTCACTACTTCACTGGCTTGGTTTCTATTAGCCCAATGGCCATTGGTTTTTATACCTGCAAGTTTGATATATCGAGTTGTTGCTTTCTGCGGAATAGTTGACATAAGTGCAGCTTTAGCAATACCAATAGAGATAAATTTAGCATTGTTAGGGCAAATGTGAGTAAGATGCTTTGGAACTGATTCACCTTGCTGAAGGTTCTTAGTAATAACAATTCTTCCAGTATCAAATTTAATGGCAAACTGAGCACCTCCAAACTTATTACCAGAATTTTGACAATCGGGCCGATAAATGTAGTGATTACCATCAATAATTACATTATCTTCAAACTTAAGGTTAGCTTTACTCGCCCACATACGGCAATTATCACATACGTTACCTAAAGCTTTAAGTTTTTCTACAGTATCTGCTTTAAGAACATCACCACAGTATTTACAAGAAATGTAGTTAGCGTCAGTAGCTTTAGTTGCAGTATTAATAGTAGTAGTCATAGTAATTCTCCTGTTGAGGGTTTAACCAACCACCCACAAGGATTAAAATTTATTTCAATTTAACCAGATAATGGGTATTGTCACCCATCTCTTCATCTATAATGCTGGATATGATATCCCAATTACCACCACCAAATCCACACCCTATCAGTGGATATGCTGTAATGGTACCTATACCACAGTAATTGAGGCTTATGTACTTGAAGCACGCTCTCACTGCATGATAACTAACATATCTTTTACCACCTCTACCATACCACAGCTGCGTATACGCATTAATAACCCTAAAGTCATCGCCAGTGTACATAGCCTCAGCCTTGGCTGATGATACAGTGCCAAGCCTATCTGTAGCTGTCATGTGTAGTTCTACGTCTGCAGCGTACGCTCTAGGAAAAGCTACTTTAATGGCCCTAGCAACACCAGCGCCCATAGTAGCTTGACAATTGCAGCCATGTACTACGTTAGTGAACCTACCTTCATTAGCCATTTCAATTAAATCACCTGTAATTACTTTCATATTGGGCCTCCAACAAAGCTCTTATCAAAAGGTTTATCATAATTAAGCGTAGGGCTGTCATTAGCTATGCCCAATAGGTGAGCTTAGCTATTATTTTCTTTTTGCTGAAATGAACTCCAATGTTGTTACATTGTGCTACCCATAAGTCTTTGAGTGTCTTATGAGGAATAAGGATATAAGCATCCTTAGCTGTGATCAATTTGACTGTACCATCTGCAAGCTTTCTAACGCCTGTACTGCCTGCAGTTGAAACGAACCTTACCACCTTAGATCCTTGGTTACGGTTTGCCCAGTGGCCGTTGGCTTTAACGCCGTACAGCTTAAGATACCGGGTGGTTTTGTGTTCAGCAGGGATAGCCTTTGTATCAGTCTTTGTTGTAGTTGTCATGGTATAGTTCCTTTATCATATTATTACATTAATTCAAAATGCTGTATTCTTTAACGTCTTGACAGCTCAAATGACGTATTTCTATTGATCAATTACTTTAATTAATAGGACAAGCTAATACATTATGTGTTCTGCCTTTCTTTAATGCATACGCAAGTGTAGGTGCGCAGACATCAATTCTATCACCTTTCAACCCTATATTCATTCTATCCTCGGCGATAAACATACCATATCCATCTATATATATATTTCTGCCTAACCAGCCCTTTTTGACTAAGCTAGTGGATATAGCTATAGTAATACCTGATCTTGGTTTAGTCATAGTAGCTGTCATGCTGGGGTCACTATCTGTATTAATACCACCGGTTGCTGGGTGGTAGAATGTCACCGTAACATATGCCTGATGATCTTGTTTATACTTATTTTTAAGTGCAACTTCTTTCTTTTTATACTGATGTTCTTCAAACAGTAATGTGTCCTTAAGAGCTATTACCTTATGTTTCTCTATAAGCAGTTCTTCATGTAGGGTCTCATATTGATTTTCTATCAGAGCCATATCATAAGCGTGGTCTATGGTACTATTATTTATATTACTAAATATTGAACATATCCACACTAATGCTATTACTACCGCCACTTTAATCATACTCCAATTCTCCTTATTATAAATTATTGGCAAAATGCCACCCCTCAGCAGTTTTCTCATCCAAGACTTGAGACCTTGGCAATGGTGCTTTAGTGGTGCCCCTCTTTCAAGGGGCGTTAGTGGTTAGGAATCGGGTAATGTCAGCCATGGTAATGAATCTACATAATCAGTTGCTTCCTTGGTTGATACTTGAAGCTCACGTCTGACGTATACTACCGCCTTAGCTTTAAGCATGACTATACCATCTATTTGGTACGACACAAGTGCCTTAAAACCACCCCATAGTTTTTCTCCATTTTTGTGACAAATTTTACCATCTGGAAAATAACTATCTACTACAATGCCATCATCCGTGTCGATATGAGTAACCACCTTAATGGAATAATAGCCTGTGTATCTATGTTCCGACATCCAATCAACATTTCCAACATCTGCTTTTTCAATTTGAATATCCATATTACCTCCTGAATTATGCCCCTCCTTATGTAAGGGCAGTTAATTATTAGAATGGGAAATCGTCCTCATTCACCTCAACACCCATGTCTATAGGACTAAGGCCTCCAGACTCTTCCAGGTCCCATGTGTGGGTCTCTGGATGGTCATACAGCCATAACATATAATATAGTTCTTTCATACATTTACGAAAACAGAAAGAGCTCCCCATCTCCTCCGTGTCTAAGAAGAGCTGAAAATCTTGAGGATGGAATTATTACTACGGAATTTTTGAGTGCTACATCTACCCAATTAGTCATAATAGTACTCCTTATTTTAAATGATGCTAGCCGTGATTATCATAGCCAGTTCTATATGCTTTAATAGGTATACGTCAATGGGGTGCTTACATAGCACACAGTACTACTGAATTACTCAGTAGTACTGAGATTTTGATTTGGCTATCTTTAATACTAATGTGTATTAACCTATACACGTTATTGCCAGTGGGCCGCGATCCATCAGACATTTTAGTCTCCATCCAGCAAACATTTAAAGCTCCTTACTCCAAATGCGGGTCCTCCATTATAGGTATGTTGACACTGACTGGTTATCTCATCAGAAGCACCCCACCATAGAGCACTTTACGGGATGTGGAGTCCCGTTTCGATTTAGTCTATTTATTTTCTACAACTATATCCACAGAATATCTGGTGTAGATTCATAGACTTATTGTCTATTTTAATTTCAATAGCGAATGGACATTCGTCTTTCCTACTATCGAAGCACACCGGAAAAGGGATATGTGCTAAAGGACTTATGTTTCTCGGATTGAGTCTGGTTTCGTTAGTTAAACATGATGTTTCACCTATACAATTTACTTTAATTTCACATATTTCTTTTGAAGTTGCGTTAGTCATGGTAGACTCCTTATTTCGTATGTGCTACATTAATTCAGGATGCTGTATTATTTAATGTCTCGACAGCTCGAATGACATATTTCATAGGTATGTTGCCACTGACTGGTTATCTCATCAGAAGCACCCCACCATAGAGCACTTTACGGGATGTGGAGTCCCGTTTCGATTTAGTCTATTTATTTTCTACAACTATATCCACAGAATACCTGGTGTTACTGGTCGTGTGGCTTTTGAGTTAATAAGCTCAACACGTGTGTCAAGAAGTTCTCTGACTTTTTTGGCAACATTTGCTCCAAACTTCACACGATTGACATATGTTACAGCTCTATTGAATTTATGATAATGTTGGTCGTGGAGACCGAGATTAGAATGAGGATTAGCTACACCAAGGACTGATACTTCACCCGTGTTAGTATCCTCAATTTTATAAACTGCATAGTGTCCATTGGTTACAAATGTATGATAACTACCAACACAGTGTCCTTCTTCATTACCCCATACTGCCAGATCTCTCGGCGACATAGCCAGACGTGCAATAAAACCTTCACCTTCTATACTACGAGGTAACATTTTAGTTAATTCAAATGGCTCAGGTGATGCAGCCTCTCTGACTTTAGTTACCACTGCTTTATCATGCTCTTTTTTAATGCGTTTAATGGACCACCTTGTATTAAATCTATCTCCAAGCACATGATGTGCATCTTCTATGATATGTATATGTGGCATTATATCATTGACACTTATTTTATACATTGGCAATTTTATTGATTTAATAATTTTAGTAGCCAAATTGTCTATGTTAAGATTAATAGCTGTTTCATACATGGGCATCAGATCCACATGTGACAATTCCAGTAGAGT
>Ga0307992_1001405_pt1 | contig 14266 bp, 10 predicted proteins | sample EllFjometagen133_FD_203162 | JGI IMG/M metagenome (GOLD analysis project Ga0307992, IMG submission 203162) | Marine microbial communities from Ellis Fjord, Antarctic Ocean - #133 | ecosystem: Environmental > Aquatic > Marine > Unclassified | place: Southern Ocean | collected 2014-10-08
CCAATTAAGGGCTAAATAAAGAAGGATAAAGGGACCCCTTTAAAGGGTCCCTTTTCTATTTCTGCAAATGTTTAGAAAATGTTTAGAAATAGGCGCGTTTTTTAAGGTTTTGTTTAGTATTCCCGTTTTATCATACAAAGGCCTCAAGAATACCTGAACATTATCAAGCATTTCTTAGGAGGGATAGAGCTATGCCGGTGGTATTGGATAAGCGGACCTATTATCGCACCAGCGAGGTTTATCGCTTGGTCGGTATCAGCCGGAGTACCCTCTTTCGTTGGTTTAAGGAAGGCATAGCCAGTGAGCCCCAATACCGGGATAGGAGAGGATGGCGGCTGTTTACCGGGGCAGAAGTGGAGGGGTTAAGGGTGCTGGTTAATCAGGTAAATCGTAGTGATGGTTAGCCCCTTAAGTAGTCTTAAGCCCTGTGCTGATAATGATGAGCTGGATTCAGGGGTGCCAATCGAGTTGGTAGTATCAGTTAGCCGGACGGTGAGCTATGGTAATCGGTAAAGAATCAATAACCCTTGTCTGGCAAGTACTCAAGAACAGATTTCTCTGGACGGTTATTGCTCTTGTTGTCTTGTTTGCCGTCTACTACTATGCGGCTGATATAACTGCCCTCAATTGGTTGGCACCCCAGGGGTACCTGGGACTAACACGGCAGGCCTTCCAGCGTGCCCTGTTTCTTATTCCTGTCTTTGTCGCCGCCTGGAAGTTGGGACTTAAGGGAGGGGTAGCCTGCACCGTAATCGTCGGAGCGATTATGCTGCCGAGGGTTATGACAGGCCTCTGGAGGACGGATTCCATTGTTGAGACAACGGTTATCGTCATCATCGGTATTATCTCTACCAGGTTGGTCAGTTCCCTGGAAGAGGCGCGAAAGCTTCAGCAGACCTTTGCTGATGATCTGAAAAAAACCAATGAGCGGCTGGAGCTAGAGATCGCCGGGCGCCGGCAGGCGGAGGAAAGACTAAGGCAGGCAGCCGAGGAGTGGCGGACAACCTTTGACTCCATTACAGATTTGGTTTCCATTCAGGATAGTCATTTCAGGATTGTCAGGTTGAATAAGGCTTATGCTGATACCTTTAAGAAGCACCCGCGCGAGCTTGTTGGCAAAACCTGTTATGAACTCGTCCACGGGACAAGTGAGCCTATACCGGATTGCCCTCATAGAAAAACACTGGAGACCGGGAAACCGAATATAGCGGAATTCTTTGAGCCTCACCTGGGGGTTTACCTTGAAGTGTCTACGTCACCTATATTCAATGAGCAGGGTGAGGTTGTGGCGTCTGTCCATATCACCCGCGATATCACCGAACGCAAGCATATGGAAGAGCAGCTTCTCATTGCCGACCGGCTGGCTTCTATCGGTGAGCTGTCTGCCGGTATCGCCCATGAGGTGAATAACCCCTTGACCTCTGTCATCGGCTTTGCCCAGCTGCTTCTGGAGGAAGATATCCCGGATAACTTGAGGGGGAATGTTGAGATTATATCTCGGGAAGCGGAGCGGGCTTCTGGAATAGTGAAGAATCTCCTCACCTTCTCGCGGCGGCACGATGAAGTGAAGCAGATGGTGAATATCAATACCATTATCGAAAAGGTACTCGAACTCCGTGCCTACCAGCAGAAAGTAAATAACATCAAGGTCAATCTCAGCTTTGCCGACATACCCGAGGTTGTCGCCGACTATTTCCAGCTTCAGCAGGTCTTCCTCAATATTATCATCAATGCCGAATACTTTATGGCTGAGGCACACCAGGGAGGTACCCTCAGTATCGCCACGAAAAAGACCGGGGATATCATCAGGGTCACCTTTACTGATGACGGCCCCGGTATTGCCAGGGAAGGCCTGGGACACCTGTTCGACCCCTTCTTTACCACCAAGGGGGTTGGTAAAGGGACTGGCCTGGGCTTAAGTATCTGTCACGGCATAGTAACCGGGCACGGCGGCCGGATATATGCCGAAAGCGAGCCGGGCAGAGGGACTACCTTTTTTATCGAGCTGCCTATCGGCTGTGGCATCCAGGATGGTGGTTTGGTTGAAAAAGACCTGGTGCCGGGGTTGAAGGGAGACCTTGAGGCAGGTAGAGAAAATGAGTGAGAAACAGGAAACGATACTGATAGTTGATGATGAGGAGTCGATTCGGAAGCTCATCAAGCGCAAGCTATTGAGTGAGGGCTATCGGTGCCGGGAAGCCGGCGGCGCGGCCCAGGCTCTGGATGAACTGCAAACTGGTGGGGTTGGACTGGTGCTCCTGGATATCAATATGCCGGGTAAATCAGGGATTCAGTTGCTGCCCGAAATAACGGCTGCTTATCCCGATACGGTAGTAGTTATGGCTACCGCTATCACCGATACCGCTACCGCTATACATTGTATGAGTCATGGTGCCTATGACTATGTCACCAAGCCGTTTAACCTTGGCGGAGTCGCCTTGAGTGTGGAGCGGGCTCTGGAGAAGAGAAGGCTGGAGATGGAGAACCGGGACTATCAGCAGCACTTGGAAGAGCGGGTTAGTGAGCAGGCGGAGAAAATCCGCCAGTCATTCTTGAATTCAATGACCGCCCTCGCCTATGCCCTGGAGGCCAAGGATAGGTACACCAGCGGCCACTCCGAGCGGGTCGCCGCAACGTCGGCAGCTATCGCTACGGAGTTAGGCTTGCTGCAGGAGGGGGTTGAGAAGATAAGACTAGCGGGACAGGTCCACGATATCGGTAAGATAGGGGTGAGAGAGTCGGTACTGAATAAACCGGGCCGGCTTACCGATGAGGAGTTCCAGCATATCAAATGCCACTGTGAACTGGGAGAGCGTATCATAAAACCCATTGTGGAGGATAGGGAGATTCTGCTGATGGTGCGCCATCACCATGAGCGCTACGATGGCGCCGGTTATCCCGACGGGCTGTCCGGTGAGCAGATAATACTGGGCGCCAGGATTCTGGCGGTGTCCGATACCTATGATGCTATGACCTCTGAGCGCCCCTACCGGGGGGCAATGAGTGTGGAAGCCGCCTACGCTGAAATAGAGCGTGGCCGGGGGGCCCAGTTTGCCCCCGAGGTAGTCGATGCCTTCCTCAGGATAAAGAATTGGGACTCTGTTGTCGGCTGACCGGAGTATGGTTGGTGTGGCTGGCTGGAAGCCTGTGGTAATGTTATGGATATCGATAGACTGCTCAAACTGATGCTGGACAAGGGGGCCTCTGATTTGCACCTCAAGGTGCCCAGTCCGCCCGTGCTCCGTGTCGATGGGGAGCTGGTGCGGCAGGAAAACGAGCCGCCGGTTACACCTCAAGATGTCCGGGATGTATTTGAACAGATTACTAATCCGCAGCAGCGGGACGCTTTCCTTGCTGAGTGCGAGCTGGATTTTGCCTATAGTATTTCCGGCCTGGCTCGGTTTCGGGTTAGCGTGATGCAGCAGAGGGGTACCATAAGCCTTGCCTTCCGTATGGTGCCGTTTGAGGTCCCATCCATTGATGACTTGGGACTGCCCCCGGTCTGCAAGGAGCTTATTCTCAAGCCGAAGGGGCTTATCTTGATTACTGGTGCCACCGGCACCGGTAAGTCCAGCACCCTGGCTGCTATGATTAGTTACCTCAATGAGAATAGTAACCGTAATATCATAACTATTGAGGACCCTATTGAGTTTTTGTTTAGCGATAAGAAATGCCTCATCCGGCAGCGCGACCTTGGTGATGACACAAAGTCCTTGCCGGTCGCTTTAAAGCATGCCCTGCGCCATGACCCGGATGTCATTGTCGTCGGGGAGATGCGCGACCTGGATACAATAAGTACGGCTATTACGGCGGCTGAGACGGGACACCTGGTGCTCGGTACACTGCATACGGTTGATGCCACGCAGACGGTTGACCGCATCATTGATGTCTTCCCCCCCGCTCAGCAGCAGCAAATCAGGCTCCAGCTGTCTCAGGTAATCGAGGCGGTGCTGTCGCAGACTCTCGTCGCCTGCATCGGGGGTGGTCGGACGGCGGCCCTTGAGATTATGATTGCCAATTCCACTATCAGGAAGCTTATCCTCCAAGAGAGGGTCTTGGAGTTGTCCGGCAACATAGCGGTCAGCAGCCGGGAGGGTATGCAGACCTTGAATAAGGCACTGGCGGATTTGGTCGGCGGGGGTGTAATTGCTCGGGAAGAAGCTGTGTCAAAGACCAGCGACCCGGTCGGTTTGAACCGGCTGCTCCAGTCTCTAAGCGGGGTAAGCCGGCAGTCGGATGATAGTTAATAATGAGGTTTCCAGATATCAAATACCGCGGTGAACTGAAGGACAAGTCTTAACACCTGCCAGAACCCGATATGTTTTGGGTTTAGTTGTTGTTACTATCTGTTGTCAGTAAAAAGCCGTGGGAAGGGAGGATAGCATAGATATCAAGAAAATACTTGTCGTTGATGATGAGCAGAATATCAGGTTAGTCCTGAGGGGTATGCTCGGGAAGCACTATATCGTTCTTGAGGCAAGTGACGGGCAGGAGGCGATAGATATTGCCTGCAGCCAGAAACCGGACCTTATCTTTATGGACATCTTTATGCCGGGGACGGATGGTTATACCGCCTGCCACAGAATCAAGACAGACAAAGCAACTAAGGCGATTCCCGTGGTTATGCTCAGTGCGGTAGGCCATCAGTTGAACCGGGAGCTGGGTAAGCAGGTAGGTGCTGACGAGTACATAACCAAGCCCTTCAAGAAAGAGGATCTGATGGATGTAATTGACCGGTTCCTGAAATAGGCCGTCCCGGTCGGATTTTGGCCCTTGTTGCCGTACTGGTTGTCCTGAAAACGAAGGCTCAGCAAAATAATGTGGAGATGGTGATAAGACTAAAGGGCAGTTGATAGATGAGTTGGCAGAGACGGGCCGATGAATTAGTGAGCCAAAAAAGACCGAGTCCCTGACGAAAAGGAGGACATTGAAATGAAAAAGGCAGTATCCATAGTCGTCGCGGTAGCCATAATTCTGGTGACAGGAATGGTAGCTGGCTGCGGGCCACAGGAGGTAAAGGAACCACCGGACCAGGTAACCGTCCGGTTAAAATGGCTTCATCAGGCCCAGTTTGCCGGTATGTATGCCGCTGTCGAAAAGGGATTCTATGCTGAGGAGAATCTGGAAGTGACCTTACTTCCATACACTTACGAGGAACAACCGATAGATATGGTTAGCGAAGGGAAAAACGAATTTGGAATTACCGGAGGCAACCTAATAATTCAGGCCAGAGCAGATGGTTTACCGGTTAAGGCGATTGGAGTAATTTACCAAAAAAACCCTCTTTGCTGTTATTCACTGAAGGAATCGGGGATTACAAGACCACAGGACTTTATTGGCAAAACAATTGGATTGAAATCCGGAGAGAATACCCAGGGCTATCATGTCATGATAGGAAAGCTTGGCCTTGATAGAAACCAAATGAACGAAGTGCAGATAGGTTATGGTGTTGACGAACTCATTAGCGGAATAACTGACGTTTCTACCGGATTCAGTGTTAATGAGCCCCATCGGGTGATTGAAGCAGGGCATGATGTAAATGTTATGTTGTTTGCAGACTATGGAGTTGATGTTTACGCTGACACTCTATTTACATCAGAAGAGATTATCAACAGCGCCCCGGAACTCGTGGAGAGATTTCTTAGAGCCACAATAAAGGGGTGGCAGTACACAATAGAAAATGAAGAGGAAACCATTGATATTATCCTAGAATATGCCACTGATAGCACGAGAAACCATGAAGAGTACATGCTAAGACAATCCATTCCGTTGATACATACCGGTGATGTACCTATCGGTTGGATGGCAAAGGGAAAATGGCAATACGGACACGATATCCTACTGCAAACAGGTAGCATAGAAAAGGAAATTGATATTGATGAGGTGTTTACCATGCAGTTCTTGAATAAGATATACGGTAAGGGAGAGTAGGAGGCGCGACAAAGAAATAACCTTACGCGAAGGGGGCAAGAGCAGTTGATAAATGAATTGGCAGAAACGGGCCGATGAATTAGTGAACTAAAAAGACCAGGTCCCTGACGAAAGGGAGGACAGCAAAATGAAAAAAACAATATCCGTAGCCGTCGTGGTAGCCATAATTCTGATGACAGGAATGGTAACTGGCTGCGGGTCGGCGGAGGTTAAGAAGCTACCCGATGAGGTAACCGTTCAGCTAAAATGGATTCACCAGGCTCAGTTTGCTGGCCTGTATGTCGCTGAAAAGAAGGGCTTCTATGCAGAAGAAAACATTGATGTCATACTCATACCCGGTGGCCCCGAAATAACTGATGGAATAATCCCTGACCTGGTCAAAGGAAATAGTGAATTTGCAATAACCTCCGGAGATAGATTACTGAAAGCCCGCTCTGAAGGCAAACCTGTGATAGCCATTGCCGCCATTTTCCAACGAAATCCGTATGTATATTTATCTCTTAAAGAGTCGGGAATCGAGCGCCCGCGGGCCCTAGAAGGGAAAAAGCTCATGGTGGCACCCGACGGAGAAATCTTACATGCTGCTATGCTTCAGAGACTAGCTATAGACCCTAATACTATTGAAGTCATCATCCCATACGAACGGGACGTAACACCGCTTATTACTGGCCAGATAGATGCACATATGGTATATCGCACGGGTACCGGTCTTGCCTTTGATGAAACGGGGTATGAATTAAACGTCATATGGGTAGAGGATTATGGTATTCGGGGATATGGCGATACGATTGTGGCTACTGAGCAGCTTATCCAGCAAGACCCCGAACTGGTGGAGAGGTTTTTAAGGGCAACAATGAAAGGCTGGCGTTATGCCATCGAAAACCCGGATGAGGCGGTGGATTTCACTCTGGAATATGCCCCAACATTGGGAAGGGAGCGTCAAGAGCTAATGATGGAAATGCAAACGCCCATTATCCATACAGGTGATGTGGCGATAGGCTGGATGGAAGACAGCACATGGCAAGGAATGTACCAGATGCTTCTTGACGGTGGCGTCCTGGCGCAGCCGATAGATGTGGCCGAAGCCTACACAATGCAGTTCCTGAACAAGATATACGGTAAGGCAGAGTAGGGGGTAAGACTATGGGATTCCTGCAAAGAAGCCTAAGGGCGAGAGCGCTGACCTTCATCGTGCTACTGGTTATCGTGCCTGTGGGTATCATAGGCTATATCGCCTATAACTCAGGCCGTCAGAGTATAGAAAACGAGGTGAAAGGCCACCTTGAGAGCGTGGCTATCCTGAAAGAGCATGAGATAGAAAACTGGGTGGAACATATGGGACATACCTTGACCTGGCTGGCGACAAGTCCGCAGATTGGTAACGATACCGCCATGTTGACAACCTATACCACCAGCGACCCTGAGTATCTGGTTGCTCATGAATCCTTGGTTGCTGAGCTCACGAGGATGACGGCTTTGGGACACATGTCACCGGTGTTTCTCTTGGATAGCACCAACGGACGCATTATCGCCTCTTCGGATGTGGTCTGGGAGGGTAAGTTCAAGGAATTAGAGGCGTATTTCATCCAGGGAAAGAATGACACCTATGTCTCGGACATATTTCACAGCTTAACCCTGGGTAAGCCGACGATGGTTGTCTCTACTCCGGTAAAGGACAGTGGTGGGCAGCTATTGGGCGTGCTGGCCGGCCACGCCGATCTGGAGCCGTTGAGTGAGATGATGATGGAGCGTAGTGGCCTGGGTGAGAGCGCAGAAACATACCTGGTCGCAGAGAACAACCTGCTCGTCACCGAACATCAGTTCGGATCAGAATCAGCTTTCAAGACGTGGGTGTTTACTGAGGGGGTAAGCCGGGCACTGAACGGTGAGTCTGGCACTAGCCTCTACCTGGACTACAGAGATGAGCCAGTAATAGGAGCCTATCACTGGATGGAGGACATGGAGTTGGTACTGCTGGCAGAGATGGACCAGACGGAAGCCTTTGCCGCGGTCAACAGATTGAGGAACACCATTTTCATAATGGCGGGTAGCTTGGTAGCCGTCGCCATTGCAGCTGGCGTACTGCTAACACGGCAGATAATCAGCCCCCTCACCAGATTGACTGAGTATGCGAGAAGGGTGGGCAAGGGAGACTACACGGCTGAAATAGAAATTAGAGGTAAGGACGAAATCGCCAGTGTAGCTTCAGACGTTAAATCGATGGTGGGACAACTACTGCAGATGCAAGAGAAGCTTCTTACCTCGGAGCGGTTGGCCACCCTGGGGCAGCTTTCGGGAAGTATCTCCCACGAGTTGAGAAATCCCCTCGGTGTGATAGACAGCTCGGTGTACTACCTGAAGAGCAAGCTGAAAGGCCTTGATGAGAAGACCCTGGAGCACCTTGACCGTATCAAGTCCAGTGTGTCTGGCTCTACCGCTATTATTGAGAGCCTGCTTAACCTCACCCGGATGAAAGAGCCGCAGTTAGCGAAGCTTGACCTGGCCGCTGTTACCTCTGATGCTATTGACACCTCCAGGGTACCGGCTAGTGTCAGGGTAGTAAAGGAATTCCCGGAGCACGAGGTAACCGTCAGTGCCGACGGGGGACAGCTCCGTATGGCCTTTAAGAACATAGTAAAGAACGCCGTTGAGGCAATGGACGGCAAGGGAACGCTAACGGTGACAGTCCACGAGACTGCTAAAGGCCAGGCTGAGGTAACTTTTGTTGATACCGGCGTGGGTATTGCCCCGGAGAACCTCGACAAAGTCTTCCAGCCGCTTTTCAGCACCAGGGCCAAGGGCATCGGCTTTGGCCTTTCCATTGTTAAGATGATTGTTGACAAACACGGCGGCAGCGTAGAAGCCGAATCAAAACTGGGAAAAGGGGTGGCCATCATCATGCATCTTCCCCTCTACTCCGGGGAGAATAAGGAGGGTATAAGCAATGACCAAGAAGTTTAAGATACTGGTGGTTGATGATAACGAGGAGTTCTGCCGGAACGTAGTGGATATCCTGGAACTAAGGGGTTATCAAGCGGCGTCTGCCTATGATGGCCTCAAAGCCCTTGAACTGGTGAAACAGAATAGCTTTGACCTGGTGCTGATGGACGTTAAGATGCCGGTAATGGACGGCGTAGAGGTCTTCAAGAAGATAAAGGAGATAGTGCCGGATATCTCTGTCATTATGATAACCGCCTTTGCCGTTGAAGAGCTCATACGGGAGGCGCTTAGGGAGGGGGCATTTGGGTATCTTAAGAAACCGCTGGATTTTGACCGGCTCTTTAAGCTTATCGAAAAAACCACTGGCGACGGGGCATTAATACTCATAGCTGATGATGACCGGAACCTCTGTGCCAATGTGAAGGACATCCTGGGTGACAAAGGCTACCGGGTCTCTGTTGCCTATGACGGGGAGTCGGCAGTACAGAGAGCTCGGGAGAACAACTTTGACATTATGCTCTTAGATATGAGGATGCCGGTCTTAAACGGGTTGGAGACCTATCTGGCCGTACGGGATATCCGGCCCGATGTAGTAATTGTTATTGTCACCGGCTACTTAGCAGAGGTGAGTAACGAAGTAGAGCGGGCGATACAAGAGGGTGCCTACTCCTGCCTGGAGAAGCCCATAGATATGGATAACCTGGTGTTGCTACTGGAAAAGGTTAAGGAGCAGAAGGATACGGGTACGCTTAAGAAACCGGGTAAGGATTGATGGTTTAAGGGGGAGTGAAATGGAGACAAAATTCGAGATAATCATTGTAGATGATGATGTAGACCTGGCCTCAAACCTGAGCGATATCCTGAGCAGTGAGGGCTATGGTACTAGGGTTGCCTGCGATGGCAAAACCGCGGTTGCTTTGTGCCGCAAGAAGACGTTTGATTTAGCCATTGTTGACATCAAGCTTCCTGATATGTCCGGTTTAGAACTAATCAGGGAGCTAGTCAAACTGTCCCCGGCAACGGAGTATATCATCATTACCGGCTATGCTTCGCTGGAGACTGCCACTGAAGCCGTGAGTCAGCAGAAAACAGTAGCCTATGAGACCAAGCCGGTTGACATCGAACGTTTAATCACTCTTATCAAGCAGGTAGTCGAGCGCAGGCAGGTAGAGGAAGAGCTGAGGAAGAGTGAAGACAGGTACAGAGCGACCTTTGAACACACCGGGACCACTATGATACTTGTTCAAGAGGACGCTACAGTGTCCATGGTTAATAAACAGGGGCTTGCTCTGTTTGGTTATTCCCGGGAGGAGATTGAGGGTAAGAGGAAGTGGGTGGAGTTTGTCCACCCGGAAGACCTGGCACAGATGATGGAGTATCACCGTTTGCGAAGAAAGGAGGGAGGGGAGGCGCCAAAACAATATGAGGCTCGCTTATTCAACCGTGCCGGAGATATTCTGGATATGATTGTTTCTGTAGATATGATTCCCGGAACAAAGCAGAGCATTGTCTCTTTGCTCGATATCACCGAGCGCAAGCAAGCCGAGGAAGAGCAAGCAAGACTACGGCAACAGGCTCAGCTAGCCAGCCGGCTGGCATCGGCAGGTGAGATGTCATCCGGCATTGCTCACGAGATAAACAACCCCTTAACCAGCGTCATCGGCTACTCCCAGTTGTTATTGGAGAGGGATATCCCGGAGGATATCGGGGAAGATGTAAGGATTATCGCTGATGGGGCACAGCGGGTAGCCGATATCGTCAAAAGGCTCCTCACCTTTGCCCGCCAGTATGAACCGGTGAAATCATCCAATGATATCAACCAGATTATAGAAGTTACCCTTGAGCTGCGAGGATACGAACTGAAGACGGGGAACATCGAAGTTATTACCCGGCTTGACCCCGAACTCCCCTGGGTAATATGTGACGCTGGTCAACTCCAGCAGGTCTTTATGAATATAACCATCAATGCTGAGATAGAGATGAGGAAAGCTCACGATAAAGGCAGGCTTGTTATTAAGACGGAGAGGATAGATGACAGCATCCGGATATCCTTTACCGACGACGGGCCGGGAATAACCAAAGAGGACCTGAGTAGGATATTTGACCCCTTCTTTACTACCCGGGAGGTAGGTGATGGGACCGGGCTTGGCTTAAGTATTAGTCACGGTATAATAACCGATCATGGCGGACAGATATATGCTGAAAGCGAATCAGGTAAAGGAACAACCTTCTTTGTCGAGCTACCAATAATTACCGAGCAAGAACTGCCGCAGGCTATCGAGGAAGCTGGGGAAGAAGGGGTTAAGAAAGCTCTGCCAGCCAGGATATTGGTGGTTGATGACGAGCCGTCTATTCTAACATACCTGGACAAGCTCCTGACTGCGCAGGGACACCAGGTGGAAACAGCGGATAATCCAGTCTATGGGCTAAATAAGATTAAGGAAAACAGATACAGGCTTATCCTGCTGGATATTAAAATGCCGGGTATGAGCGGTATCGAATTATATCACTCTATTGGGGAGATATCCCCATCTCTAACCAGGAGAGTGGTCTTTATCACCGGTGATATGATGTCAGCAGACACCAAACGGTTTATCACCGAGTCCAAGGTTCCCTACATCACAAAGCCCTTTGATACCAGGAAGCTGAAGAAGGAGCTGAACCGGATACTCACCGAGGGTAAATAGAGCTAAACCGGGTAATTGCTGGCTACCTGGCAGAGGTAAGTAACGAAGTAGAGAGGGCGATACAAGAGAGCGTCTACACCTGCCTGGAGAAGCCCGTGGATATGGATAATCTGGTGTTGCTGCTGGAAAAGGTTAAGGAGCAGAAGGATACGGGTACGCTTAAGAAACCGGGTAGGGACTGATGGTTTAAGGGGGAGTTAAATGGAGACAAAATTCGAGATCCTCATTGTAGATGATGATGTAGACCTGGCCTCAAACCTGAGCGATATCCTGAGCAGTGAGGGCTATGGTACTAAGGCTGCCCATGATGGTCAGGCCGCACTCACCCTCTGCCGCAAGAAGACATTTGATTTAGCCGTTGTTGACATCAAGCTGCCTGATATATCCGGTTTAGAACTAATCAAGGAGCTAGCCAAACTGTCCCCGGTAACGGAGTATATCATCATTACCGGCCATGCTTCGCTGGAGACTGCCACTGAAGCCGTGAGTCAGCAGAAAGTAGTAGCCTATGAGACCAAGCCGGTTGATATCGAACGTTTTGTCACTCTTATCAAGCAGGTATCCGAGCGCAAGCAGGCGGAGGAAGAGTTGGAGCACGCCGCCGAGGTATGGAGAGCAACCTTTGACTCTATTACTGATTTAGTTTCCATTCATGACAAAGATTTCAAGTTAGTCAAGATTAACAGGGCTGTGGCTAACCTAGTGGGGATGAAGCCAGAAGATATCATTGGCAAGCACTGCTACGAGATATTTCATGGCAAGGAAAAGCCATCGCCAAACTGTCCTCATTTGAGATCTATGGAAACTGGAGAGCCTGTTACGGTAGAGTTATTCGTGGCTCACTTTGACAAATACTTGGAGGCATCAGTTTCGCCCATCTTTGATGAACAAGGCAAATTCACCTCAAGTATCCATGTTATCCAGGACATCACCGAGCGCAAGCAGGCAGAGGAGGCACTTAAGTCAGAAAAAGCCAAGCTGCAAACCCTTGTGGATGGATTTGCTGGTACACAAATCGGTATTGATATTGTTGGGTTCGATTACAAAGTCCAGTTTCAAAATCAGGTCCTAAAGGCAAGGTTCGGTGACCCTACTGGAAAACTGTGCTATGAGCACTATATGGGGCTGGACAAACCTTGTGATCCCTGTCCTATGAGAGAAGCAATAAAAACCAATAGGCCAGAGAGCATCGATCTAACTGCGGTCGACGGAAGACACTATAAGCTGCTCTCAGCTATACTTCCAAATCCAGACGGAACGGTCGATAAAGCCATTGAAATCGTTATGGACATCACCGAGCGCAAGAGAATGGAGAAGGAGTTAGAGGAGGAGCACAGGCTGTTTGTAAGTGGCCCCACGGTAGTCTTCAGATGGATTGCCGCCGATGGCTGGCCCATTGATTATGCCTCTCCCAACGCATATGGCCTGTTGGGTTATACAGCTGAAGAACTAACGGATGGAAGGCACCTATTCGGGGATATGTTACACCCCGATGATGTTCCTCGAGTGGTCGAAGAAAATAAAAGGGCTGAACGACAGGCGGACTGCGGGCAATTGGCTAGTGAGTACCGCATCCTGGATAAGGACGGTAAGATTCGGTGGGTACATGAGCACACAACGCTCATTAGGGACGATGCAGGACAGGTTAAATACCATCATGGCTACGTTACCGATATCACTGAGCAGAAAAAGGCAGAGGCAGAGAGACGGGAACTGGAGAGGAAGGCGCAGGTAACCAGCCGCTTGGCATCGGTAGGTGAGATGGCAGCCGGTATCGCCCACGAGATAAACAACCCCTTAACCGGCGTGGTCGGCTTCTCCGAGCTGCTGATGCAAAAGGACCTACCCGAAGACGTAAGGAAGGAAGTGGAGATTATCCACGATGGCTCCCAGAGGGTAGCCGATATCGTGAAGAGGCTGCTTACCTTCGCCCGCCAGCACAAGCCGGAGCGAACCTGTACCGACATCAACGGGATAATCGAAAGTACCCTTACTCTCAGGAAGTACGCGCTGGAGACATCCAACATCGAGGTCAAAACCTCACTTGATGCCGGACTGCCCTGTACGGTGGCTGATAGGGGTCAACTCCAGCAGGTCTTTATGAACATCATCGTTAACGCCGAAATGGAGATGAAGAAAGCCCACGGCAGGGGTAAGCTTACTATCAAGACCGAGCAGATAGATAATAAGATACGCTTGTCGTTTAAGGATGACGGGCCCGGCATAGCCAGGGAGAACATAGGCAAGGTATTCAACCCCTTCTTCACCACCAGGGAGGTGGGGGAAGGGACCGGCCTCGGCTTGAGCCTGTCCCACGGTATCATTGCTGAGCATAAGGGTGCGATGTATGCCGAGAGCGAAGCGAGCAAGGGGGCCACTTTTGTCATCGAGTTGCCCATAATAGCGGAGGAAGAAGAGAAGATAGAGACGGTTGAGGCGGTCAAAGAAACCGGGAAGGCTATCGGGGGCAGGATACTGGTGGTAGATGATGAGCCAACCATTCTGGCCTTCCTGAAGAAGGTGTTGGGCGATGAGGGGTATGATGTGGCAACGGTAAGTAGTGGTGGGGAAGCCCTAAAGAGGATTGGAAGCGAGGAATACGGCCTTATCCTCTCTGATATCAAGCTGCCCGGCTTAAGTGGCGCCGAGCTATATGATGAGATTGGAAAGGTAGCCCCGTCTCTGCGGAAGAGGGTAATGTTTATCAC
>Ga0307992_1001406_pt1 | contig 14263 bp, 10 predicted proteins | sample EllFjometagen133_FD_203162 | JGI IMG/M metagenome (GOLD analysis project Ga0307992, IMG submission 203162) | Marine microbial communities from Ellis Fjord, Antarctic Ocean - #133 | ecosystem: Environmental > Aquatic > Marine > Unclassified | place: Southern Ocean | collected 2014-10-08
CCAGTAAACATCCTCGGTGCTTTATCAGTTAAACATTGACTGCCAGCCAATCCACTCTTAATTGCATTAAATATATTTTTAGGATCAACTCCTGCCTTCTTACCCAAGAGTAATCCCTCTGCTACAGCAGCGATATTAATTGCCACTATTACCTGATTAACTAATTTAGTGGTCTGGCCTGCTCCAATATCACCAACCAAGATAGGTTTACCCATGACCTCTAAAATAGGTTTACACTTTTTAAAAACTTCTTCCTTTCCTCCGACCATAATAGCAAGCGTACCAGCCTTTGCTTTCTCCTGACCCCCGCTAACCGGAGCATCAAGCATTTCTACTCCTTTTTCGTATAGTTCTTTAGCAATTTCTTGGGATACAAGGGGAGCAATTGAACTCATATCAATTAAAATTTGTCCCGTGTGAACTCCCTCTACAACTCCTTCTTTACCTAATACTACTTTTTTTACATCTGGAGAATTCGGTAACATGGTAATTATTATGTCGCATTGGGAAGCAACTTCTTGGCAAGAAGAACCCTTTTCAGCTCCATAAGAAATCACCTCTCCCAAGGCATCTTTATTAATATCGTAAGCGACTGTCGAATAACCTGCACTGATCAAGTTTTTAACCATTGGTTTTCCCATAATACCAATTCCGATAAATCCAATTTTTTGCATATCTTTACGCTCCTTTTAAAAAATTATTTTTTAACGTTTTTTTTCTAATATAATTAATTTAAGATCAGATAAATTTATTGTTAATTCCAAGTTTCTCCAAAGATATAATCTAAAAATATAACAATACTATATGTATCTAAAGTTATATAGAATAAGACCTATATTTTTATAGGTACCCCATAAGGTCCATCGCTTAAAAAGGCAACATTAAATCCCTTTTTACCCTTTACTTTAAATTCCTCATCTATTTTGTCAATTGCACTCTTAATTATTTGAGAAATATCTTTCAAAGTTCCTTTATATCTTTTATTTGCAGGTAAAAACATATTTCCATCAAGACCGGGAATAATTTTGTAATCATTAAAAGAAAGCCGGGGACTGTAATAAATAAAATTCTCTGGAGAAATTTTGGAAAACAAGCGAGTCCACATTTGCACTTGCCATTGGTCAGGAATAAAAGTCCAATCGGGTGATAAAATTAAATGATTAAACTGTTTTACCCCTATTATTTTTAATAAATGTAAAACTGTTTTATATTTCTCGCTGCCGATCAAATCTTTATCATTATTATTGGCAATCATAATTAATTTACCATTCGGTTTTAAAGCCGGAATAGCAACTACTGCAGCTTTGGCTGCTTGATAATGGTTAATGCCTACAAAGCCAGCATGAGTAACAACAATATCATATTCTTTATCCAGGGGTATAGTAACGTATTTTTTTATTTGCTTTACAGCTTGCTCGTGAGCTTTTTCTAAATCCCCGGCAAATACTCCTGTTATCTTAAAATCCTGGTTAAGAGTAACGTTGAGAATATAATCTGCACCTGCTTTCTTAGCTATCTCCAAAGCCTCCTGGTGACAGGGGTTACCATCTATAATTAAGTCACTAGACTTTGGAGAAGCTAACATAGGCGCTCCGTGGAATATATAGATACTTTCTTCTCCTATGAGTCCCGGACAGATTGATTTTCTTCCTCCCGATGCACCGGCCATAAAATGTGTTTCTACTAAACCGGTCAGTATTTTGATATCTGCCTTCATATAATCACGATTAATATATACGGAACTACCCCGATTAGTTTTACTTAAATAAGTTAAATTATTTTTATCTCGGCAATTGTGGTTTTTTATGGGAATTTCATAGTCAAATACCCGAGGATCTAATATTTCTCTTAATTCTTTTGCAATTAACGGGCGATGCGTACCGGTGGCTACTAAAATAAGAATACGATCATTAGAAATATTTTTAGCTAAAAGCCTTTCAATGATTGGCCATAATATTCCCGCTTCCCCCTTGTAGGGAACAGGCCGCGTATTATCAGAAATTACCACTACTGCCTTTGCTTCTGGGTTTTTCTTTAGTTTTTGCTCAATAATTTTATCTAAACTTGGGCTATCTATAGAATCTGCCAAAGCCTTTTGAATAAAAAAAGCTGGATCGCTAAGTGGTTTGGGCTGGTCAGCAGATAATATTTCTGTATTGCCTGGAAGATTTATTTCGACTGCCTCTTTTTCTAATTGTATAGAAACTCTTTTCATCTTAATCCCCTTCTATTCTTTTGTGTAATTCTCTTTTAAAAAAATAATACTATCTATTGAAAGTTATTTTTATCTCTCAATATAAATAAACTCTAAAAATAAATCTTAACCTATATTAATTAAGAATATTCCATCTAAAGTATATTCTTAATTAAAGAAAAATCTCCTGATTTAGCTGCTTCTAATATGGGCCCCATATATTCGTCAACTAAAGACAAATTAAGAGGTACTGGCATATTTTTGAGTTTCATATCTAATTGAGGATTCTTTGCTGCAATAAGAGCTCTTTTAATGTGTTTTTCTGTAAATCCTGGCAATTCAGAAAGGGTAGTTGGATAATTAATACTCTTGCTAAAAGAAATCATTCCTTCAGCTATAGCTATTCCGAGATCTCGACCGGCCAAATTACCTAAATTAGCAGTAATAAAACCAGTCTTTTTATATATTTCTCCTATTAGTCGTAATTTTTTTTCTATAGCAGGGGCAAAAAATACTGTATAGTAAGGATTCATTATTGCGCAAGCACGACCATGACTGCTTATATCCACTAATGAAAAACTATTGAGATGAGCACCGTTAGTACCTCCTACCATAATAGCATAACCACCAAGATCAGTGGCTAAGCCAATAGCCTCTCGGGCTTCTAAATTATTTGGATCATCTAATACCGATTTGCAGTTTCTTACTACTAATTCAATAGCAGTTAAGGCAATTTCTTTAGATAATTCATAATTTTTTTCACTTACTCCTTCGAAAACCTCGAGACAATGGGCTATTCCATCTAATGCGCCATCAATAGTCAAAGCAGGAGGCATACTGGTAGTTACCTGATAATCAAATAGTGCTTTAGTAGGAATAATTGCTTCATCAACAATTAATTTCTTCTGTCCTACTACAGGATCAGTAACGTTAGAATATTTAGTCAGATGAGACCCTGAGCTAGCAGCAGTTTGAATAGCAATTAAGGGCCATAATTTTCCCCCAGTTTTTTCTAAAGCTTTGCTGACTAACCCGGTACCAAAATAACTTTCAATCTCTGGACTATATTCACCTAAAGAAGCTAATACATTGGCTGCTTTTCCCGCATCGATAGTACTCCCTCCTCCAATAACAATAATACAATCAGGCTTAAAATGTAGGATATAACTTTCCATTCTGTATACATCTTCACGAGGACAATTAGGTTTAGCACCAGGCACAACTCTTCCCCCAGCTAGTTCTATTCCGTATTTATCCAAAGAATCTATTACTTTATCAACTACAGGTTTTAAATGAACAGTATTAGAAATAACTAATATGGATTTCCCATATTGATTAGCTATTCTGCCTATCTCATCCAATTTACCTATGCCAAATATATAATTATCTTTTTTAAAATTTTTAAGTAATTGAATTGCTTTTTCTTTTAATTTCATCATCTTACCTCATATATTATATAAATTTTTTATTTATTGTTCTTACTATTCTGCCTGCTTTTATGTAAAAGATATTTTTATTAACTTATAGGGTGGTTTTATTGTAAATTCTTTAAATTTTATTTAGCCATACAATATTTTTGGTATACTATTATTTTAATATAAGCAATATTCACAACAATAATAAAAGTGCTCTTTTTGATGTTACGGCAACAGCAGATATATAATTTTTATCATATTCTTTTTTTTGCAGTTTGCAACCATGTTTCGGGGTCATGGTTAATCCACCTCGATGATAAATAAATACTCTGATATTCCTAAAATGTGTTTATCTTTTATTTTTCCCCAATTGATTTAAAAATATTAGATAAAATCAATAGTAAAATAACTTTTTAAAAATTTTCAATATAGATTTGCAATCACCCGTGCTGAGGATACATAAAAAAATATCATTGACCAACTCTTAAGCCGACCAATGATTAACTAAAATAAGAGGGGTTGTAGAACAATCTATTTAATATTAAAACTAAAAGAATCACCACAGTTTAATAATTTTGTTTTTTCCGGAAAATAAGATTTTATCTGACACATGGCTTCTCTTCCGGAACAATGGAGAGGAATGATTACTTCCGGATTCCATTTTTTTCAAATCCCCTTATTCCAATCATGTCACTATTTTGTATAACTTGTTTATATCCGAACATGTTCTAAATATTCTTACTTTTTTAGTTTAGTTTTTCTATACGGAATTGTCAACATTTAATAAAAAAACGCCAAAATGGCATCAACCTATAATTTGGAATGCTTATAAAATAAGGATTTTATTTTAGGTAGAATTGTTTAATGGCACACTTTTACACAGAAGACGACAGAAATGAACTTGTGGTGTTTTTTCTGGGCATAGGTCCAAAAAACTTATTTAAGTTACGTATTAGAAAACAAAAAGGTTGAACTACAAAAGCAAGCTAATCTTTAATTAAAAGAGAATATATAAAAATTTATCTATATAGACTCATCCGATATGTTAAAAGAGGATTATCTAATTTCCACTTCGGCCATTTAGATTTATATACCAAAAATTGATATCTTCTTTCTTTATTAATGATAGCTTGAAAATAAACAATTTTTTACTGAATCAAATGCTCTTCATTAAATAATAGCATCATGGGCCTGTAAAGTTTTTCTAAGTTCTTTTATATTAACCTCCTCCGGAGATTGATTGTATTTTGCACTTAAAGCTGCCGCTGTACCAGCAGCTTCTCCAATGGCCATGCAAGTAGCCTGAAGTCGAGTGCTACCTAAAGCTTCTTGATCTACCGAAATACACCTTCCTGCAACTAAAAGAGCATCTAAATTAACTGGGATTAAACATCTATACGGAATTGAGTAAGAACCTCCTGCTTTAAGAAAAGTGAATTTAGTTTTCCCTCCTTTGGGATCATGTATATCAATGGGATACCCCCCTTTAGCAATTCCATCAAAAAAATTCTTACATTCAATTACCTCTTTTCCGGTCAATTGATATTTCCCTTTTATTCGCCGACTTTCACGTATTCCAACTTGTGGTGCGGTAACACCAAGAATACAATTTTCCATTCCTGGTATACGTTTTCTGCATAGCTTGAAAGTGGACATAACATTATGTCTTTCAGATATTTCTGCTTTTGTTAAGTTATTAGCATTAGTTGCATCCATCCCTACAGTCCTAGTTATATTAAAACTTGCTTCTCCTTCTCTCCACGAAACTGCTGTAAATGTAAGAGGGGGTTTGTTATCATATAAATCCATATGCCCGGCCACGTGTACAATAGAAGGTTTATCTTGATTAAGCTTTGGCCCCATTACTAATCTGGTATGCCACTCTCCCCATCCCTTAATGCCTTTCCCTTGCTTTAAACCTTTTAGCATTTCATCAAAATTTATATTCTTTAACGTAAAAGCCATTGTAACATTTTGTATATTGTTCTTTTCTCCTTTATAGAAAGCTGCTTCAGATAAAGCAGCTAAATCTGCATCACCGGTAGCATCAATAAAAGTTTTGCCATAAATTGTTTTTCTACCAGATTTATTAAATATTTCTACTCCGATTAGCCGATCATTATCAACTATTACATTTAAAAGGTAAGTATGAAGCAATATATCAACTTTTGCTTCCAAAAGTATCTCTTGAGCCACAAACTTAAGAAATTCTGGCTCATAGGGAGTTAAAGAAAATTCGTATGGTTCTCTTGTTCGCCATTTAGCACCTCGTATATGTCCTTTACTTCCGCCTTCTTTAACTAGCCTTTGAACAATCTCTTCCGGGATACCTCCTACAATTTTTTCCCCATTTCCACTAAAAAAGCCCAGAAATGGAAAACCAAAGGTCGCAGTACCTCCCAAGAACCCATATTTTTCAATAACCAGTGTTTTAGCACCGTTTCTTGCAGCCGCAGTTGCTGCAATAAAACCCGCAGTACCCCCGCCAACTACAACAACATCATAATAGTTATTCATTATTAACCTCCTCTTATCAAAAAAATATAATATAATAAATTTTTTATTCTTAAAGTAGATGCCTACTGCTAAAGCCATAGCACTAAAAACAATTCAAACTTTGTTTAACCTAATCTTTATAATCTTTAAAAAAAGCTCTTTCAAATAACCCCGAACGCCAAGTTTTAAGAAGCGGCGGCGATATTTTAGTATCCATACCATATGATATTCTATGTGATATGCGCTGTGTCTAGATAATCTAATTTCCACATTTTTATTTGCAACATAGCTTCGCCTATTCATCTATAGAGAAGCACGTGCTATTTTGTCATTCAGATTAATACAAAAATACAATAGACTCTTTAACTTTCGTTTAGAGCCGAATACTTCTTGGTTAACGAGGCATAAGTCCTACAATCTTGGGTAAAAATAATACTATTTGGGGAACATAAGTTATGATAAAAAGCACTAAAACCAATGGGATGTAAAAAATCAAGATAGCTTTTACTACTCTTTCATAAGAGATTTGGGCAACTTCCGACAAAATATATAAAGAAGTCCCTACGGGCGGAGTTATAATGCCAAGCACCAAACCAAAAACGATAACCACACCTAGATGGATAGGATTAACACCTAACGGTAACAACATTGGTAAAAGAAGAGGAGTAACTAATACAATATTTGCTGATGCTGTTGCTATCATACCCAAAAGTAAAAGTAAAACGTCGACAAAAAAGAGAATCAATATTTTATTATCAGTAAAAGAAAAAACAAACCCCATCATTGCATCAGGAATTCGCTCAATTGTTATAAACCAAGCAAATATTCGTGCAACTGCTAACATAAACATAACTACCCCGGTAGAGTAAATTGTTCTTTCTAAGCACATACTAATCTTATTAATATTTAACTTCCGATAGAAAATCCCTAATAAAAAAGTATAGACAACAGCTATCACTCCAGCTTCTGTTGGCGTAACGATACCTCCCATGATGCCTCCTACAATAATAATAGGGGCAAGAAGAGCCAAAAAAGCCTCCTTAAACTTTAAAAATACTATTTTAATCGGTTTACGAGAGCGCACGGGACACTTAACTCTTCCACTTGCAGCAAGTAGATATACAGCAATCATTAAACCAGCTCCCATGAGCAAGCCTGGAACAAGTCCAGCTATAAGTAATGCCGCTGCAGGAACTTCAGCTACTGTTGCATATATCATCATATGAATACTAGGAGGAATAATAGGACCTATAGTAGAAGAGGCAGCTGTAATAGCAGCAGAAAAACCAAGGTCATAGCCTTCATCTCGCATTGCCTTGATTTCTACTCGCCCTAAACCAGAGGCATCTGCCGTGGCAGAACCTGAGATTCCTGCAAAAACTAAACTCGCTAAGATATTAACATGTCCTAAACCACCTTTAATATGCCCTACAAGTGCAATTGCAAAATCAAAAATTCTTTTAGCCACCCCTGAAGCATTCATTAATTCGCCCGCTAAGATATATAAAGGAACAGCTAATAAGGTATAGCTTTTTATACCATTTATCATGGTTTGAGGCAACATCGAAAGAGGTATACCCTCAAAATACAATCCGATAGCAGATGTTAATAAAATAACAATAGCAATTGGTACTCCTAAAATCAACATAAGGATGAATACTGGAATTAATAAATATAAAGATAGCATAAATTATCCCTTCCATTAAAAGCTTTTCTTAACCAGATTTTTTATTTCCAAAAATATAAAATATATTGTTGTTATTAGCATTGACATCCCACTAACAAGGATAGCGAAAGAAAAGTAAATTCTTGAAATTCTTAAACCAACTATAAATCTTTGAGCATGTATTGGTAGAATCTTTATAGTCCCAATAAATAATAATATAAGGCTAGAAACAATTATTATATATACAATAATATCAATTAAAACTCTTAGCTTCTCAGGAAAATGTTCGACAACAAATGTTATCGCTATATGCCCTCTTTTTCTATATACATAACTAATGCTGATCATGCTTGCCCATATAAATAGGAGAGTTGTTGTTGAAGAAATCCACATTGCTGGCTTATGAAAGACATACCGAAGTGCAACACTGGTAATAAATAAGCCAACGATTGATATTAATAATGACATCGAAACATACAGCTCAACTTTTCCAATAAATTTGATTAGCCGCTCTCCCCAAAACTCTTTTGAATACATTGTTCCTATCCTCTTTCTCTCACCTATCAACTAATATATTACCATTTACTTGCCTATTAATTTGTTAATATATAATGTAAATAAAGTAGCTTTTCTATCCATAAACAAAAAAATGGGATACAAAAAGCACTGAAACAAAAATCGAGTTACATTTTGCCTTTTGGTAATTATCTAAGAAATAATTATACCTATAGAAAGTACTCTTGTATCCCTTAGTTGTTATCCTGCTATTTTAGCCCTTGGACGTAACTATAAAGACCCTTTGACCATAACTCCTTTTCTTCGAATTTAAGTGCAATCTCTTGTGCTCTTTGCGCGAAAAGGCGAGTACTTATTTCTACATATACAGCTCCCTCATCTAACATCTTCAGTTTATCTTTTACAAACTTTTGTTTCAATGTTTCTGTATAGTAATCCCCCGCTTCTCTTGCGGCTTCCTTTAATTTAGATCTTAGCTCGGGTTCTAAAGCTTGATAAGCCTTTTCACTAACAAGCAAATTAAATGGTGCCATCATGTGTCTAGTATTTGTAATAAAAGGAGCTACTTTATAGAAACCCATTCCATGAATTGAACCAATAGGGGAATCCATACCATCTGCAATACCACGCTCTAAAGCTGAATATGCTTCAGCCCATGGAATTTCTACAGGATTAACACCTAGTCCTTCCCACACCCTAAAATAAGTTTCTAAGGCAGGCATTCGAAAAGTATGTCCTTTTATATCTTCAATAGAAAAAACGGGAAATTTGGTCACCATGGCTCGAGGCAAACGATACCAATTTTTAGCTAATATTCTTAATCCTTTATTTATCATTTCTTGTTCCATCTGTTTATATTTATCTGTTTCCATAAACCTATTTATGTGGTCAAGATCGGAAAATGCGAAGCACATAGCAAAGATACCAAAATCCTTTACCACATGTTGATTCCAATCCATCACATTTGCAAACATGTCCTGAGCACCTATTATTGTATTTTCGATCATACTAACAGCATCACCAAGCTGTCCTGCAGGATATATTTCTATCTTCATCTCTCCATTAGTCTTTTCCTCAACAAGTTTTGCAAAATAATTAAGTCCGATTGTTTCTGGAGTTGTAACACCATGGACTCCTCCTAAACGCCATGTTACCTTTGCTTCTTCTGCAAATACATTTAAACTAACGCTTACTAAAATAATTATAGATAATACTAACATCCATCTTTTTAATTGAGCATTAATCATGAAAATAACCTCCTTTTTAGAAAATAAGTAATTTTGAATATACTCTATAATAAACTATGTATTTTATTAATTTGAATCCTTTTCATTTAAATCCCTTCTTTTAGTTCTCCCGAACTACCAGTCTAATTACTATCTTAGTTTCCTTAAACTTTTCGCTAATCATGTATAATTTAATCACCTCCAATAGAATGTTCTTTAACTTATTTTTCCCTATACCTCCGTAGACAATTAGACCTATTCTTCATAAATCACCTCCTCCTTTTTTAAGTAACGATTATCAATTTTTTAAATTTATAAAAATTGAATATTAATTCTTTTTATCCCACTAGATAGTAAATGTCTAACAGAAATCCCCTATCTTCAATTTTCTCAGAGATTTTTTTATCCTATCTTTAATTAATGAAACTTTATTAGAAATTGAATCATCTAAGTTCATTGGAGGTTCGCTAACCTTAATTAAATTATCAATTCCATGTTGATGTACGATATCGGCATCATCGCCGATAATTGCAGCAACCGCTATTACTTGGATATTATACTTTTTAGCAATCTTGGCAACACCTATTGGTGCCTTTCCGTAGATAGTCTGACTATCAATCTTTCCTTCACCGGTGATTACCAAATTGGCATCTTTAATAGCTTGTTCGAGTTTTACTATCTCAATTACAATATCAATACCTGGTTTAAGCTCTGCATCTAAAAATGCCATTAAACTAGCACCTAACCCCCCGGCTGCTCCAGCCCCTGGTATATCTTTTATATCCTTATTTAAGTCTCTTTTTATTATTTCAGCAAAGTGAGCTAAAGATTCATCCAGTTCTTCAATTATTTCTGGAGTAGCGCCTTTCTGAGGTCCATATATTCGAGAAGCTCCTTTTGGTCCGCAAAGCGGATTACTCACATCTGAAGCTACCAATACTTTCGTATTAAACAAGCGCTCATCTATACAATTAATATTAATTCTGGTTATATTTTTTAATTCTCCTCCTCCAAAACCTACCTCTTCTCCGTCTTTGTCTAATAATTTTACTCCTAAAGCCTGAACCATTCCTGCCCCTCCGTCATTGGTGGCACTTCCTCCGATCCCAATAATCATCTTTCTACATCCCTGGTCTAAGGCAAATTTAATTAACTGACCGGTTCCGTAAGTGGTAGTTATTAAGGGATTTCTTTTATTCTCCGGAACTAAAGTTAATCCAGACGCTTCGGCCATCTCAATAACTGCCGTCTTCTTATCTCCTAAAATTCCGTAAGAAGCCCAAACTTCATCTCCTAAGGGACCTGTAACTTTCTCTCTTAAAATTTCTCCTCCGGTAGCATTAACCAGGCATTGAACTGTACCGTCTCCACCATCTGCCATAGGGATTTTTACAATTTCAGCTTCCGGGAAGATTTCTCTTACTCCCTGCTCTATTGCATCTGACACTTCTGAAGCAGTTAAGCTGCCTTTGAAAGAATCTGGGGCTACAACTATTTTCATCGTTTTTTATACCTCAATTAGGGACTTATATGTTTTTAAATTGCTTACTATTATAGAAGATACGCCATCGTATATAGCATTTCCTTTGTACAATAGTACGAAAAATAAACTTTTTTCTAAATAATATTTATGTAATTTGCACATATTTTTAAAATACCTTTGCCATCACTTTGATTCCTTACTTTAAAAATCTCGCTCAACCCCTTATAAATCCTTCTTTTTTAAGAAAATAATTTAGTAAAGATGAGATTGCTTCCCCTCAATAAACCGTTCCCTGACAATATTTATACAGATAATCAACTAAATTATCCAAGTTGCAGCTCAGGAGGATGATGTATTTGTCCCCTGCCCCGGCATAGAGAATAAGCTTATCTTTTCTCACAATTGCCCCTACCGGAAAAACCACGGCCGGCACATCTACCGGATATTGCTCATTACCGTATAATTCGTAAGGAGCTGAAGGAATGTAAATTGGATGTCTGGTTCGGCAAAGAACTTTCTCCGGATTTTCCAGGTCTAAAAGGGCAGCACATATTGAGTATCCCCTTTTAATCTTTTCAGATAATCCATACTCTTTACAAATATCTTCCTCTATCTCACCAACGCTATGATATATAAACAACCAACCTTTGTCAGTTTTGATTAGAGGAGTACTGGGACCGATTTTCTCCTTTTCGTGAGTCAAGTAGCCCGCCTTTAAAAGAAGGTTCTGCTGACGTTGTTCATAAAGCTTTTCCCATTCTTTTTTATATTTAGAGGGATTTAACAATTGTTCTATACCGGCTTCAAGATAAGCCAGGTGAATATTGGGATGGAAACGTAAAAGTATATAGTAGCGACCATTTATCGGTTCAGGGAAAGGGATGGCATTACGCGAATCAAATGATTCCACCAGGCCATGATAAGAAATGTTTACGAAATCTTCAGTGGAGTAAATAGCAATTCGGTCGGCATTCTCGCCTTTGAAGGGAGGTTTAATTTTGCCACACCCGACTAATAAAAATCTATGGTCATATTTAATAATCCTCAGGTCCTCTATCCCATAAATAAAATCCTGTTGATCAGTTCCATTACCTTTGATTACTACATTTTGAAATCGAGTGAAATTAATTCCGTCATCACTCACTAAAGGCAAGACCTCAGAAATGTAGTTTTCCAGGTAAGAGCGCTCTATGCCGAGTTTTTTATCAAAGAATTTACCTTTCCGATATCCCTGGTGGCATCTTGGTAATAAGATGATTTTATCCTGGAAGATTTCGGCTCCCGCGTTAAAAACAGCCCCAATTTTTAGCGTATCATTTTCTTTCCAGACTAGCCCCAGGTCTTGAGGTTTTACAACAGGATTGCCTCTAAAAGAATCCATCTTGAAAATAGTATCTCCGGAGTCCAGTAAAATAATTTCACCATCACCTAATTTTTGAATATTTTGATTAAATGATGATATCATCTTCTCCCCCTTTCTCGAGTTTCTTTTAACTCTTCAAATAATTTTATAAATCTCCCGGCAATTCTCTCCGCTTCATAGTCCTTTAAAAAATCCTTTACTCTGCTAAGGTTGAATAATTTGCCCTGGAACAGTTCAATAAGTTTAGTTTTCATATCTCCGAAATCGCGATATTTTATAATTTCATTTCCCTGTAACTCTACATAGTTTGACTGATGAAACAGTATGGGACAGCCAGAACCTAAAAGTTGGCAGACCGAACTGGACACTACTGCCGGATACTTTTGGGAGGACTCCCTGTGAATAAGTAACACATCTGAAGCGTACAGATAGTCATATAACTCATCTAAAGGGAGAGCCTTTATTTTAAGATCTATAAAGTTGTATTTCTTCTTCGCCTGATATAATTCATCCAGTTCACTTTCGGGATTGGCAATAACCACATATCGGAGAGGATATTCTTGGTTTAATTCATTTAGATAAGGTAAGACAGATATAACATCTTTTGACCTGAAACCAAAGGAAAATACAATCTTTTTATCCTGGGACAATCTTAACTTTCTTCTGGCTTCTTTTTTATTCCCCAGCTTGAGAGGGTGATAAGGATAAGATATTATATGAATCCTTTCAGCAGGAAAAGATTTGACCAGATAATCTTTATATCGCTGGTCAAAACAGACAATAGCATCCCAGCCAAATTTATAGTAAAGAGAATCCTCTGGGGCTTTACCCTCATGAACGACCTGAACAGTAACTGCTTTTTTCTTAATCCGGGGAAAGACCTCAAGTAGTTTTTCAGCAGGCAATCTCTCTACATTTTGAGCGACAAAGATTTCATATTCTTCGTTTAAAAGCGGAGAAGGATCAAAGGAAGTCGCTCGAGTAAATGGTATGACTTCATCAATCCCAAAATGTCTGATTACAAAATCCTCATCTTCTTGAAAGGTTGGACGGGCATCAGGATGTTTTCGGGCAGAAAATATTTTAAGTTGGTGGCCTAATTTCACCCAGGCTCGCCCCAACAATTCCGCATGAATAGAAGGACCATTAGCGGCATTCCAAAGACACATCATTCCTATCTTCACTTTATTCCCTCCTTATAATTTATATTTCATATCTTTATAGAAGTGCTTTGATTAACTTGTGAATCCTTCAAATCCTTCAGGGTCAGGCTTCACAACTTCATATTATTTAAATCTTTATACTTGATTTGATCATAAAGCCATTCTTTTTTATATTTTGGGAACTTGCGAAGACTCTTATTTGTTTTTCAGTATTAAGCGATGTTGCGCATTTATTCTTCCTTCCCAATATATTTTTTCATGAGATCATTTGCCTTGCTTATCCCTTCTTCTGTTAGATATACTGATTTTGCACGTTTGCTTCCATTAATATATCCTTCCTCATTTAATTCATCTAAAACCTCAAAGGGATAACCTTTCCAGCTCTTTTGAACTTTTGTGAGATTAACATCTTCTTGCCACGATGTAAGATACACCAGTAATAGAGTCAGTTCTTTTATTGTTTTATCCATTATGTTTTCCACCTTAATTACTTTTTTTAATATATTTCATAATCACCAGAATCATCATTTTCACCAGTAATGCAGGTAAAACATCTATCAAAACCACCAATTGCACTTCCGATTGCCCATATTGGTTGTCCACATACTTGACAACGGGCTCCCTCATTTTTTCGCTTCAATGTCTCTTTTAATCTTTTCACAACATCTTCATATTTTTCTCCGGAATTATTTTTAATAAATAACTTTGCAAATTTCACAATTGATATTCCAATCACTGTTC
>Ga0307992_1001407_pt1 | contig 14257 bp, 14 predicted proteins | sample EllFjometagen133_FD_203162 | JGI IMG/M metagenome (GOLD analysis project Ga0307992, IMG submission 203162) | Marine microbial communities from Ellis Fjord, Antarctic Ocean - #133 | ecosystem: Environmental > Aquatic > Marine > Unclassified | place: Southern Ocean | collected 2014-10-08
TGGATATAATAGGGTTTTTGGCTATTATATCGAAGTCTCTAAAGGTAATTCTGCTCTAGTTAAGGATGAATTTGGTTATGAAAGAAAACAGACCTTAGCGAATAGCGAACGTTATATCACACCTTTATTAAAAGAAAAAGAAGATGATTTACTTCACGCTAAAGAAAGAAGTATGACTTTAGAATATGAACTATTTAAAGATATTAGAACATATACAGAAAGTTTTACATATTCTCTTCAAGAACTTTCAGTTCAAATTGCGCGTATTGATGTATTTCTAAATCTATCAATTGTTGCTGAAAAATATAACTTTATTAGACCAACACTTCATGAAAAAAGAACTGTAGAGATTATAAAGGGTAGACATCCAGTTGTAGAAAGATTTACTAAGTTTGTAGCAAATGATGTCATCATGGATGAAGGTGAAATCTTTTTAATAACCGGTCCAAATATGAGTGGTAAATCCACATATATGAGAATGTTCGCCATGATTATCTATATGGCTCAAATAGGATGTTATGTTCCTGCAGAAAGAGCATTACTTCCTATTTATGATGCTATTTTTACTCGAATTGGATCTTCAGATGATCTAAGTGGTGGTAAATCAACATTTATGGTAGAAATGGTTGAATCAAATGAAGCCTTAACGAAAGCGACTGATAAGAGTATCATCTTATTTGATGAAATTGGTAGGGGTACAGCTACATATGATGGGATGGCATTAGCTCAAGGAATGATTGAATTTATCCATGAAAAGATAAAAGCACAAACACTGTTTTCAACACATTATCATGAGCTCACTGTATTAGAAAGTAGTTTAGAAAGATTAACTAATTTATGTGTCAAAGCTAAAGAAGAACATGATACAATGGTTTTTTTACATCATGTCGAAAGAGGAACAACCGATAAATCTTATGGTATCCAAGTTGCATCTTTAGCACATTTACCTAAGAGTTTAATTACAAGAAGTAAACAAATACTAGAAAAGCTTGAACAAAAAGAAAACAAAGTTGTTTTAGATTTATTTAATTATGAAAAATTTGAAGAAGAAAACGAGCAGATGATTGATGCTGATAAAGTTGCTGTTTTGGATGAAATCGAAAAAATTAATCCAGACAACATTACACCCATTGAAGCTTTACTTATTATCAAACATTTGCAGTCATTACTTAAAAAATAGAGGTTAATTATGTCTATCATAAAACAAATGGATCATAAACTTGCCAATATGATTGCTGCAGGAGAGGTTGTTGACCGCCCTGCATCAGTTGTTAAAGAGCTTATAGAAAATTCAATAGATGCTGAAGCAAGTATCATATCGATTGAAGTTTTTGATATGGGTATGAAATCAATAATCGTTACTGACAATGGCTCAGGAATGGATTTTTTAGATGCGCATTTAGCATTTGATAGACATGCAACAAGTAAAATCTTAGAAAAAAGTGATCTAGGGCATATTAAAACTTTAGGGTTTAGAGGGGAAGCACTAGCAGCTATTGCCTCAGTCTCAAAGGTGGTTTTAAAAACAAAACAAGATCAAAGTGAAGGCATTGAAGTCGTTTATCATGGAGGACATCACATCAGTGATGGCAGTGCAACACTGAACACTGGAACTATCGTTTCAGTATTTGATTTGTTCTATAATACACCAGCAAGATTTAAATACATTAAATCTGAATATGCTGAACGTGCAGCAATTATCGATATTTTTGATCGCTTAGCACTTGCACATCCAGAGATTAGATGTTCACTATCAATTGATGGAAAAAGGGTCAAAGATACTTTTGGAACAAACGATTTTTATAGTTTGATTGATCAAATTTATGGTGCAAAAATGACAAATGATATGACCGTTTTCAGCCATGAGGTACAAAAGGTAAAAATTACGGGATATTTGTTAAATCCTCAAATTTCAAGATCAAGAAAAAAAGATATCTCGATCTTCATCAATGGTAGATATATCAAAAACTATAAACTTGTTCAATCAGTAGTTGATGGATATCATAGTTTTTTAATGATTGGAAAATATCCAATTGCATTAATTCATTTAGAAATGGATCCAAGTCTACTTGATGTCAATGTTCATCCTCAAAAATATGAAGTTAAATTTGTTAATGAGTCTATACTTGCTTATCATATTGAAACATATGTCAAGCAAGCACTTATGGAAAAAACACATCAGATTCCAGAAGCAATTAATAGAATTATGAAGCCTGAAGATGAAACTTACACACCGCTCAATATACATTTTGGCGAATCATTGATTGATGAGGCAAAACCGCTATATCAATCTAACACAAATGAAAATACTTCAAAATTGCCCGATATGGATTATATAGGCGTTTTCTCGGGGACGTATATATTATTTCAAAATAATGATGGGTTATATTTAATGGATCAACACGCGGCAGCGGAAAGAATTCGTTATGAACATTATTTTCAATCATTAGCGCATCCTAATCAAACGGTCAAGCACCTTTTGTTTCCGATTCAATTACAGTTGACAACTGAAGATATTGAAGTGATTAAAAATCACCAAAAACAAATGAACAACTATAATTTCTATTTTAATGAAGCAAATGAACTGACAGGATTACCAGTATGGTTAAATGATAGCGAGATTGAGATAGCGATAGAAGCAATGGTGTCCATGTTAACAGAAAAAGATACGATTGATTTGGCGATTTTAAGAGATAGACTAGCTAAGGACATAAGCTGCAAAGGCGCTATTAAGGCGAATAAATCGTTAAGTATTAGCGAAATCAATACAATTGTAAAAAATCTTAGAGAATGCAAGAACCCTTATACATGTCCTCATGGAAGACCCACACTTATCAAACTTTCGCACCATGATATTGAGCGCATGTTCATGAGAATTGTCTCATGAAAAAGGTTATTGTCATCGTAGGTCCAACGGGCTCAGGAAAAACAGGACTATCGATTCATTTAGCCAAATACTTTAATTTAGAAATTATAAATGGAGATTCAGTACAGGTATACAAGGATCTCGATATTGGTTCTGCAAAGATCAAAGAAGATGAAAAGCAGGGTGTTAAACATCATCTTTTAGATGTTGTTCCTGCTGGATCAGAATACAGTGTTTACAATTTTCAAAAGGATGCAAGAAGTTTAATCAATCAAATAAAACATCCCTTGATTGTGGGCGGAACTGGATTATATATTAAAGCTGCACTTTATGATTATGAATTTATTGAAGAGAGCAGAAGTGCTTCTTTTGAAGAAAATCATCAGAATCAATCAAATGAAGAGATCTATAATAAACTAGTTGTTTTAGATCCCAATATTAAGGTAGATGTGCAGAATCGAAGAAGATTACTTAGAGCATATGAACAAGCAATTTTAGGTCATCCAAGATCAAATAAGAAAAACAAAGATACACTTTTATATAATGCGCTTATTATTTATTTAGACTTAGATCGATCTATTTTAGAAGACCGTCTCAATATAAGATTAAACAAGCAAATTAATGAAGGATTTATGGATGAAGTTAAAACACTTAAAGAAAAAGGGATTATTGTTAACGCTATAGGTTATAGAGAATTGAATCAATTTCTTGAAGGCCTATATACGTTTAATGAGGCGAAAGAAGCAATCATGAAGTCTAGTAAAAAGTTAGCAAAAAGACAAAAAACATGGTTTAAAAATCAAATGCACCCGCTCATGTTAGATGCACTAAGTCCAACATTGTTTGAAGACGCACAAAAAGCCATAGAATCATTTTTAAAGGAGGGTTAATATGAGGATTTTCTTAATTGGTATGCCAGGGTCTGGCAAAACAACTATTGCAAGTACTTTAGCAAAAAATATTAACTACACTTATGTTGATCTTGATGGTATGATTGAAAAAGATGCCCATCTATTTATCGAAGAAATATTTGATAAATATGGTGAAAAAAAGTTTAGAGAGTTAGAAACCGAAGCAATTCGCAGCCTGCCTTTAGGAAATTTGGTCGTTGCGTGTGGTGGAGGTATTGTTACAGTTAAGTCAAATAAGGAATTGATGGAAGGGCTTAAGTTTTATCTTGATACCGATATTGAAGTTATTAGAGAAAGACTTGAGACTGATTATCAAAGACCATTACTCAAACAAACCACTTTAGAACATTTGTTTGATGAGAGGTATTTTAAATATCAAGATTTTGCAGATGCTATTATTTCTAATAATTTCGATATAGAAACAACTGTCAAAGTCATTGAAAATTACTTACAACACGAGGTAAAAAAATGAATATTTTAATCTTGCATGGTCCTAATTTAAATATGCTTGGCAGAAGAAATCCAAAGATTTATGGTTCTTTAACACAAGAAGAACTTTTTGGAGAGTTGACTAAAGAATTTCCAGATGTTGAGTTTACTTTTTATCAATCGAACCATGAGGGCAGACTTATTGATGTCATTCAAAATACAATGGATGATTATTATGATGGATTGCTCATTAATCCGGCCGCTTTTACGCATACGAGCGTTGCACTTCGTGATGCATTAGAAATGATAGCTATACCAAAAGTTGAAGTTCATCTCTCTGATATTACAAAAAGAGAAGTGTTTAGAAAAGTCGATTTTATCACTGATGTTGTTGATAAATGCTTTAGTGGTAAGCAAATAGATAGTTATAAAGAAGCGATATCCTATTTAATATCTATTAATGTTGTTTAAAACATTTGAATCATGTATAATAGAAACGGCAAAAACTTAAAGGAGTAAAAAACAAATGATTAGTACAAATGAATTTAAAACAGGACAAACTATTGTCCATGAAGGAAATCTTTATTCAGTAATTGAATTTATGCATGTTAAACCTGGTAAAGGTGCCGCATTCGTTAGAACAAAACTTAGAAATTTAAGAACTGGTTCAGTTACCGATTATACATTTAACTCAGGTACAAAAGTTGAACGTGCACAAATCGACAAAATTATGATGCAATATCTTTATATAGATGGTGAAAAGCATATTTTCATGAACACTGAAGACTATGAACAAATCGAAATACTTGGTGACCAAATTAAAAATGAACTCAAGTATATATATGAAGGTGTATCTGTAGAAGTTATGTTCTATAACTCATCTGAAATATTAGGTGTTTCATTACCTGATAAAGTTGTCTTAGAAGTTAAAGAAACAGTGCCTGGAGTTAAAGGTGATACGAAGACAAATGCATTAAAAGATGCAATCATGCAGACCGGTATTTTGGTCAAGGTTCCAATGTTTATTGAAGAAGGCGAAAAAATCATTGTGAATACCAATGATGGCTCATACGTTTCAAGAGATAAATAATAAAATCCACGAATAATCGTGGTTTTTTTATGGAAATATATTGATTTTATGGAGTTAATTAAGAACAAAACAGGCCTTACTTTTATAAAAAGTATGCTATAATATAACAGGTGAATAATATGGAACGATTGCAAAAAGTACTTGCTCACGCCAACATTGCCTCAAGACGTAAATCTGAAGAAATAATATTAGCAGGTCGCGTCAAAGTTAATGGTGTTGTAGTGAAAGAATTAGGTACAAAGGTTGAAAAAAAAGATAAAATAGAAGTTGATGGAAAACTAATCGAGATGGCGGAACATCTTTATTTTTTACTTAACAAACCTACAGGCTATGTATCAACAACTTCCGATGATAAAAATAGAAAAACAGTTATGGATCTTTTAGATCGTGAATATCAAGAAATCAGGTTATATCCCGTTGGTCGTTTAGATTTTGATACAGCTGGTATCTTACTATTAACAAACGATGGAGAGTTCACCAATCTGATGACACACCCTGAACATGAAATTGAAAAAGAATACCTAGCGAGAGTTGACGGTATTGTCATTCGCAAGAAAATAGTTGAACTCAGAAAAGGTGTTATCATCGATGATGGATACCTAGCTATTCCGAAGGAAGTGCGGCTTTTAGAACTTGATAAAACATATAAATCAACACTGATTTCAATAACACTTACTGAAGGGAAAAATAAACAAGTTAGAAAAATGCTTGAAGCTATAGGACATCCAGTTAAGAAGTTAACGAGGGTCAGATATGATTTCTTAACTTTAAAGGGAGTTGAACGCGGAACTTATCGTAAACTTAAAATTCATGAAGTTAAACAATTATACGCACATTCTCAACCAAAAATATAAATTCAATCAATTATAGTACAAAAGCATGGTATAATTATTGTTGTATGGAGGAAAAATATGCCTGGATACAAATTAGCTTTAGATGGACCGGCAGGATCAGGAAAAAGCACAATTAGTTCTCTTATCGCTAAAAGGTTAGGGTGGACGCACATTGATACGGGTGCGATGTATAGAGCAGTTACTTTGCTTGCTATCGAACTCAAAATAAATTTACTCGATGAAGCGTCATACCGTTTTTTAGAATCCGTACAAATACATTATGATTTTGACCGTATTTACGTCAATGATAGAGATGTAACTGAAGCTATAAGGAATGAAGCAGTTACAAATAATGTATCTCTTGTTGCAAGTTTTCTGTATGTTAGAAAAAAACTCGTTTCTATTCAGCAAAAAGCTGCAGAAAACGGAAATATAGTTATGGATGGAAGAGACATTGGAACTGTTGTATTACCCAAAGCAGATTTGAAAATATTCTTAACCGCTAACGTTGAAGAACGTGCAAAAAGACGGTATAAAGAAAATGTGAAAAAAGGCAAACAAGCTCAAATATCACAAGTGATAGAAGACATCGTCAGTAGAGATCAAAAAGACTCAACAAGAAAAGAGTCGCCTCTCAGAAAAGCAGCTGATGCAGTTGAATTAGATACGACTTTCTTAACCATTGAACAAGTGGTTAATAAAATTATAGAACTGACCGACAAAAAGGAGATCAATCATGGAGTTTAATATGTTGAAGGTGGGCCAAATCGTAGAAGGTACCGTCATCAAAGTAGAAGAAAACACAATTTATTTAGACGTACAATACACAACAGAAGGTAAGATTCATCTGGATAATTACGATAAACCAGCACCTGAATCGTTTTTTGGCTTAGTTGTAGAAGGTCAAAAAGTTAGAGCTAGAGTTCAGAAAATCACTGATGATCCAGCTCAAATTCTTTTATCACGTCTTCCTCTCTTAGTTGAAGAAAAATTTGTAAAAATTCAAAAATTAGTTGAAACTGGAGAAATTGTCAAAGCGAAAGTTAGACAAATATTAGATAAAGGTATCGTTTTGAATTATATGGAGAATGAAGTGTTCTTGCCTTACAGTCTTTTAGACTTTGATTTAGTTAAGGATAAAGATGCTTTAAAAGGTAAAACCTTAGAAATCCAAATCATAGAAGCAACAATCAAAGGCAGAAGTAAACGTGTTGTAGGCTCGAGAAAAGTCATTTTCGAAAAAGAAAGACAAGCGGCTTATGAACAACGTTTAAAATTTAGACAAATTGAACTTGAAAAAATCAGCACTGGTGATGTTATTAAAGGTGTTGTTGATAAGATTGAAGCTCATGCAGCAACGGTTCGTTTTGATCATGTTGTTGGATTACTACGTATATCACAAGTTAGTCATTATCGTATTGATAAGATTGAAGATGTCTTAACTCTAGGTCAAGAAATTGATGTTAAGATTATTAAAAAAGAAGGAAACCGTCTTGATTTGTCAATCAAGGCATTACAAAAAACACCTTATGAAGAATTCTACGATGCTCACAAGGTTGGAGATTCAGTTACTGGAACAGTTTTCCAAAAGCTTCCTTTTGGTATTATTGTTGAAGTTGCTAAAGATGTTAGAGGATTATTACATAAAAATGAATTTTCATGGAATCCAAATGATAATTATGAATCTTTCGTTAAAATCGGTGATGAAGTTACATTATCCATCATTCAATTAGATCCTAAAAAAGAACGTATTGCACTTTCTAAGAAAGCTCTTGAAGATAACCCTTGGAAGAATGTTACCGTTAAACGTGGTGATGTTGTAGATGCGGTTGTACAAAGTGTTTCTAAAGAAGGTATAGTTGTGATGGTTCAAGGTGCACTTGGAGACATCGAAGCTAAAGAATTATCTAATGAGAAAATTGGAAAGCCTGAAGATTATTTTGCTGCTGGTGACACTGTTAATGCAGTCATTATAGAGGCAAACAGAGATCAATGGTCACTTAAACTTTCAATACGTCGTGTTTTAGAAAAAGCAGAACGTGCATCATTTGAACAATATTTAGAAGATGAAGAAGAAAAAGACAAGAATCCTACTATTGGAGACTTATTTGCAAAAGATTTTAAAATAAAAAAATAACATAAAGAGGGTTTTATTATGCCTTATACAGTGGCAATTGTCGGCCGTCCCAACGTCGGGAAATCTAGCTTATTTAATAGGCTTGTCGGATCTAGACTATCGATTACCGATGACGAAGCAGGAGTAACGAGAGATCGTCTCTATGCTAAAGCCGAGTGGCTTACGAAGAACTTCAGCGTTATAGACACTGGGGGCATCGACATTGGCGATGCTCCTTTTTTAAACCAAATTAAAGCACAAGCTCAAGTAGCGATGGATGAAGCAGACGTCGTTGTTTTTGTCGTTGATGGAAAAACTGGACTTGTTGATAGTGATTATTATATCGCAAAACTATTATATAAATCAGAAAAACCTGTTATTCTCGCAGTCAATAAAATTGATGACATCAATCAAATGCAAAACATCTATGAATTTTATGCTCTTGGACTAGGTGATCCAGTTGCTATTAGTAGTCACCATGGTATTGGTATAGGAGATCTATTAGATCAAATTATTTCTCATATGACTGAAGAAGAGGAACCTTATGCTGATGATGTAATATCATTTTGTGTTGTAGGTAGACCCAATGTAGGAAAATCATCCCTAACGAATACGATATTAGGCGAAGAACGTGTCATCGTATCTGAAATATCAGGAACAACAAGAGATGCGATTGATACTCAATTTAAAAAAGATAGAAAACAATATGCCGTTATTGATACTGCAGGTATCAAAAAACGAGGTAAAATATATGAAAATACTGATAAGTATAGTGTTCTTCGTGCGCTTTCTGCTTTAGAAAGATCTGAAGTAGCTTTGCTTATTATTGATGGTGAAGAAGGCGTTATTGAACAAGATAAGCATGTTGCTGGTTATATAGCAGATTATGCAAAAGCTGTAGTTATTGTTGTTAATAAATGGGATGCTATTGCAAAAAATGACAAAACTATGAAAAAAATGGAAGATAAAATAAGAGATGAGTTCAAATTCTTAGAGTATGCTCCAGTCGTATTTGTATCAGCAAAATACAATCAAAGAGTACATACGATTTTTCCAGCGATTAATCTTGCTTACGAGAACTATCATAAACAAGTTCAAACAAGCATTATTAATGAAATACTGCAAGATGCAGTAGCGATGAATCCAACACCTATTTTCAATCATGGTAAAGCACAGTTTAATTATGTAACACAGGTTGCAACAAAGCCACCAACGTTTGCAGTATTTGTTAATAATCCTGAGTATGTTCATTTCTCATATTTGAGATATATCAATAATCAATTTAGAAATTCTATTGATTTTACGGGGACGCCAATTAAATTACTATTAAGAAAGAAGGCATAACATGAAAATTGGAGTTATTGGCGGGGGTGCTTGGGGAACTACTCTAGGGCAAACTTTAATTGATAATGGTCATAGTGTTTTAATCTATGATCTGAATCCAAAAGCTGTTGATAAAATCAATATGCATTTACATCCTTTTTTTGACACAGTTTTACCAGAATCAGAAAAAGCTACACTTCTCTTACAAGAAGTTATTGATTTCGCAGATATTTTTCTACTTTCTGTTCCAACGAAAGCTGTGCGTTCTGTTTTAAAAGAAATTAATATATTACTTAATAAAAAAGTTACTTTCATTAATGTTTCTAAAGGTATTGAACCAGAGACGTTAAAAAGAGTTAGTGAAATAGTAGAAGAAGAAATCTCATCTGATTATTTATTTGGATTTGTTGTATTAACAGGTCCATCGCATGCAGAAGAGGTCATCTTAAGAAAACTCACGATGCTGGTGAGTTCAAGCAAAAACGAAAAACTCGCTAAAAAAGTACAAAAAATCTTCTCAAATGATCAATATTTACGTGTCTATACTTCAACTGATTTGATTGGTTGTGAATTTGGTGGAGCAGTGAAAAATGCAATTGCAGTCATATCAGGCGCTTGTACAGGTATGGGATTGGGTGAAAATGCAAGAGCAGCTGTTATTACAAGAGGGGTCATTGAAATTGTTCGTGTTGTTGAAATGATGGGTGGAAAAAGGGATACTGCATTTGGATTAACCGGAATCGGTGATTTAATAGTGACTGCCTCATCTGAAAACTCAAGAAATTTTACAGCAGGCAAAAAAATAGGTCAAGGTATTCCAATTGATCAAATTTATGCAGAGCAAAAACAAACAATTGAAGGCATCAGAACGATAGAGGCATTACATCATTTATCTGAAGTTTATCATGTTGATTTACCGATGATTAATGTCGCTTACGAGATTATTCAAAATAAGCTTTCTGTTGTTGAAGCACTTCCTAAATTGTTGTCTCGGGACTTAAAGTCGGAAGATTTTTAATAAAAATGCTTTATAAAGCCAATAATAAGCTGTAAAAATTAAGAATTATTTGTAAAACCATCAATTATTTGATATAATATAATCACTTAAGGAGGTTAATAAATGAATAAAACAGAATTAATTGCAGTTATCGCAAACAGAGCTCAAGTGACTCAAAAAGTTGCAGAAGATGTTCTTAAGTCTTTTACAGACACAGTATCTGAAACTTTAGGTAGACGTGGTGAAAAAGTTGTTGTTACTGGATTCGGTACATTTGAAGTTAGAAATCGTGTACAAAGAACTGGTAAAAACCCTAGAACTGGAGAACTTATCACAGTTCCTGCACAAAAATCACCAGCATTTAGAGCCGGGAAATTATTGAAAGAAGCAGTAAAATAATAATAAAAATGCACTTATCAAACGGATAAGTGCTTTTTTTATCCACAAATTATGTGGGAAAGTTATTGTTTTTCTTATGATAAGATTAAATTAGAAGGTGGTGATTGATGAGATGAGCATTTTCTTAAAAGCTACTGAGAACGATTTAGAATATGTAAAACTTCATTTTACCCATATAGAAATGGTAGATGAAAAGAAGAAAAGTCTTCTCCACTATGCAGTATTAGGCAGTGCAATGGATGTAATCCAGTTTTTATTAGATCAAGATATTAATGTAAATATGGCAGATCAACATGGCGAAACGCCTCTTTTTGACTGTGCCCGTAAAGGGAAATTAGATATCGCTAAACTATTAATTACTAGATTCGCGTCAGTAAATGTTGAAAATAGACAAGGTGAGCTTCCAATTCATTTGGCAGCACACAAAGGCGATTTAGACATGATCAAACTTTTAATAGAAACGGGTTCTTATTTGAATAAAAAGACTGTAGAAGATAAACTCCCTGTCCATTATGCAATTGCTGGTGGTAGGGTTAATGTCATTCCATTCTTACTCAAAGAAAGTAAGCAATCATGGTTTATTAAAGATGCATATGGTAATTCTCTTATGCATCATGCAACAAAGACATCAAGTGTTCAAGTTCTAGAAATGCTACTTAATCAAAATCTTGATCCTAATGCATTAAATGATCAATTTGAATCACCAATATTTAACGCAGTTCGTTTTGGTACAGTAGAAACATTAAGATTACTTTTAGCAAGCGACGCTTATATTGATATTCACAATAGAAGATTTGAATCTCCTATAGATACGGCAATGATTTTTGATAAAAGTGATGTTTTAAGATATTTACAAGAATATATGATTACGCCTAAATATGAAAGACTTGTTCAAAAACAAGCTCTCGCATTAGCTGTATTAAATAGAGATCATGTATATCTACGTAAATTGATTGAAAGAGAAACACCTATGAAAAAGGATAGATTGCAGAAAACTGCTTTAGATTATGCAAAGGAATACAATTTAGCACTTTGCATTGGACTCTTAAGGAATAAAGAAATAAATTAACAAAATTATAAGACGCATGATATCCAACGATATTATGCGTCTTTTTTATAAAAAAAATACAATACCCAAAGATATTGTATAAATCTGTTTTTTTATAACACTAACAACATAGTACGAACCTGCAACTCATCATATGAACTACCTTTATAGATAAAATAAGATTGCCAGTATTGATACTAAGTTCGAAAATATATGAACTGCCATTGGAGCAAATACATTTTTATTATTTTTTAAGTAAATATAACCAAAGACAAATCCCATCACAAAATAGGCTATACCATTTACAAGTGCAGCAAGTATCGATACTTCTCCAATTAAATGGATAAATCCAAATACTAATGATGATACAATGAGGCCAACTCTATCACTTTTAAAAAGCCCAAAAATAGATTTTCTAAATATAAGTTCTTCAACAATAGGTCCAATGATAACTGCTGATAAAATCATGAAAACAACGCCATTAGATCTTAAGGAATTAACAATAACCATTTGATTAACCGACTCGTTTGGAGCAATCCCTAAAAGTCCACCAAGAAATTCTGATGTATATTTTGAAAATAGATTGCCTAACAATATATAAAGATATCCTAAAGCAAGAATTGGAGCCCAATTACTTTTTTTGACTTTAATCTCATTAAAATCTGAAATAAAATCTACCTTTAATATGATAATAAGTAATGGAAGTAATGGTACATAGACTAAGAAATTGAGTAATGAATTAGCTAGATCAGAAAAAGTTGTTAGTGGACCTTCGATTTCTTCATACTCAGCTAAAAAATAAGTTGGTAAAGATTGAGTTTTACCAACTAAAATATTGATGGAAATTTCATCATCCCATGTGGTTATGCTCATATCTCTAAAAACACCATATATAGCATCAATATCTAAGATCAGTTCATTTGTATCGGGGTCTTCATTATAGAATAAGGTTTCATAATCCGGATTATTGGCATTTACGATAATGAAAAAATTATCATATTCAACCGCTTTAACAACGAAATCATCATAATGTTGATGATAATCATAATAAGTGATATAAGGTATGATTCCAACGCCATCAACATCACCTGCAACATTTTCAAAGATGAGCTCACCTTCGGTATATGTTTTTTGCAAAGATGTTATACCGCTCATAGCCAAATATAAAATAGCAGCAAAAACAAACATAATCAAAGCGTATACTATAATAGCCGAAGTATACTTATGACGATTTTCTTTTTGATACTTATTTGGTATTTCTGGGTTTTTGTTTTCTTTGAAGATATCTTCGAATTCGATAATTTCATTTTCTTTAGCCATATTAATCACCTTGCTTTATTATAACGTAATTCAAATAGAAATGATACTATAGAACGCAATAATGTGATAATATAGAATAGAAAATAAAAACGTATTGTAAAGGAATATTTATTTCATGGAAATCATCATTGCAAGTCAAAATGTTCATAAAATCAAAGAATTAAGTGCTATTTTTAAACATCAAGACATTTCCTTAATATCCCTGAAGGATTTAAATGATAATGATGATGTAGTTGAAGATGGTCATTCTTTTTTGGATAATGCCTTGATTAAAGCAAAATATTATACTGCTAAATATCATAAACCTGTGATTTCCGATGATTCTGGATTAGTGATAGATGCCCTTAATGGAAGACCTGGCATATACTCAGCTAGATATTCCGGCGGAAGTGATCATGACAATAATATAAAAGTTTTAAAAGAGATGGAAGGACAAGAAAACAGAGAAGCTTACTTCGTATCCGTCATTGTTTTGTGTTATCCTAATGGTGTATTCAAAAGTTATGAGGGAAGAGCACATGGATTGATTGGAAAAGAAGAAAAAGGAAATCAGGGCTTTGGTTACGATTCTATTTTCTATTTTCCTAAATTAAATAAACATTTTGCTGAACTCGATTCAGAGATTAAAAATAAAATTTCACATCGAGCAAATGCGCTTAACCAACTTAAGGAGGACATCAATGAGATTATTAATTACAAGTGATGTTCATGGAAATGATGTCGCATTAGCAGAAGTTATTAAAGAGCACAAAGATGTTGATTATCATATCAATGCTGGTGATATGTGCTTAAATCCGAAGATATGGAAAAAATATTTTATTGTTTCTGTAAAAGGTAACAATGATTTTGGTAGTGATTTACCTTATATGAGAGTGCTCAATTTTGAGGGAACAAGAATATTGTTAACACACGGTCATATTGAGCA
>Ga0307992_1001409_pt1 | contig 14207 bp, 21 predicted proteins | sample EllFjometagen133_FD_203162 | JGI IMG/M metagenome (GOLD analysis project Ga0307992, IMG submission 203162) | Marine microbial communities from Ellis Fjord, Antarctic Ocean - #133 | ecosystem: Environmental > Aquatic > Marine > Unclassified | place: Southern Ocean | collected 2014-10-08
AGTTTTTTTATTTCTACTTTTAAATTTTCCACTTCTAAAAGTAGCTCTTCTTCAGTTTTTTTAATCTCCATATTTGTCGCAGTGGTTTTATTTTTGCAGACTTGAAAAAAGAAAAAGGTCCTCAAACCCGCCGACAATTCTCACGAAATTGCCCACCACCCTTTCGGGTGGGACCACTGCGACATGATGGCGGGTCTAAAGACCCATCTCAATATCGCAGTGGTTTTATAGCCATATTTTGAAATTCAAAACTTAGGCAAAAATCTTATTTAGTTGTGATATTATAATAACATAAAATTTAAAACCGTGATATAATTTCTCTTATAAGATAAACTCCATTAAATTAATATGAAAAAAATCCTATCTTCGTTATCAAAAATCTATACATCTCTAAAAAAACGTTCATCGTCCAAATTAGAGGATAAAACATGTGAAATTTGCGGGGGTAAAGATAATGTTAGTTCTTATTCAGGTTCAAGCACAGATACTACTAGAGGTTATTGTGAGGTTTTTAAAAATTTTATTTATAAAGAACCTATCAATCTATGTTTCCAATGTCTTTTGGCCCATGAATCTTTTTTAAGAAAAATAAAGATACTTGTTTTAAACCCTCTTAACCATAAAAACATAGAGGATGCAAAAAAGAGTTTAGGTAGCAACGCAGTAGAAATATTAGCTTTACTAGATATGGCCCGTGATGACATAAATTCTATAGAAAGAATTCTAACAAAAGAAGAGCTCGTTGAAATGAAACCATGGTTAAAAAATCAAATAGAACTGGAAAAAAAATATGAAAAAAATAAAAGAATATAAATATATACTATTAATTATTTTATTAGTCTTAGGACTGGCTTTTTATTGGTTTGAATTTAGACCAATGACAATAAAAAGGTCTTGTAGTGTTGTAGAGGTAACAGGAAGTTATGTGCCAGTTGCTCGTAGAGTAGATAAAATTGGTTATATGAAAGCAACAGAAGAAGAATATGAATTTTGTTTACAAAGGTATGGGCTTTAAAAATTTTTACGATTAAATTAATATGAATAAACAACTACAAAACATAGAAAAATTTCTAAAAAATAGAAAGACAAAATACCTATTAATAAGTTTAGTCTTAATACAGACCTTATATAGATTGTTTTTTGTTGACGTTAGGATACTTAGTTTTGCTGAAATGGCTGGAATTGTTTTTGGAGTTTTGCTAACACTTACAATTATTTATGTTTTTGTCATTCTAATATTAGAAAAAAAGAAGTCGACATTAGCAAAAAATAAGTTATTTCTTTTTAATATTAGTCTTCTTATCAATTTAATACTAACAACTCTAGTCTTGATTAACCAATAAATTAAATTATCTAAAAGAAAAGGTTTTTATTATTAACTTAAGTTAAAAAATTATGGAAAAACAAGAAAATCAACCCCAAATAATAAATAAAAACAAATGTGTTGACAAATGGTTTGCTGGTTATGTAGTTGCTGGTTTAATATGGTATTTTTCACAGGGCTTTTCAAAGACAACAACTGATGAGTTAGTTATTTTAATTATAGCGATAGGAGCAGGCTTTTTTTACCATCGCCTTAAAACAAAAATAAAGATTAAAAATGAGGTGGCACGAATTACCATAACATTTGTTATTCTTGAAATTATTGCTGGTGGATTAGTGGGCTTTTTAACAACTTTATTATAAACAGCTTAATTAAAAGATAATTATGGGAAAAATACTTGAAAAACTTAATAAGTTATCATTACCAGCTACTCTTGTAATAGCAAGTATTATTTTAGGTGGTTTTTATTTTGGAAGCCAAGTAAATAAACAGCGTTCTATTGAGAGACAGCAACAGATTAAAATTGAGCAGGAAAGACAGGAAACAGAAGCTAAAGCAGAGCAAGATAAAAGAGACTATATAGCCAAAAGGACTAAAGATTGTTTGGCTATCTATAAAGCCGAAAGTGATAAGTGGAACAACACAGAAAGCTGGAATTATATAGAGCCAGCAAAAAAGCCAGCGACACCACAACTATTATCAGTTGCTGAATGGAAAGCACAAGGCGAGCCAAAAGCACCTGTAAACACATCAGCTCTTTATAACAATGATAAATGCGAGATTATCTACGAAAATAATAAATACAACGAAAGAATTTGTAATACCAGACTTGCAGAGATGAAAAGTAACGAAACTGATACTGATAAGGATTTAAACTGGCGACCCTTGATTTCGGAGTGTAACGAGACCTTTAGCAAGTATTACTAAAAAATATTCTCAAAATTAAAATTTTGGTAATTAAATTAATATGAAATTTATAAGAAATACAACAAAACAAATTCTTAATTTCTTTAAAGAAAACTGGTTTAAAATATTATTATTAGTAGTTATTTTTTGGATAATATTAATTATAAGCAATGGTCTTCATATTGAAGTTTCTAATAAGTACCGTGGGGGGTTAAGAATAGACCAATCATTACCCCCTTTACCAAAATTACCTTCGTTACCAACCCTACCTTCATTACCGTAGATTTGAAATTTAAATTAATATGAAAAAAATAAAACAGTATAGATACATAATTTTAATAGGAATAATAATTTTAGGACTTGCTTTTTACTGGTACGAATGGAAACCAACACAAATAAAAAAAGAATGTTCTTGGTTTACAAATATAATACCAGCTGATATTGGTGTTACCAAAGAGCAAGCAGAAGTAAACAAAGCAAAATTACTGAAGGAATGCCCAACATCTAATTCATCTCTTATTTCCGTCAAATGTTGGGCAATGAAGGATACCGTAGAAAGACCACCCCAGCTTGAAAAGGAGGAAATCAGGGAAGCAACAAAAAGTGAATATGACACATGTTTGAGACAAAACGGTTTATAAAATAGAATTAATATAATATGAAAAAAAATATCATCACTATAATAGCTGTAATCATGTTATTACTAGCTATACCTAGTATTTGGCCTTATGGTTATTATCAATTATTACGATGGATTATACTTGGCATTGGAGCATATTTAGGTTACTTGTCGATAAAAAAAGAAAATATCACTTGGGCGATTATAATGAGCATTATCGCAATAACTTTTAATCCATTTTTCCCATTCTATTTGGACAAGGAAGTCTGGATTGTTATAGATTTTATTGCTTCAATATTATTCTTAACTTCCATTTGGAAAATAAAAAAATAATATGGAAAATAACAACAAACAAAAGGGGCAAAAGCCAAAACGAGTGGAAGAGTTAAAAAACTTTCCATTCAAAACTTTTAGTGAACTTAAAAAAGCTTTGACAGAAAGTGTTGCAAATGTCGGTGTTGATAGAGGTGTAGCTTTGCAATGGATTCAAAATGGAATTTATTCTTCAGGTTGGCAAAGAGTACAAGCTCTATTTTTAGCCACTTTACCTTTTATAGTAGTAATTGGATTTATTATTTATTCAATAGTGACAAAAAGTTGGTTTTTACTCATTACTTCGCCAGTTTTATTGATTGGTTTTTTTGTGTTTCATCCAAGTTCTGCGATGATATTTGGATTTATAAGAAAATGTTTAATAGGGTTAACTATTATTGGATTGATTTGGGGGTTTATAAATAGTGTTGGTTGGCTTACTGCTCTTACTTTATCTCTCGTAATCATCTGGTATACTCAACGCACAATTTATCGCAAAGCTATTAGTGGAATGATACGTGCAGCTCTAGATCATGAAGACCTTTTGTGTATTTTGTGGAACAACAATTCATTAAATATTAGTTTATATAATGGAGATAATTATTGGTTTAGGTGGAAAACAGAAAATAATAAAAATACACATTATGATAATAAATAATTTATGTTAATACTCGGAATAATTTTAACTGTTCTCGGCTTCATCATTTTCCAATGGAGTATGAACGCGCAAAGCAAATCTTTTCTCGAAAAACCGATGATTTTTAATAGTGTCGTTGCGGTGCTCGCTATAAATTTACTTTGGTTAGGACTTTTTGCTGGCGGTTTTTATAGCCTCTGGAAAGTCAATCCAGTAATAGTTTTAATAATTTTCGGCATCTTTGTTGTTCTGTGGATATTCGGCTATTTTATAGGAAGCGAAAAAACCAAAGCAAAAAAGATATTTGGTATCTACAAGCAATTAAAGCTTTTTCGCCCCAAGACACCTAATCAAGAACTTCTTAGAGAAACTGCCCGAATTTATTATTCAAATTTGCGATGGGACGAGCATAAAATCAAAATAACGGTGGATACAATTTTTGAAAAAAGTATCGCAAATAAAGAAAATGGGGATATAAAAGATGTTGCTAATTCCATTTTGATTTTTGAAAGCCCTCATGATGATTTCGGACAAAATTTTGATTTTGAAGGATATATGAAGCGTCATACAAAAAAACAAAAAGCAGTTGATAATGCTTACAATACTGTGTTTTGCAAAATCCAAAAAGTTACAGAACGTCCTATTCTATCAAAAAATACAGTCGAATGGATTAAATCAGTTAAACTCAATCCAGACGAAATGAATAATGAGCAATTAGCCGTTTTTACTGAAATAGATGACCATGGAAAAAGTAACAAAGCAGTGAAGTTTTTTTACTATATTTCTTTTATACTAATAATTCTTACATTTGTAAATTTAATTACTTTAGATTTTGTCATGGCTTTTATAAATATGATAATCTCTTTTACTCTTTGGTTTATCGGGAATAAAATCCAAATGAAAAGGGTTAGTAAAAAGTTTTACGAAGCGAGTATAATGAAGTATGCCCAACAGCAAGCCGAGAATAAATAATTAAAATGATTTTTCATTTGAAATAGGGTCAGTCACATTTTTTTCTAAGAATTTCTATTTATTTAATAAACAACAAGTTCGAACATCGTCCACTTGCACAGGAAAACATCTCTAAAATACCACTAAACTGTAATTCACTCTTTATTTTCTTCCAATTCAGAGTCCTAATAGACAGTTATTTAATTTTAAGAGCTTAACAAAGCCCTGTTTATTATTTATGAAAATATGATAATCTTTATACATGGGCAAACAAATTAAAGATTTAATAGAAAGTGTTCGTATAAAAGACACTTGGGCAATCTGGCATCCAGAAGATAAGAGAACTTATAAAGATTCTACAAACTATTCTACTGAAAAATTAACAAAGTGGTATGGTACAAACAGCAAAGAATGGTTAAAACTTATAAAAAATAAAACAAACCCCTCAATAATGTTTATCGGAGAAGCTCCTATAAAAAATACAAGTGGTTCAAATGCTGATTTAATTGGTAAAACAGATTTAAAAATTCAATGTTTTCACTCAAACTCGTCAATGGACAAATTATTAAAAACTTTATATGAAAAAAATTCTTTTTTTCAAAATGCTAGTATCACAGATTTTTTTCATTCAGCATATGAATACAATGGAAAGACCATAAAACTAGATGAAATTCAAAGAAAATTTCCAAAAGAATGGATAAAAATTAAGAAAAAAGAAGGAGAACATTTTATTAAAAATGTTAAAAAAGGTTATGGCTCTAAAGCAATCCTCTGTTTTGGCGATATCTCTTTTAATAATATTTGTAATTTTTTTAAAATTAAAAAAGACATAATTAGAAATATAGGAAACAGAGTTAAATATATCGAAATTTCTTATAATGAGCAAAAATTAAGAATCTTTAAAATAGACCACCCTAGTCAAAGAAATGGATTCCGAAAAGAACTTTTTAAAGAACTTCCATTTATCAAAAATAAATTACAAAAATGCTAAAAGAACAACTAAGAAATCTTCTAATTTTATTAATCCTTTTCTCTTTTGGTTATTTTATAAACTCAATCTTTTTTCAAAAAGACTCTACTTTCTCTGATGATTTTGTAGATGATTCTTCTATTGATGAAGTTAAAGAAAGACCAGTAGTAACTGATTTAAATTCAGACTCATATGTACGAGTATCTGAATACATTCCAACAGATGAAGATGATTTTTCTGTTTATGAAATTAAAGATGATGATTGGCTTGAATTAACATCAGTATCACCAGATACTGGAATTGAAACTGGTTTTCCAGAATACCCATTACTTAAGTGGCAAACATATGAAATCTTAGAAAAAAAAGGAAGAACCAGTATAAATATGAAATATCCATATTTTCTAGGTAACAAAAAAAGTGACAAATTAGCGAACCTTAATAAATATATAGAAACATATATACAAAATCTTATAGCAAGAGACCGCAAAATCCTTGAGGAGATACTTATTAAATATCCAAATGATAACAGCTTTGAGTCAACAATTAGTTTAAATTCAATTTATCGTATTATTGATGTAAAAAACGGAATTATCAGTCTAGAATTAGTAGAAACTTCTTTTACTGGCGGAGGAAATGGTAACCATAGCAAACCTTTTACAATAAATTGGGATTTAAAATCAAATAAATTATTAACTGCAGATATGGTCTTTTGTTTAACAAACTACCAGAAGGAAGTTCTTCCAGTCTTGCAAAAATTATTATTTGAAAGATTATATTCTGGGTTTTACCCAAAAGGAGAATTACCAGAACCAGATAATTGGAACACACCTGAAAGTTACGATTGGGAATATTTTTTATTAAAAAAAGACGGTATTGTAGCTGTTTTCCCGCCATACGAGGTATCTTCTGGTGCATCTGGCATAGTTAGAGTGTTTATACCAAACTCAGATATCCCAAATTTTTTATGTCTTCCTTAAAATATTATGAAAAATAAATACGGATTACCAGAAGAAGAATTAAATAGAATAAAGAAAAGAGATAAATTCTGTGTCTATTGTCATAAAAAAATGATTACTCCTTACCAAAGAAGCTGTAAAAAAGATTCAGCTACTATTGAACACTTAAATCATTTACCACCGTGGAATAATATAGACACTGTAGCCTTTTGTTGTGGGAGTTGTAATTCAAGTCGTCGAGATAAGAAAATAAAGGATTGGTTTAAAACCAAATATTGTTTAGAAAGAAACATTAATTATAATACCGTAGCGAAGCCTGTTAAAGGCTATCTTGATAATTATGAAAAATTTTTAGATTTAATTTTAAAAAATAAATGGATCTTTGCGAAAACAATGCCAAAAATACCTCATTATTATCTAGTAAGAGATAATTTGTCTGAAAAAGATAAAAAACTTTTTGATGAACTAAAAGTAAATCTCAACAAAAACGGATATATAAAAGAATTTCAATCTAAAGAATATCGTTATTTTGATATTTATAATTATAAATACTGGATAATCGAAAATATTTTAAATAGAGAAGAAATTAAATAATTCTTCATTAATTTAGTTCTGAAACTCTAATTTTGGAAACAAGTCTAAAATACCACTAAAATCTAATTTGTCCTTTATTTCCTTCCAATTTGTAGTTCTGAACCTGTCCAGTAGGAACAGGGGGCATATTAACTCAAACAACAGGTTCGAACATCGTCTACTGCACGGAGCAAAGAAAAATAACCTTAAAAATAAAGTTATTTTTTTATACCCCCCAACGAGACTTTTCCCTATGTTCGAACCTCTATAATTTTGATATACTTTTTGTATACAAATTAACTTAAAAATTTTATGAAAAAAGGATTTGGCTTAGTAGGTATTTTAATAATAATTGGAATAATAGCCGTTGGTAGTGGAGGTTATTATTATCTTTCAAGCGAGAGTAATACAAAAATAGATGATATTCCTGAAGAATATATATCAGATGTAAATGACAACGTAGTTGAAGAAGAACCTCATCGAATTACTCAGGATGAGACCACCAATTGGAAGACTTACAGAAATGAAGAATATGGGTTTGAATTTAAGTATCCAAAAAATTGGGAAATTACATCCGAAAAGGATGGTCAGTATTGTAGCTCTCCTGAATTCCGTCTTTACATTTCACCATCTTCTGACAAAGAAACTTTCTTGGGAATAATTTACACTCCAACTCAAGGTGGTGAGCGTCTTAACCCAGAAAATGTATGCCTTGGAGAACAAGAAAAAGAACAACTTTATTCTAAAGAAGTTGTATTTTTGAACAATATAAAAATGTATAAAGAGAAAGAAACAATAACTCCTAAAGAAGTAAAAATAAATACTTTAAATTGGAGTTTTTCAGATACAACAGAAATAGGTTTGGTTAATTTAATGGGTTACTATATTGGGGAAATAGATTACTCTGAAACAATGGACGAAATAGTTTCTACTTTTAAATTTACCTCCCCAAAAGTTTTATCGAGTGAAGAAGAAATTTTTATAGATAAAAATGGTTTGAAAACTTTTAAGAATGATATTTTTGGTTTTGAAATTAAATATCCATCCGATTGGACTGTTTGTGTTGATAGTTGTTTGCAGTTACCTAGTAGTCGAAATTACGAAAAAAGTTATAAAAGAGGTTTTTATAAAGGTGAAGATAAGATGTTTACTATAAATGAATTTAACGGAAACAACATAACAGAAGATAGTACTTTTTTGGAATTGGTTGAAAAACAAGGTGGAAATTTCCTAACAGAAGGAAGTTGTGGACATGATCCTATCCAAAAAATTGAGACCGAAAGTAAAATTGAAGGTTATGGGGGCACATGGTATTGCTGTGGTCGTGGGTGTGGGGTAAAAAGTATTGATGGGTATTATGCTTATTTTGAAAACATTAATATTACACAAAAGATTGCTCGAGGGGAAGCTGTAGAAACTCCATCGCCAGAAGGTTTCTCTATTAATTTTACACCAGCTTTCCTTTCTGGAAATAACTCTACTGACTCTATAGACCAAATTACTTCAACATTTAAATTTATAGACTAACTAGAAAAAATCACACAGGTTCGAACTTCGTCTACCAGACGGAGCAAAAGCAATTAAGTCCCCACACGATAGTGTTAGGGCTTTTTTGTTTATTTTTTCAATATTAGTAAAACTAATCCAATCATTTTATCTTTATCTTGTGATTTACTTTCCGCCACTAACAAAGTAAGAGCCGTCAAAGCTTCAGGGCTTAAACTTACTTTTAGTGTTCCTGTTCTTCTCAAAAACCAAACAAAAGCAAAGGCTCCACTTCTCTTATTCCCATCGGTAAATGGATGATTTTTCACCATAAAATATAAAAGGTTAGCGGCTTTTTCTTCTATGGTTGAATAGACATCTTTTTTACCGAAAGTTTGAAAAATATTCCCTACAATCCCATCAACGGAGTTCTTGTTCCTTTCTTGTCCAAATAACTCAGTTGCCTGTTTTTTAGTGATCAATATTTTCTTTAAATCATACAAAGCTATTTCTAATTCCCCAGCAGTAAAAATAACTTGTTTTTTACTGACTCCTTTTTTGGGCAGACTTTCTTTATCATAAGCATCAAGTGAAAACCATGTACTAGCAAAAACATTAATTAATTCTAAAATTTCTTTGGTCCCAACTGTATTCCCTGCTGGTAAAAGCGCTTTGACATCAGCGATCGCTTTTGAGAATTTTTGATAATTAAAACCAATACAATTTTTATTAATAGTATAACCACCCACAAGATGTTGTTTAAGGGTTTTTGTTGCCCATTGGCGAAACTTTGTTCCAACAGATGAATCAATTCTATATCCAATTGAAATTATTGCATCTAAATTATATTCTTGTACAGCTCTCTTAACTTCTCTAGATCCCTCTTTTTGAACTTGTAAGGATTCTTTACAAGTTGCTCTTTTTTTCAATTCTCCACTTTCAAAAATATTTTTTAAATGAATAGTAATGTTTTGCGGAGTAACATTAAAAACATCAGCAATTTGCTTCTGTGTTGCCCAAATAGTTTCGTTTTTATCATCAATTTCAAAATAAATCCCTCCATCCTTAGATTGATAAATTACCAATTTATTTTTTAATTTCTTTTCTTTTTTCATTGCTACAATTATATCATAAATTTTTTATCCCTTACTCAGCAAGACTTTTTACCATGTTCGAACCTCTAAAATCTTGATATACTTCCTAGATATTAATTAATTAGAGATTTTTATGACATTATTTCAAATATTAACTATCTCCATTGTATTCTTATTTTTATCTCTATTTTTGTATTATAAAAAAAATATAAAAATAAATAGAAAAAGTAAGGTAAAAATTGCTATAAACCCATTTCTCTTGATTTTCATTTCACTCTTGGTAACAAAAATTGAATACAGCGGTACTATTATGTATAAAATATATGGTTGGCCACATTCATTTTTAACATACAAAATAAAAGATGTTGTTGAGGGAGTTTTGATAAACGAATGGCTTTTTAATACTCACAACCTGTTTATCTATTTAATTTCTGTTTATCTATTTTATTTATCACTAATACTATTTATCACTATGTTTACGAAACTAGAAAAAAGTAAACAAAAAAATATTTTACTCATAATTTTTATTTTAATTTTTACCGCAATATTTTCTGTTTTTATTCTTAACAAGAACGACAACAAAAAAGTAATAGATAAGCCGACTATAAATAAAGTAGATTATCAAGTTGTAGAGGTAATTGAAGAGGGATGTACATCTGATTTTAATTGCAAATTACCATTTGAATATGCAATGCGGTCAAATTGTCCATATCAAGCTATGTGTTTGAATAATAAATGCTCTATCATATGTCCAAAAACAACAGAATGGGATCGCATAAAACAAGCTATTAGTAATTGCAGTGTTGAATCTGTATTTCAAACTCATTCTCTGCAAGTTACAGTGAAATTAAAAAATGGTGATACTATTGAAGCTTTTGAGCCAGAAATTGATGTTGTGTTTGGTGTTGCGAAAGAATTTGAAGTTAAATGTGGAAAAATAATTTTAGGAACAAAATAATTTTTAATTCAATTTAGCAAAAATGGTTCTAACTTCGTTCAACGAGTGGAGCATCCTAGAAAAAACAAGGGAAAATACCTCTGTTTTTTTATTTAATATTCAATAAACAAAAATTGACGTTGTGTTAGATCAACGATAGTAAATAGTTAATTTCTTTAGTTGTCGTTTCAATATCCCCCACTGCTTCCCTCCAATTCATGGTTCGAAACCCGTCCTGCCAAGCGAGCAAATTAAAACCACCTCATCAAAAAAAAGCCTGTGCTTCCAATAACGAATTTTCTTATATCTTAACTAACAAACAAATTATCATTTATTGTTGTTTTTGTTATAATTATTTTAATGAAAAATATAAAAAATAATTCAAAATTAAATGAAGTCAACAAAAAAGAAATACCCACAAATAAAACTCATGGGGTTGGAATAGGTATTGGTATTACTTTTGGAATAATTCTTGGAATAATCTTTGGAAAAACCATCTTTGAAAATATTGGAGTAGGCATTGCTTTAGGTATTTCTTTCGGTATTGTTTTTGGCAGTGTGTATGACCGGAAATGTATGAAATAAAATTAAACTAATATAAAACTTAAAAACTAATTCATTAAATAAGTTCTAACTTCGTTCAACGAGTGGAACAAAACATTGCAAGACAATAACATTCTAGACCCTCCGAAAGGACAGATTTTTTTATTTCTTTTTGATATAATACTATTATGAATATAATAAGTCGAACAATAGTAGGAATATCCTCAATAATTTTAGGTTTGTATATAACATTCACTACAATTTTAGATAAACCCGAAAATTGGTTGTGGGGTGTTGGTATAGGAATCTTTTTTATCGTTATAGGAATTTTTATTTTCTTTAATAAAAAAGAAGATAATATCGAGAAAATTAAAAATAGTAAGATTAATAAAAAATAATATGGAAAATATAATTGTTACAACAGGAAATGAAGTTCCTGAAAAAAAGATTACAAAAATACTTGGTATTGCTAAGGGTAATACTGTGAGAGCTAGAAATATTGGAAGAGATATTGGGGCGGGATTAAAAAGTATAGTAGGAGGAGAAGTAAAAACCTATACCGATATGACAACTAGTGCAAGAGACGAATCTTATAACCGAATGGTGAATGAAGCAATAGATATGGGAGCTGATGCTGTTATTAATGTTAGATTTACAACTTCAATGATAATGCAAGGAGCTTCCGAGATGCTTGCATATGGAACAGCTGTTAAAATTAGTAATTAGCAATCACACAGGTTCAAACATCACCCACTAAGTGGAGTCAAACTAAAAATATGACTTTGTTAAGCCGTATTTTTTAATACCCCCAAGAGGACATTTTGCTATGTTCGAACATAAGTTAATTCTGTTATAATCAAAATATGAAAATTACAGAAACTTTATATGTTACTAATCGTAAAGATTGGCGAAAATGGTTAGTGAAAAACCATAAAACTAAAAAAGAAATATGGCTTATTTATTATCGTAAAAAAAGTGGTAAGTCAAGAATATCTTACGACAACGCAGTTCTAGAAGCACTTTGTTATGGGTGGATTGACGAAATTGTTAAAAAAGTTAGTGAAGAAAGTTTTGCTCAACGTTTTTCACCACGCAGACCCAATAGTCTTTTTTCTCAGATGAACAAAGAACGTGTTCGTGATCTTATAAAAGAGAAAAGAATGACAAAATCAGGACTTAGAGCAATTGCCCATGCTTTTAATCCAAAGACAGATATGACTAAAAAATTAATTATTTCTGCAGATATTTTAAGATCGCTTAAAACCAACAAGGAAGCCTGGAAATATTTTCAGAAAATGCCTCTTGCTTACAAACGTATTCGTATTTCTGCCATAGAAAGGTATAGGCAACGTGATATAGAAAAATATAAGAAATCTCTAGCTTATTTTATAAAAATGACAGCACAAAATAAAAGGATAGGGTTTGCGAAGGAAAGAAGTTAATATTCTTTAAAAGGTAAACAAGCTCCTTTATTACAGCCATTCTGGCAAGTCATTCCAAGTCCTCTTACAATATAAGCATCTCCACCTAATAATCAATAACTTTATTTTCCTCACATTTATCTTCTACGGTTGTTCCATTGGTATCAACACGATTTCCTACATTTGACGTAGCCCGGGTTACCCCTTTAGTAAACGGATCTGCCCCATCAGTCGAAACACAAAAATTTAGCTGTTCATTATCTTCATATTCAAAAGCAAAATTTGACCCAGAGCAACAACAACTTGTCCTATAATCATTAGAGACAACGGTATTTTCATCACCTGAAATGCACACCCCAGCATCAGAAACAGTACATAAACTAAAATTAGTATCGTAACATGATTTTTCAGCAATTATTAAACCTCGGCTACTACAAATATCCTTACAACTTAAAGGAGGTTCACTATAATTACCGACCCATTCTACTATTTTTTTATTCTTTAATATGGCTAACTCACGCGCATAATAGTATTTACTGTCTTCACCAGTTACACCTATATAGTAATAATGAGACCGAAGTCGAGCAGGACTTCTGTCAGTAATGACTTCAAATGACCCTGGATCAGATCCTAATATGGGTTTAAAGTAGGGCTCACCGCGATATGGCATATGAAAAATTGCAAAAACAGTGTTTTTATCCTTTAAATAAAAGTCGTCAACTATAACAAAAGAATCTTGATCAGCATCTTCGATTTTTACCAATGAATACATTTTATCTACACCATCATAAGCTGAATGAATAAAAAGATAAACTGCATTTTTATCTTTAATGTACCTTCCCATTATCCCATCATAATCCATAATTTGAAGAGTTTCAGGGTCAAGACCATCAATTCTACTTATTACAAAAGTGTTTTCATTTCCTTTCTGGATTAATTCAAATCTTCCATCTCTCTCTTTTTTATTCCAAGCTAAATCTTGAAGCAGATCGCCACAATTTATTAAAGAATTTTCATCAAAATCAAACTCGTTATCAACATCTTCATCTTCAGATCTTAAAACAAAACCCGCAAAATAAACTCCGTTTTTATCCTTCACTAATACATTGTCTATCCCAAAATTTTCAAAAGTATTCGGATCAAAATTTTCAACCGGATTACCAAAAACATAAACAAAATTTTGACCTTTCGCTGTAATCTTAAGTATATCTATTAATAAACAAAAACCACCTACTATCAAGGTGGTTTTTCTATCCCTGCCCAACATCCCTCCTCATCGGTGGACAGGCATCCACTAGACAAAGCAAACCTTTATTCATAGCTATATCTTAAACACCCCTACAAGACGATTAATTTTTTTGATATAATAAATATTATAAAAAATAATGAAAAATTATATAAAATTTAAAAAAAGATATTGTTTATTTTTTGTTTTGATAATTTTTATTTTGTTGTTTTTTCTAACTGGTATTTTCCAGA
>Ga0307992_1001410_pt1 | contig 14202 bp, 6 predicted proteins | sample EllFjometagen133_FD_203162 | JGI IMG/M metagenome (GOLD analysis project Ga0307992, IMG submission 203162) | Marine microbial communities from Ellis Fjord, Antarctic Ocean - #133 | ecosystem: Environmental > Aquatic > Marine > Unclassified | place: Southern Ocean | collected 2014-10-08
GAGGATGCCATAGATCCAAGTACAGTTGGTGAGGTTGCACCTCTTGACAGTTTGGATTCATTAACCGAAGAAAACCAAAGCTAGCGTTCTAAAGGGAGGCACCTCAATAAATCGGGGTGCCTCATGTTAATAATTGAGTAAAGAAAAGAGGTAATAATGAGCTGCAAACATAAAAAAGGCTATCTCCAAGTAGGTAAAATCTCCAGCGATATTGACCTTGGGGTTTATGATCTTATCAAAGAGCTATGGATTGCTGAGATTTACACTCCAGATGCATGTGAATCTACTGCAGACGGTAGAATTTCAATAACATTCCGGGCTAGTCTTGATGCTGAGGAATTGCTAACTGCTATTAATAGTGTTGACGATCAAAATGAAGCATGTTCACTCTCAGAGCGTTCACAATTCCTAAGCTCCCTATGTCTTGATAATTGGGATTTTGAGATTGGCATTGTGTATTCTGACCCAAGTAACAAGTTTGCAAGTAAAATACTACTTGTAATGATTGTCACATTCCCAAAATCAGACTACGACGAAGTCCTTCGTCGAGTAAAAGAACACAACAAATAACCATATCGGCACCCACTACAGAACAGCGTGGTGGGTTCCCCTTTTTCTGGAATAAGAATCTTATGGAACCAATCATGATCACGAAAGGAGTACTCATGAATTATTTAGAAATAGCTGGAAGCAAATACAGTGGTGTTGAGCTCGCCGACATTACTGCTGACCGCCTCTATGAAATCGGTGTAAAAAGTTTCCAATCAATCGAGGTTAGTGTTCGAAAAAATCACCTCTCAATTGCCTTTGATAATGAGCAGGATGTTGAGATCGTAAAGGCAATTTCAGGTAGTGAGTCCCAATCATTGAATAATATCTTTGAAACCAGAAATGCAGATTTATTCCTGCTATCCCTTGTTAACACATCCCACCAACCAGGCTTCTGCTAGGTCACTATCATGGAGCAGATGTACAGTCTACCAACAATCGCAAGGATGTGGGATATGTCTGTCCGCAATCTCAGGCGTTTGTTGAAAGAAGGTGACATCGAGCTCCACAAAATTGGCTCACGAATCAAAGTAAAAGAATCAGATCTGTTGAAGCTTGTTGAGAGTGGAACAGAATTTAACGAGATGGATCAATATCTATAAAAAGAAAGGAGGTCTGACATGGCGAGTATTACAGAGCGTATCACAAGTAAGGGCAAAGCGTACATCGTTACATATTACAATTTATCAGGCCTCCGTAAGTCCAAAACGATCTATGGATCCTACGCGGATGCGCAATCCTGGGCTGATGCTTTGGAAGAACGCAAACAAGGTCGAAAGCGAAAAGCTGAAGCAGGTGATCATTTCCATACTCCAGTTAAGATGATGCTGAGTACTGCAATCAAGGACTACAAGCATTCAGTATCAGTCCACAAGGCTAAAGCGACACAGAAAATAGAAACATGGGTATTCAAAACCTTCGAGGATTCAGTTGATGACATCGCCTTGTCATCAATAAACCTGAAACTGATGGAATGGTATGTCGCAGATCGTATCAATGTTCATAAAATCGACCTTTCATCGCTAGGTATTCAAATCCGAACACTGAAAGCCTTCTTCAATCACCAGATCAAATACGGTCTCATGGAGAAGAATCCAGCAAAAGGATTGAAGTTGCCCAAGCCTCCTAAGAAGAAGATCCGGTTTCTTAGTCAGGATGAGATAGAGAAGTTCTTGAGCAAGGTTGATAATCCAGATTATCATGATTTGTTTATGACCTATTTAAATACGGGGGCTCGTCACATTGAATTGCTTCCAGGCTCATTTACCTGGGACGATGTCGACCTGAAGGGTAGACGTTTACAGCTTACGGGCAAAGGCTCATCTGGCTATGTACCAATGAATAAGATTGTCTATAAGATCCTGAAGCGCCGAAAGAAATCAGGTTTGGAATATCCATTCCCAATGGATTACAATTATCTCTACAAGAAGTTCAAAAAGTACATGATAGCTGCTGGAATAGAGGATGCAACGTTGCACGATTTGAGAAAAACGTTTGGGTCATTGCTAATTGCCCAGAAGGTGGACGTCTTCCGCGTAAGCAAGCTTTTGAGACATTCGTCCGTTACGGTAACGGAATCTCATTATCTATCCATCTTAGATCGTGATTTGGAAAGTACTGTGCAAAGACTTGAAAAGGTTTTCAAACCTAAGAAGAAAAAGGCCACCTCGTGATTGGGGTGGTCTTTTCCATTTATCTTATTGGGCTTACACTTAGTAACTTTTAGTAGAAGTCTTGTTATCCGCCAATTTTCTTTATTTTGTAATTGACATGACATCGAATTCTAGTAACCCAAATCAACACACCACCGATCCTTTGTAAGTCTGGAGAAAATGTTAAATAAAGTTCTGGAGAAAGATCAACATTCAGAAATGGAATATCCTCTAGAATGATATTTTTCCGATGAAATCGTGGTTCTTTTAATTTAGAATCCTTAAATTTAAACCAAGGAAAAAATACTTCCTCCTGAACATTCACCGTTCGTTCAAGCACTATATCATCTCTATCCCTAATTTCAATATTTAAAGTCATGTTTTCATAGTAAATGTATTTTACTGACCTAAAAGCTTTCCGAGGTTTGGGGACGGCATCGAACGTTAGTACGGATTTTACATACAAAATGTTATTCGGAACTTCCGCATCAAACAGCTTTGTAACATTCTCATAAGAATATGTTTTTGTTCTCAGATCAGGGATTAGCTGATCGGGGAATAATTCTTCATAATACTTCAAGCCGGGAAAGGAATCCGAAAACCATTGTCCTTTCGTTTTTTTCGGATTGGTAGAAGTATAGTAGTCATATTGAAACAGTTTGCTCGAGCCGCTAACGGGAGGTTCTGGCGTCGGACCCTTAAAATTTACTATTGTGTTATCTGAATAGATAATGGCTGAAACTGCATTTCTAGGTATTGTTAAAAAGGGGATCGATCCCTCGGGATCAATTTCAATATCGGTATCAGTTACCCGTAGAACTTTGCCGGAGACCGCCGATTTATCATTCTTAATTACCTTGTCAAATGGTTCTGATTGGAGGCAGAAAGCGATTGTAATCATAAATGCGAAAAGAAAGATGCGTCTTGTCATCGTGCTGTATCCCCTTATGTGTATGCAAGTCAGTGTTATAAAATATCACATTTTCGGCTGTAAAACAAAGAGTCCTTTGATGAAATCACTTTAGCACGCTGCCCAATCCTTCCAAAATCCATCATGGCATCCCAGAGCTACACCGCTTATTTTGCCCCATCATGCGGGGACTCATCTCAATTCTATTGGCAGTATCTGGACTGTTTGCCCAGACAATCAATATATCAGGTAACTATCTGGACCTGCTGGACAATCCAATCGACAGCGCAAGTGTCTACTACTATCAAGATCAAGTGGTGGTTGACAGCACACTGACGAGTTCATCAGGCGCATTCGATCTACAGTTTATTATCGTTTCAGTTAATCCTTCTTTACCATCCAGCTTTCAGCTCAGCCAGAACTATCCCAATCCCTTTAATCCAAGTACCAGGATCAACCTGTCCATTCAAGAGGGTGGAAGCTTCAGCATCTATAATCTTCGGGGTGCTCTTGTAGAGTCCCTTGATCTTCCATCTGCTGGAAGCTATGAGCTTTCATGGGGAGGAAGAAACTTAGGCGCAGGATTGTATATCTATGTCTTGAGAAGTGGTAAGCAAGCCAGTAGTCGAAAGATGATTCTATTGGATGGGGGAGACGGGTCAGAGCTTGCTGCGAATCAAGTATCCTATGCTTCTTCAAGCTCACTTGCGAAGCCAGCATCCAATGATGCCCTTCGGTTCGAGAAGTACAACACATCCTCGCTAGAGATAGACTTTTTTACTCCACAAGCAGATACCACTTTAGGTGTCCTGCATGGGAATGTGGGTCCTCGTCAGATTCAGACTATCGCAGATACAATCATGTATGAAGGAGATACACTCCAGGTAGATTGGGACGATTACTTCTACAATGATTCTGAAACATACTATCCGCCACGATTTGTCGAATTTATGTATCTTGATGATACCACTTTCTACGACACAAGGGTCATTGCCATTGATGTTCTTGACACAAACCTGATCACGGAAAGTAATACCTTTCGTATGACCTGGCTGTCAGTGAATGATCCCCCCTCTCTAACCCTTACATCATTAATTGAAAGTGTAGTTTATGATCCCTATAGGTCAGTCTTTCCAAAGAACATAGCGACATTCTCATATGTAGATCCAGATACAAATGACGTACACACAATATTTATTATAAATGATTCTCCATCAAATGCCTATTTTAGCATAGTTGGAGATACATTAAAACTAGACAGTCTATCGCAAGACTTTGAAGGTAATATTAATGCAGGAATACGAGTAATAGACCAGGTAGGGGGAAGTGACTCACAAACATATAATTTAGAAGTGATAATAAACTATATACCATTCTTATACTTCAATGGGTTCGTAGACACAGTACAGTATAACTCAACACTCCCGAGACATTTAGCATCATTCAACTATGAAGATTTTGATGGAGACGATATAAGCTTTTCATTACTAAATAACCAACCTGATAATGCATTCATGAGAGTAGAAACAGTTCCATTCCCACAAATATTCTTAGACAGTCTATCACAAGACTTCAGTGGAATGGTGAACTATGGAGTAAGAATAATTGATTCTGCTGGACAAACAGATAGCATTGTGGTTCCGTTAACAATAATGCCACAGCCAGATGAAATGGTAATAGATTTCATCTTTAAGGCAGTTTACGATGATACTTTATTAGTAAATGGAACAAGTACCTTGAAATATAGATTAATGAATTTTGAAGGAACCGATTATGTGTGGGATCAAGACAGTATCTTGACAAGTGAAAACGGAATAGTTACCGCACTTTTATTGCAGGGGCAAAATTACAGTATAAGAGCAAGACACACAGGAGAAGAAGATGATTTATTATACCCTGCAAGTTTTTATAAAATACCAGGAGTTATAGGAACTGTTGGACAAGAATCATGGAATATGCACTCTGGAGCAGACACATTGAATGTGATGAACTTTGGATCAAATGTGGACACAGTTAATGTTTTGAAAATATCTGAAGACTTTCCTCTAAATCAGATTAGAGCATATGTAGACCCTTGGCATGAAGGAACAAGAAAACTTCCTGATTCATTACTAGATGTACCATTCATTGGATACTTGAATTATACTGCTTTAAACGAAAGTCAGATTGCAGCAGTGAATTTATTTATTAGTGATTGGTCAAGTATACCTCAAATAGATAGAACAGGACATTTTTATCAAACAGCAGATTTACCTGAACCACCATTTGCAGCAATTGCATTAGATGCTGGTAATCAATATGCTTCAAACATAGCTCATTGGGATAATAGTACTAATTTAATTTCTGTAGCTTCTGTTAATGGTAAACCATATATCACTGCATCTTCTTTGAATCAAGAACTTGCAGAAGCAATTGTTGATGCATATGATATTGGAGGTTGGAGTCCTGATTGGGTTTCAAATGATGGGTCTATGACTGAGTTTGGAAAACAAACTCATTGTATAGTATATCTTTCAAAACCAGGAACTTATTTTTTTTAATTTGATTTTTGTCGATGGTTCTATATATGTAGTAACATCAATCTAAGTATATGTGTTTTGAGCATCAATAAGAACACGGCAGCAGGCAGCACATAAAAACAGCTCTCCTCCCAATCCGCAACCACGGGCATCTATCTTATCACTACACCACTTAATTGCCCTCCTGCTCCAAACCCAGAAATACATCCAATCTCACACGAAATCTATCCAGTAAAATGTACCATTTATGGTACATTTGTCCCAGTTTGTCACTAATTGGATAGAAAACTCTAGACGAGAATTGGGTAGATTACCCTGAAGGCAAAGTGGGCGTAGCCCTGACTGGATAAGGCTTCGTATGATTCGCTAAACGGACAGAAACTCGCTAGAAAACATTTTTAGGCAATCGACTCTTAATCAATTGGTTCCAGGTTCGAGTCCTGGGCGGTGTACAAAGAGAAACCCTTACTGGCTAACGCTTGTAAGGGTTTTTCCTTTTGTGGACGAGTCCAATCTGCGTAAAAAGGGACGGTACATTAACGGTACATTTGTACTATCACTCGCTCCTGATGCAAGATCGTGTCCCGCTCACAATATCTGAAACAGCATCAAATGCGATTATAATTAGCGATATACTTATTATTTGCAATTATGTTAGAGTGCTCACTACAAACATCTAATGGGGAATATCATGATTCGTTTATTTATCGTACTTTTAGCTACTGCTGTCTCGCTTTCCGCAACCACAATTAATGTACCTGGAGATCAGGCAACCATACAGGCTGGTATTGATGCGGCTGTTGATGGTGATACTGTTCTTGTTTCAGCGGGAACGTATGTTGAAAATGTAGTAGTTAATAAAATATTAACTATCAAAGCTGTATTCGGTAATTCTGTAGTCATTAGTGGAAGTGGAGCAACCGCAATCTCAATTGAGAATGCTAGCACAGGGAGAATATCTGGTCTAACAGTCACTAATTCAGAGTTCGGTATTAATATCGTAGATTGTTCAGATTTTATTATTGATAATTGCACTCTTTATGAAAATACATATGGGGTAAATAGCCATTTGTGGGGTGAAATTCAAATTTCAAATTCTTTGTTCTACAACAATACTTATGGGTTTCACAATGGATATTATGGTAACGATTGCACAATCGTAAATTGTACTTTCGACAACGTTACAGATATACTATTTCAGCCGGCCAATAGTACCACCACTAAACTTGATATTTACAATAGCATTTTATTTGGGCAAATATCTGGGGGTGACACAAACCCCGTTAATCTGTATTACTCTAGATACACTGAGGGGACCTTGGGACTCAATTCCCATACTGTTTATGAAAATATTACAAGTGATCCACAACTTGTAGATGCTTCTAATGCTAATTACTCCTTGGGGAGTAGCTCCCCATGTATTGATGCTGGAGATCCTATGGGGTTGCAAAAGGACCCGGACAATACTAGAAATGACATGGGATATACGGGTGGCAGAGGAATCTTGTGCTCCCAGACCATTATTGACTTTGGATATGTTGCGCTTTCTGGTTCACATGCAAAATCTTTTTCAATCACTAATCTAACAACCTCAGCGTTTACCGTTTCTTCTTCAGTCACTAGCGACATGGATTATGAGTTAATAAGCAGCCTCCCCTTGCAGATAATTCAGGGTCAGAAGGAAATCTTCAACGTACAATATGAACCAAGTTTAACAGGAGAACATGCAGCATCTCTATCGATCGAATTTTCAGGGATTGAATCAGTCAGCGCCGCTAATTTTACATTAAAAGGGTTTAGTATTTTTTATGTGGATGGAGTAGTGCGGGTCCCTGAAGATGCTCCGACAATACAGTCAGCGGTGGACGTAGCTAGCGCAAACGACACAATCCTAATTAATGACGGGACGTATATCGAAAATATTAAGGTCAATAAAACTTTATCATTTCGCTCCGTAAATGGTCCTGAGTCTACAATTATAGCAGGAGATGGGATGACAGGGCTACAGGTGCTTGATGGAGCTCCTGGAAGCATCAAGGGCATTCAATTTTCAGGATTTGACTTTGGAGTAAGCACATATAGTTCAACTATATACACGATTGACAATTGTAATTTTACCAATAATACATATGGGGTAAATAGCCATTTGTGGGGTGAAATTCAAATTTCAAATTCTTTGTTCTACAACAATACTTATGGGTTTCACAATGGATACTATGGGGACGATTGCACAATTGTAAATTGTACATTTGATAATGCTACAGATATATTATTCCAACCAGCTTATGGTACCACCGCTAAACTTGATATTTATAATAGCATTTTATTGGGGCAGATAGATGGTTCAACAACTAATCCGGTAAACCTATTTTACTGTGATTATGTTGATGGAAATCTTGGTGTCAATGTAACTGCAGTCTCTGGGAATATTGCTCAAGATCCATTCTTTGTAGATCCAATAAATGGTGATTATAACCTTCAGCCCGGCAGTCCATGCATTGATGCAGGCGATCCCAGCTCACAACGAGATGAGGATGGATCAAGGGCTGATATGGGCGCTATGCCGAGTAACCTTGGTAGTTCCTTCTCTATCACAATCAACGTTCCCGCAGATTACTCGACAATTCAAGCAGCAATAGACAACTCTATTGAGCACGATACGGTACTGGTTCAACCCGGGACATATGTTGAGAATCTCAATTTTAATGGAAAAAATATCGTTGTTGGATCTCTCTTCCTGACAACTCAGGATACTTCATATATCTCACAGACAGTCATTGATGGGAATCAGAATGGGAGCGTCGTTGTTATAGGAAGTGGAGAAACAGTAGCCTCAATGCTTTGCGGTTTTGTTTTACAAAATGGTTTAAATCAGAATGGTGGAGCGATACAGGTGATAAATTCACATACAACACTCGACCACCTAGTAATTACAAATTGCACTGCAAACAATTCCGCTGGTGGCATCTATCTTTACAATTCAGAATCAGTGGTTTCCAATTCAACTATATCTAACACAATCGGAGCACATTCTGGAGGTCTACTTGGATGGGGCGGTTCGCCAACCCTGATAAATTTGCTTATTTCTAACAATCAGGGTGGTATTGCTGGTGGAATAAAAGCAGATGGATGCAACATGACAATTATGCATTCTACAATCGTTAATAATATGAACTCCGGGATATGGGCAGGAAATACATCTACGGTAAATATTGAAAACAGTATCCTGTTTAACAATGGGGCAGCACCAAATGATCAAATCATTAATGGTGGATCAACACGCAACGTTAGCTACTCTTTAGTTGAAGGTGGATATACGGGTGTGGGTAATCTTGGTTCTGATCCGCTTTTTATTGATGCTTTGAATAACAATTTTCATATTCAAGACTATTCACCTGGTATTGGATCAGGGACAACCACTGATGCACCAATAGCAGATATCGAGGGCAACCCACGCCCAAACCCAACAGGCTCAAACCCAGATATGGGTGCATACGAAAACGAACTTGCAACACCAGTACACAATTCATTAATCAATGTGTCAACAACTGGGACAGATGATGGGAGCGTTGGACTCGAGTCTGCTACATTTGCTACAATTCAAGCAGCAATTGATTATTCGGTGAGTGGAGATACTATAATAGTTAGCGCTGGTACGTATACGGGCAATTACCAAATTGGTGCAAAATCAATATCATTAAAAAGTATTTCTGGTCCTGATTCTACAATTCTTCAACCGCTTAGTGATGCTGTTGCAATTATGGATATTTGGTGGACTAATGACCAGGAATCTGAAATTAATGGCTTCACTTTTACTGGAGGTAACCATAACAGAGGAAGTGCATTGAAGATTGATAATGCATCGCCAACTATAAGAAATTGTATCATCAAAAATAATAATGGATGGGAAGGGGTCATAGCCCACACGGCATCCTCAGCAATACTAGAAAATTGCCTAATTATCAACAATTCCCTACCATATGGCGTATTACGATTCTTTTCCGATGCAGGAACTCAATATATTAACTGCACCATAGCTGGAAACTCCGTTAGTACGACACTTTTCGATAACAATGCAATTACCAAACCCTTATTCCTAAATACAATCATTCATGGGAATGTCGGATCGATAAATGGTATTTACTCATTTCGAAATTCATTGGTTGAAAATGGATTGTCCTATGCTGGTGTGGTGCTTGATACTTTGCCAATGTTTGCAGATTCAGAAAACGGAGATTACAGGCTACAAGACTTCTCTCCTTGTATAGGTGCTGGCCTAGACACAACAGTTGTACCGGCAAATGATGTAACCGGCAACCCTCGCCCAAACCCTACGGGCTCATTCCCAGATATGGGTGCATACGAGAATCCTTTTGGATCACCACAGCACACGCCAATCACGATCAATGTGCCTGATGATTATGCTACTATTCAAGCTGGTCTAAATGCTGCAGATTCGACTGACACAGTCCTTGTCCAACCAGGTACATACTACGAGAACATTATCTGGCCTGAAACGAATGGTATCGCATTGATAAGTGCTGGCGACACGAGCAATACGATTATTGATGGAGGTGGTAGTGGGTCAGTTATCACTCTTAATGGATCGGCATTGTCAATTGATTCAACAACGACTATTAGGGGTTTCAAGATAACAAATGGAAGCTCCCCGTTTTATGGTGGGGGTATTGCAATCGATAGTGTTAATAACCCAATATTTGAAGACTTGCTTGTTGAAAACAACACGGCCTGGTATGGTGGAGGAATTTCATGTAAAAATGGTGAGCCTCAATTTTCTAGACTTGTTGTTAGAAACAATTCCTCAACCGAAGGCGGCGGGCTTTACTTCTACAATTATGCCAGTGGAAATCTATCTTTCACAGAAATATCAAATAATAATGCCCATAAAGGTGGAGGCGTTTTTTGCAGCGAAAACTCGAATACTATTTTTAATGATACATACCTTCACCATAATACTGCGGTAGTTGGAGGGGGTGGGGTTGCCTCTTATCAAAATTCAAACATTGAGATATTTAACAGCAAGTTTGAAGAAAACGTTTGTCAGAGTGATCACTACGGCTATGGGCATGGTGGTGGTGGTCTCCTTACTGATCGTTCAAACCCTCTAATTGACAACACTCTCTTTTTGAAAAATTACTGTGTCGGTCATGGTGGTGGGATGAAAAATTTTCCTCAATCATCACCAACAATAACAAACTCAACATTTATTGAGAACCATGCTGGAATCATTGGGGGAGCCGTTTCAATATCTAACTCTGGTGTTCCCTCAATTAGAAATAATAAGTTTATTGGAAATGTTTCACCACTTGGAGGAGCTTTAGTCCTTGGAGCTGTAGGTGATGGGTTTTATGAAAGAAATGTTTTTTCTGAAAATTCTGCAGATTATGGTGGTGCAATATATGTCTCCGATTGCTCGGCTTTTTTCAATCAAAACACCATTACCAATAATTCAGCGGTTTATGATGGGGATGGAATATATTCTGTTGCAGATGCAATACCATCAATCCAAAATAATAACATCCTAGCAAATGGTGAGGGCCTTTTTAATGCATCTCAGAGTACTTTGCTCCATGCACCGAACAATTATTGGGGTTCACCTTCAGGAGCTTACCATGGGGTCTACAACAACACTGGTGAAGGTGACACAACCTCACAATTCACTAACCCAACTCCCTTTTTGTCAGCACCAGACTTAGTCGCACCCCCAATTCCACTTCAAAATGTTGTAATCACAGATTCAGGGAACGATTTTATAAGTCTACGCTGGGAATCGAGTCCCTTGCCAGATCTCGAGGCATATCGTCTACACTATGGGACTGACACGGCTGCATACTCATATGAGAATTCCATTGACCTGACAACTTTGGATACCACATATACACTTGACGGGCTAGCCCTAGGAACAGCTTATTATATTGCTGTCACATGCGTTGATACTGCAGAAAATGAGAGCTGGTACTCACTAAGAGCCACAGGCGTAACCAGGGTGGTACAGGCTCAAGGTCTGGACATCGCTGGTGATGAGGAACTCCAGCATATCACTACTCACAATCCACTCATCACATTCGATTACTTCGATAGCATGGGTGAAACTCAAACAACTTACCAGATCCAAATAGCTACAGATTCTACATTTCAAGGTGGTGATATTTGGGATACAGGTCCTGTGGCAGGTGATGCAACAGCTATTCAGTATGACCAGGGCTTGCTTGCAAATGGACAGACCTATTATTTGAGGGCAAAAGTAGCCAGCGGTGAGTTCTGGAGTGACTGGTCAACTCTTACCTTCAGAATGAACTCTGAACCCACGATACCGTCATTAATAAGTCCAGTAGAAAACTTGGTTGTAGATGATCCTATCCAATTGACAATAAATGCGAGTATAGATTCTGAAAATGATCAATTGGTGTATCAATATTTTGTGTTTGATGACAATTCATTAGAAGTTTTGATCGATTCTTCAGAATGGGTCTCAGATATAAATTGGCAGGTGATAGTCCAGCTTGCTGACAACAATCAGTTCTGGTGGTATGCCAGATCATATGATGGATATGAAATGAGTGCCATAACAAATGCAGCATCATTTTTAGTGAACACTGAAAACAATGCACCCGGATATTTTACGCTAACATATCCCGCACTTGATAATGAGATCACCACCTTGCAACCAAACTTCACATGGACAAATTCAATTGATCCTGATCCGGTAGATACTGTTTCATATACATTACTTTTAGAAACACCAGATCCTGGCATCGAAACCTTTGATGTCGGAAATAGCTCAAGCATGCTGATAGCAGAACCATTGGCAGATAATACAGAATATTTCTGGAAGGTTGTTGCTACGGATTTGGTTGGATTCGAAACAGAGAATACAGGGGGGTATACCAGATTCATCACGAACGAATCGAACGAGAATCCATCAGTTGTTGATCTTTACTCTCCGGATTCAGTGATGGTGCTTACACTTACACCTAAAATGATATGGTCTGCAGCAGTAGATGCCGATCCAGGCGATATGGTTTCTTATGAGATGCATTGGTGGGGAGATGGAATCGAATATGATTCAGTTCTGACCGATACCCATGCAGTTATCCTCCCACGAGAACTACAAGACAATACCCAGTACTTCTGGGATGTGATAACAATGGATAGTCACGATGGGATCTCACATTCTACGCCTGCAACTTTCTGGACAGACCTTGAACCGGAAGCACCTGCAGCTTTTGCACTACTTTCACCTGAACATGAAGCGACTGGTTTAACCAACTTGCCAACATTTCAGTGGGAGGTATCAGTTGATCCTGATCCAATGGATTATGCGACCTACACCTTCCAGGTAGCAACAGATTCTGTTTTTACTGATATTGCATATGAAACAATAACCAATGCTGATGTTGGACACGAACTCACGGAGAGTTTACCTGGTGATACAGAGTATTGGTGGAGGGTGATCGCTACAGACACCGATGCATTATTCACTGAATCTGAAGCTTTCAAATTTACTGTTGGGTATGTATCGGTAGCAGAAATTGTAGAACTTCCAACGGAGTTCACACTAAAGCAGAACTTTCCGAATCCATTCAATCCCAGTACAACAATCCGCTATGGATTACCAGAAGATTCACATGTCTCATTGGTCATCTATGATCTTCTTGGTAATGTTGTTCAAACACTGGAGTCGGGAACGAAGTCGGCAGGTTGGTATGACCTAGTTTGGAACGGCCAAACCAATGATGGAAGAACTATCAGTACAGGTCTTTACTTCGCACGAATAGTGGCTGGAGATTATAGTCAGACGATCAAGATGCTGTACCTCAAATAAATTCCAAAAACGAATTGAAACGCAGAAGCCCCTGACTAAATAATCGGGGGCTTCGAGTTTCTAGGCTTAACAATTCAGACCACTTAATTGCCCACCCCCTCCAAACCCAGAAATACGTCCAATCCATAGAGTAATCTATCCAGTAAAATGTACCATTTATGGTACATTTGTCCCAGTTTGTCACTCATTGGATAGAAAACTTGTGGCAGGAATTGGATAGATTGCCCTGCTGCGTGGTGGGGCGGAACGCCTACTCAGTAAGGCTTAGTGGCGATGTCGAACGATGCGTGAATTGGATAGAAAACAATTATGACTAACTGACTCTTAATCAATTGGTTCCAGGTTCGAGTCCTGGGCGGTGTACACAAATGAAACCCTTGTAGATTAAGCCCTGCAAGGGTTTTGTCGTTTTGGGTCAAGCTCTCCGAAATAATCAGCCAAGTGGTCTCAGGTGGTCCTGGGTGACTCTGGATGACAGAAATGGGGATACATGTTGGGATACCAAGCCTCCGCTTTTTTACTAAAACGCATACCACATATCAATTAGTGCATCCGACACAGTTGGTCATGAATCAATTGACAGTAATAATAATCCTCTGAATTAACTGTATCCTGTCAGAAGAAGATGGAGTGTTTAGTATGGTTTTCTATGAGATCATGCCAACGATATAATATTATTCTGCAGTATCATAAATCACATCATATTCAACACTTTTAATGGGATAA
>Ga0307992_1001411_pt1 | contig 14202 bp, 22 predicted proteins | sample EllFjometagen133_FD_203162 | JGI IMG/M metagenome (GOLD analysis project Ga0307992, IMG submission 203162) | Marine microbial communities from Ellis Fjord, Antarctic Ocean - #133 | ecosystem: Environmental > Aquatic > Marine > Unclassified | place: Southern Ocean | collected 2014-10-08
AAGACGTTTCAGTGTTCTCTGTGTAGTCTTGAATAGCTGTTTCTAGCTGTGCGTATGTAAAACTCATGTGGTCACCGTCACTGTTCCAACTTGCGTGAACGCCTGTACGGGAAGTAAATTAGGTGCAATCACTAAAGGCACTCCCACGTAAACATCTAAAGGCTCAACTCGATCCGGACGTGCATTTTGCAAAGCTTCCGGGTCAGACACTTTACGAAAAGGACCCAATTGAGGCTGTTTAGCCTCCCACTCGTCTGGCCCAACCAAAAGGCCGTTCCATTCTTTTTTCATCAGGCGATAAGGGTAGCGGAAACCGTCCCTATCTGAGATCGCGTAAGATTCTTTGCCTGAAGCATATTTACCCATCAGCCTACCCTGTAATAATCAAACTGGGGCGCAACGTTAAAGGAAGAACGGTCTCTATCCTCTACTGCGGCCCTTTCAAACTCTTCTTCATACATAGCTTTTAGCATCTGAACACGATTTGGAGCCCTTTTTAAGGCCAGATAATAAGCTAAACCTGCGGCTAAACAAGGATAAAACCTAAAAGGTACGTCCATAGTGTTTGTGTAGATGTCGGCATCGTCCATACGCGTTAACGCGTCATAATAAACAACATCGGTGTTGTTATCAGGGACTGGCCATAGCTTTAAATTAGGAGAAATCTGTCGATCTAAGAAGAATTGATTAACTCGACCTTGGGTGGTCTTGTTAGGAATAGTCAAATACCCGTCGCGGCTCAAACGTAATAGAGAGTAGTCTGTGCCATCACGCTGGACAACAACAGATAGAATATCAATAACGTCCGTGCCCACGTTGTATTCACCGGTGCCGGGAATCATCGTAATAGTGCGTTGTTTAATTGTCCATTGGTTTAGACCACGGTTAGCCCAGTCCGCCAGCAATAGGTTCAAAGACCGCTTTGCGGATTTTAAATCGTAACCCGTCCGAACTTCAAGACCGCAGCGTTCAAATGCCTCTTCGACATACTCTGCAACATCAAGTTCAAAATCTTTGCTTCCGGATGTAGCCATAATCCGTACCTACCTTTTTTTGTTTGCGGTTTTCGCCGACCGCTTAAAAGCTTTAGCGGTAGGAGCGCCTTTTGTTCCGGGCTTACGCATTTTTTCGTTAGAACCCGCTTTTATGCGTTTCTTTTTTGCGTTAATATTCGCATATAAACCCTTGCTTGCCATTAGGCATTCCTCACCGCGCACTTGCTTACTTTTCCGCCTTTGCGCATTTTCTGAACCATACCCCCGCCGCGCATTTTTTTAACCATGCCGCCGTTACGCATTGGTTTTGCTACAACCTTACGCTTTTTGGGTTTCATCGCCATCTTTTAATCTCCTATACAGGGTTTCTCTTAGTTCGTATATGTCACGTGCATTATATTCGGCATCATAAGTATCATAATAGCCTTTTTTATCCAGCTTGTCTGCCGCTTGTTGCAACTTAGACAAACGTTGGACGAATATCATAGCATAGGGCGTTTCTACCAAAGGCGCAAACTCTACGTCTTGAACAAACTCGCTAGGCTCGTCGTCCGGGTGAAAACCCATCAACCAAATGTCTTTGTCTATGAACATACCTTCTGAAATACAGTTATTTAAACCGTCTAGGTATTCGTGAAAGTCTTCTGAATTCTTGGTGTTTCCTAAATCAGCAATGATCGCGATATCGTGTTTATCGTCCCATTGTGACATACAGGAATATAAGGTCTGGTAGTTCTCTTCGTGAATGAAAAGAATAGCTACTTTGTCGTCTACCCACGCGTTCCGGGCATACGGACACGGGGGCAAGTTATTAAAGTAAGGGCTAGGTTTTTCTAAAATATCGGAAGACCAAAGTTTGATCTCTTTTACAATCTCCGCCTCTAAGGGGTCACTGAAGAAAGCTATGTTCATGGCTACGACAAGAACTTGTGCACCATCGGCGCTATTATAATTAAGACCGCAAGGCCCCAGATTTTAAGGTCCAAGGCTTTCATTGAAAGTTTTTGTTCACCTAATTTCTCTTCAATCCTCTTGTAGCGTAAGTTACATTCGGCTTCGTGCTTCTCTAGCTTGGCTAAAACTTCAGTTACTTTCATCATATCCCCGTCACGCCATGCCGGTCTTTTCTTACCTTGCGCTCGTTTTTGTTTCGTAGGAGGTGTTACTTGCGTGACCATAACTACCTCAGTTATAAAAGACCGTGATGTTGGTGATGTTAGTCAGTACGGCATAACATCCGTCACTAAATAACATCCCCTCGTCCGGTATATAAACATTGTCATCAGTGCTGTTAGCAAAAGCTAACGTTAACTGTGTGGTTCCGCTCGTACTTCCGGTCTTTAAAACCAAAGAAGGACTAGAACCCGCTTGATAATGAATAGCCTTTATGCGCGATCTACCCGCAAAAACAGTTCCGGTTGCGGTTAGGTAGGTTGCTTTTACATCAGACGCCATAATTTATCCCTTCTTCAACTGTAAAAAACAGTAACAGACGTAATGGCGGTTACCGCAGATACCCAGATATCAGTGACTCGAATGCCGTCAGAAGGGATGTTAGCAGAGTGCGTTGCCGAGGCATTTAAATCCATGTCCAAAGCAACAGCACCGCCGTTTCCATCCGTTATTGTAAGGCGTGGAGAACCCGTCGTTGTTTTGACTTGAACCTGCCTAATACGAGCGGGACCAACACCTACTGATCCCGTCGCGGTTATGCGTTTCGATCTTACGTCTGAGCCCGACATTAGCAAACCTCCAAATTGTTATATTTAAACGAGGTCACTGTTTTGCTGGTACATCACTGTAGCGCGAATTTCTCCGTTGGAGGTCGCGCCTGTAGATGTCCAAGTTAGGCGAAGATCAGAAGCGCCGGTATCAGCCCAAATTAATGCGCCGCCTGCTTCAGTAGTAGGGTATTTACGACCCGCGCCAGAGGCTACAGAGATTGAAAAAGCGTTTAAAAACGTGGCGTTACCGCCCGCTACATCACCAATGCTAAATACGCAAGTTGCACCAACCATAACACCAACAACGTCGAGGACGATATCAATGATCTGAGAGTTTGCTGGGATAATAACTGTAGTTGTATTTGCAGCAGAAGCGCCGCCGTCTAAATCAACACCTGTGGTAAAAGACTGAGCCATTACAACTTGGCCAGTGTTCTTTACGTTAGTACCGACAGTCGTGCCAGTAGTAGATTTGATTGTTCCTGCTAAGATTGGTCCTGAAAAAGTAGTCTGGCCCATAATAAGTTCCTCACATGCGAGTTAAGGTGAATCTGTCTGCATATCGTCAGTCGGGGACTGTCAGATTCGCCGGAATGTTTCCCGATACACTAAACATAACATTGTACAGCATTAGGTGTCAATATTAAGCAAAAAAAAGGAGGCCGAAGCCCCCTTTCTCGTACAACAGGTTTGCGTAAATTACGCAGCGCCGGGAGTACCGTAAACACCACGCCAATCGGATACACCGAAAGAGTAACGTTCACGAGCCTTAAAGCGCATGTTGCCGGTATCAAAGTCGCCTTCCATCGCCGTTTTAATGGCTGAACGGTTGAAGTATTTGAAGCCGTTAGGTGCATCAGTCTTAATGAAGAAAGCATCTGTGTCAGTGAGGAAGTGGTTTACCACCGCACCGTCTGGAAGCATTCCCATAGACTTCATTGCGTTATTGTCGTTATCCGCAGTACCAGAGCGCAGGTTCGAGTTAATAACTCGCTCTGCGATGAACTGAAGCTCTTTAGGTATAATAAGCTTCATGCCGCGAACAGCAATCTTCAAACCACGCTCATCTGTCATACCAGCAATATCAATCAACATCTGCTCTAACGAAGTTTCGTTAAGGTCGGCAGCAACTGCCAAGACGTTGGTTTGGTTACCAGATAAAGACGGATGCGCTGCTGAACAAAGTGCTGCACCATCGCCAACCGCATTGACACCAGCCGTGAACGCATTGTTCAGGATTGCTGCCGCTTTGATTTGCTTAGTCTGGGCCATAGAGCGAGCCAGAGCTTTGGTGTAGCGCGATGCAAGACGATCATACAGATTGTCTTCCACTGCTTCCTCAGTAATTGAGAACGCAAGCGCAATGGTTTCGTGAGTGTAACGAGCGGTATAAGTCTCTTGAGCGTCGTCAAAACTGATGGACTGGCCTTCATTTTTAACGGGTGCTGTGGAGAAACCACCGAGCATTACTTCTTCCTCAAACGCTCTGTCCGAAGACTCTTCGTCAAAGATTTCAGTGTGCTCATTTTCGTAACGGTTATATTCGAGTCCAAACAAGGCGTTTAGGCCGGGTTCAAGCTCTTTCGCTAATTGTGCGCGAGAAATAGCCATGTCTTAGCCCTCCTTATACGCCAGTCGTCGTCGCGGTAGTCTGCGAGTCAAAACGGCTTGTGTTTGAATTATAATGAGCGTTGATTCTGACGATAAAAGGAATACCGGCTTCACTGAAGTCCGTGTTCCCTGCGTCGTCTTGAATTCCAACAATACGAAGCGGCAAAGTAGCCGTAGTATTAAAGGAAGCAACGTTCAAAGCTGAGTTTGAGTTACCTACAGCAGTACCAGTACGTGCTGAAGTTCCCAATGAAGCGTTTGCGAACACGGCTGCTTGTGCGGTAGCACGATCAGTAGTGGTTGCGTCAGACGCTACTTTAAACAACTGGTTAGGGTTGTCGGCGACGAAAGCTTTAACAGGATAGTTCGTATCCACGCTTACAGCACCTGAACCGGGCCAGTAGCTGATCCAGATTGGTTTCTTAGAAACCGAATCTACATACTCCACACCCATCAGGACACCAAGTGCGGGGGTAGTTCCCCCACTTGTGGCACCAGCAAAGTCAATAACGCCCGCAGCAAGCGGAACGCAAAGACCATATTGGTAGATCACATTGGTATTGTTAGAGGCGATTTCATACTGAGTTACACCAGTAGAATTTACACCGCTTCCAACAAGCCCGATAGGACGGAGACCATAGGCAGTATTTGTATTAGCCATTTTAGTTCTCTCCTAAAGGGGTAGCCCATTTCATTTGTTGGGGCCACCGAAAGTTACACGAGATTGACGGTCGGGTTTATTGATCGTCATCGATGAATGTGCATTCTCTCTCATCATGTCGTGATCCACTGCATCCATCTGGTCTTTACTTCGACCTGCGAAGTAGTTAGTCCTTTCAGTTACAGTTTCGTCCGGAATCCGAGCGAGTAGCAATCCGCCAACTCCAAACACACCTTGATATTTACCTGTTTCAACAGTAGGGCTTTCAAAGTCAGGATACTCGTCCTTACGGACCAGTTCATAACCTTCCCTTAATTTGGCACTGATGTTCTTTGTATCATCAAAGCCACGCGTTTCGGCGCGAATCCAACGATGTTTAAAGCCATCAGGGGCAGGTGGTGCATCTAGCATAGACGGGGGAGCCCATGGCTTACGAACAGCCTGTTTCTCCCGAGTTTGGTTAGCGCGAGAAGTACGGTTCATAGCCGAACTACCTTTTTCTTGGTCATTTTGTTCAGTCATTTTCTTTTACTCCTTCACGTATTTCGCATATTCTTCAAGCGGCACACCCAATTTTTTCGCAATTGCGACTTGGCTCGGGGTGAGTCGGACCTTTCTCCCACTACTGCGCCCAGATGGTGTTCTTGAAGCGCCAATGACTGTCTGAGCGGGTCGTCTATTGGTGCCGTTTGAGCCGTTTCCAAACTTGTCAGAAATACGGCGATCAAGTTCAGTATAGTAGTCTTCTCCGTTGGGGTCAAACCCTTCGTCTTCGACTAGCTTTTTGTGTATACCAAACGCAGCATACGTCATTGCTTCGTCTGAGCCAAACCAACTGTTTCGCATAGCCCACGACTCTGCTTTAGGGTCGGGTCTTTTAGGCTGCTGTGCGGGCATAGGCTGACGGGCTTGGTGCTGTTGAGCTGCGGCGGCTTGTTGTTGCTGTCGCTGCGACTGCATCTTTGCCTGATTAGCACGGTCTTGTTGAATAGCTAAACTGGTAAGTGTTCGTTGAGCTTCAACCGTTGCTTGACTGTCACCTAACTCAATTGCGCGAGTTAGATTAGCTTCCGCTTGGGATATTTGAGTGTTAACTCGGTTGGTATACTCTGCAACGTAGTTAGTATCTAAACTGGTCATACGTTGTTTGAGGTTATTGGATTCACCCTGAACAGCTTGAGCATACTTAATTGCTTCTTGCTCACGACGTTCTGCTTCACGCATCTTTTTAGTCAGACGACTAATGCGCTTCTGGGTTGACGTTTCAGCTTTGGAAAACTGGTCTTCAGAGCCTTCGGAACTATCGTCATCTTCACGAATATCCTCCGTCACCTCTATGTCTACAGCTTCCGCATCACCGACGTCTAATTCGACTTCGTTATTCTCGGCCATTTTTATCTCCTTAGTTTAATTGATGTATATCTTCCGGGTCCAGAATGGTTGATAGAATTTCATCATCATTCAGGATTCTGACTTCTCCGCCGTCTATCTGGAAGCGTGAACCAGCATAACGGGCAAACATCACCCACTGCTTTTCTTCGCACCATGGTCCAGTAGGGAATTTGGCTGTGTCTTGGTAGGCGAGTGGGCCCACTTTAAGAACGTAACCAACTTGAGTGGAGATTTGGCTTTTTTCTACTGTTTCGCTAGGTAGAAAAATACCGCCTGCGGTTTTACCCTTACCTTGATAAGGTAGGATCAAAATCCGCCAACCCGTAGGGTTAGGCATCCGGTCTAAGAGAGTTTTCCCGATGGCTTCGGGATTCAAGCGTGGTTTTTCCACGTAAGCATCAGCAAGGCTTTGTGCTTCTTTCTTCGCCTTGGCTTCGTCTTCTTGAGCCTTGGCTTCTGCTCTTTTGTCGTTAGCAATCTCCTTGGCAGTCTTTTCAAAAACTACTTTTGGAGTTGTATCTTCTTTGTCTTGGCTAATCATAATGATTGCTCCTGTTTATCTAGCAGGCTCTTGAGTTCCTGTTCCACGTGAGTAAGACATTCTAAGTTGCCCATAAGCTCACGATATTGTTCCATTGACTTCACGTTACCGTATATCATCAAATCTGTCACGCCTTGCCGTCTATCTCTCAAGATTCTAAAAACAGCTTCGGCTACATAAAGTTCGTCCATCTACCCCTCGCATATAATCAAACATTGTCTGATATAATCGTATCACACCTTATATGGGAGGTGCTAGGACAAAATAAATAATTATGCGATTACCTCAAAATGCGGCCCATCAATAAAAGGCCTACGCGACTGGCTTCTACGCAAGTCTATGTAAGCGTTCATTGCATCTTCCGCAGTTCCTTCATAAGTACAAATATCTCCCTCTGACCATGCTGCGCCCCATTTTATAGGCAAACCTACTTCAATAGCGGCTTTCTTAAAAGCATCACAAATATCATCATAAACGTTAATTTCCCAAACAACATCTGAACCATCGTAAGCAACCACATCCACAGCGTGACAAAAGCCATCGTCCTGAAGAAGGTGCTTTGAGTTCATCGTTTGTGATCGACCAGATTTATACAGACGTTCTTGTTCTTCAAAAGAACGAACCCCGTAAGTTACACCAAAGTCTACAGACGTATAAGTAATTGCAAGTTTTACAACTTCGACAAGCTTGGGGTGTACCCCATCAAGCTTTCCAAGACTGCGGTTAGATAATCGAAACGCCATTCTGTTTCCTTTCCAATAAGTAACAAAGCATTGCCGCACCTAACCCCGTGCAAGCCGCTTCTGCCCATTGAGGGCCAAAATGTGTGGGATGCGCAACAATATCTGCCAACATGGTTAACAAACCTGTAAGCCATAAGTTAGCCCACTTATTATTTATAGAAGCAAACGTAGTGGTAATTACAAAAGCAATCCCCGCAATACTTCCTGTTTTAGACGCGGTAAATGCGTGATTCAATGTCAGCACTGTCAAGTCACCCTGAACCATACACAACAGGCAAGCGGTCCACGCTTCGCTAAATTTTTGTGCCCAGAGTTTTAACTTATTCACTTAGCAACACCTTTAGTTTTCTCGAATGATCTAAGTCCACCTAGACCGAGCATTCCCATGAGAACGGGCATCATTACCGACATGTCTGCTTGTGGGACATCTACTCCAAATCCCGCTGCTATGGGTGATATTAAAAAATTGACGGCTAAACCAAGAACGCAAACATGCCCACATAACGGCCTCCAAGAAGATTGAAAGAAGTTTCCTTTGGCATCAGCAGTGTTTAAGGCAATTTGCGCTAGGGCAATTTCTTGACCATGTTTTTCGGCCATGGTCCCAATGTCATGCGCTAGTTGGGCCTTGGTATCTTTGTCTTGGATAAATTTATCTAAGAGCCCTGTCACGGGACCGATTAGTGATTGTAACATTTCGCCTCCTTTTTTATCTTAGCGTGAGTCCCTTATAAAAATAAGATACTCGACGATCCCCCAACAGCCAAGGGCTAACAGCATGAAGCCTAAACACCAATAAAAAACCTCCCATCTTTGAGCCACGATAGCTTCAATCTCTTTTCTCTCCGCTATCCGTCTCTTGCGAGCCTCGGCTTGGAAGCGAATCCAGTCATCGTACAACCCGATTCTTCCATATATCTTCATGTATTCGTGCAGTGCTTTTTCGGTCTCTCGTATCTTATCTAACGCCATAAACTCTTCAAAGTCGTTAGACTTCTTAGTGCCCAAGAAAGAAAACACACTGTTCTCATTCTTCTTTTGTTTAGCACGTAACGCTTCTTTAGCCCCCACCATTTTTTGGATGGAACCAAAGGCGTTTGCAAGATCACCGCCGTTGGCAATGACCTGTTTCACAACGCTAAAGCCCGCGTTGAAGGCAGCTAGTTCTGCTAACACATACTTGCCCCATGTTAAAAAAGACCCATACGGGTTAATTTACCACAAAGTTATGTACTTAACTATCTCAAAAGTTAGCCGCCTCCTAAAGAACCTATCCCTTGCTGGCTTTCAGGTCTTGCAAAAGGGTTCCCTGAATCAACCGGTTGCGTTGGAACAGCGCCCGTCAAACCATAATTAGACGCGGCACTTACATTAACATCCTGCGCTACTCGCTGAGTAGCGGGATCGCCACCACCGAGGTTAGCAACAGGGTCTACCGGTACTACGGGAGTAGAAGTAGTTCCGGTGGTTCCAGTCCCGGGATTACCACCGCCGGGAATGTGAGGGTTACCGATACCACTAAAGCCACCGCCACCCATAACGTTACCAATGTCGATCCCGTTGGGGTACATCCTATGGAAATTATTTAACATTTCCAAAGTCTCTGGCGTCATACCGCTAGTATCTGTTCCGGGCGGAATAAATGGATACGGGTTGCCTGAACCATCTTCGTCATTGTTTCCACTACTGGGTTCTGGTGTACCGGGTCCACTACCACCACCGGGTCCACCGGGTCCATTTCCATTACCAGACGCATCAGTGCCGCCCGTGGTAAATCCGGGACCGTTACCCATTCCGGGACCACCACCGGGTACTCCGGGTCCACTACCAGCACCACCTTCGCCGCCAATACCGGGATCAAATCCGTTGGGGTATTGCTCGTTAAATGCGTCTAGTGCTGCTTGTTGTGCAGGCGACAGACCATTGCTTGTGTCAGGTGTCGTTCCGCCGGACTCCGCAGGGTTTGGATCGGTGAAAGTAAATCCGGGACCGTTACCCATTCCGGGACCGCCACCAGAACCACCTTCGCCGCCAATACCGATATCAAAGACGGGGGCAGGAGCAGGAGCAGGAGCAGGAGCAGGAGCAGGAGCAGGAGCAGGAGCAGGAGCAGGAGCAGGAGCAGGAGCAGTACCCGATAAATCAATACCCGATAAATCAATACCCGATAAATCTATGTCAATGCCTCCCATCATAGGGGACATGGTGGGTAGTTCGCCACCCCTTAAAGGTTCGCCACCCCTTGTGTTAGGTAAAGGTTCTCCACGAGGACCTCCGCCTAATCCGGGATCGCTAAACAAAGGGTTATCAAAATTATTACCGCCACCTTCGCCACCTATTCCGGGATCAAAAGTGCCACCACCGGGCATAGGTATTCCACCCGTAGGCGCTACAAAATCTTTAACCATTGGTGTGGTAGACGCTAGGGTTTCAATACCGCCGGGTTCAACGCCAAAGCCGGGATCAAATGTTTGAGGAGGCGTAGGTTCCGGAGCAGGCATTGGTTGCGGCATCGGGGCAACCCGAGGCGGAACAGGTACACCATTACCCGAATCATCGTAAGGAGCGGGCATTGGAGCCGGGGTAGGTTTGAAACCTCCGCCCTCACCACCTATTCCCGGAAGAATTTGCGGAGCTTGAGCGGGCGGCATTGGTTGTGGTGCTGGCATCGGCATCGGTTGCGGCATCGGAACTTGAGGGTTCTGCGGCATCGGTTGAGGCATCGGTTGCTTTGGCATCGGCATTGGAACAGGACCGCCGCCCATGTTAGGGTCAGAGTACAAAGAAGCTGGATCAAAATTCTTAGGTAAGAAGCCCCCTATACCACCCTCACCACCTATTCCCGGCATTGGCATCGGCATCGGTGCAACCGGAGCAGGCATTGGCGGTAAAGGAACAGGAGCAGGATTAACCATCCCCCCCGGAACTTGGAAATTGGGGGGGAGTTGGAAATCCTCCGGAAGTTTAAAGTTAAATCCACCAAAGCCTGCCATTAGAATACTCCTTCAAAACGCTGCGGCCTAGCTATAGGACTAAACTTCTTAATAGCACCACCGTTAGGGTTCTTTATCACCTTACGCTTAGTTTTAATTGTATCGGTCCCCACATTTCTGACGACCGACTTGTTTTCTTTGCCCTTATGCACCGGCATCTTAGTAACCCATGAAGTCCAAGCCTTTGATCGCCGCACCTGTTCCACGAGTCTTCATCTTACGTGGGGTGTTAGCAAAATCTGTAAGGCCACCTGCCACAGGGGCGGGCGCGGTCTTACCGTAAGGAACACGGCCTTGACCTTTAATGTCTGCATAACCAACAGCTTTAGGTGGGTTGCTCGGGGCAGACCCGTTTACTTTTATTTTTCGATTTTTCATTATGAATCTCCTCGATTATTTTGTTGTTTCAATATTTCTCTATCCATTGCGGCTTGTATTCGAGCCGATGTTTGACGTTCTTGAGCCGCAATCCGTTCACCAAATTGCTCAGACCGCATCTCTTGGTTCTGCGCGTCTAACTGAAGCTTGGCTTGGTCAATCTCGTTGTCGGCAGCATCGCCTTCAGCCTTAACCTGAATTTCTTGTTGCTTCAATTCTACCAGAGGATCAGGTGCACCTGCACCAGACATCTCACCAGACAGGTCTTTCACGCCTTGGAGGCCTTCTGCAATAAACTGCGCAGTCATACGCTCGACTTCAAGCATCTGCTCTTCGTCTGCTGGTTGACCACCGGATTGCTGAACCTGCTGCAAGTAAGCAACGGCTGCTTGTTCCTTCGCTGCAATCTGCACATGTTCCATAACATGCTTCTGAAGCGTCATCGCTACCGGAGGCATACCACCAACAATAGGACTTGTTCCAAAAACCAAGTGCGCTTTAATATGCGCCTCGTGATCTTGACCTTCAAAGGCTTTAAGCGGAAGCATGTCCAAAGAGTTAATGTTTTCTTGTGCGGGATCAATAGGTGTTGGCTCTTCCGCAGGCACAGACTTCATTATGCGATCTATGTCGGTAACGCCCAACGCTTCGTACATATCACGGTAAACTTCGTGAATATTATGTATTTCTGGCGCTTGAGTCGCGAGCTGCATCTTAGTTTGAGCAAGCATAATACGCTGTGCTTGACTAAATACATTAGGATTACTAACCGGAACAACGTCAACACGGTCATCAAAATCCTCACGCATGATCGTTTCATCGCCGCCCGGAACAGAATACGGATACTCTTGGGGCAAACTTTCAGACATCACTCGTGCAAGAATCTTAAATTCCTGACGCATAGCATAATGTAAACGTTTATGGACCGCGCTCATTACACGTGCGCCCTGCTCCATCATAGCCATGGTCGTACCAACCGCAGCACCTTGATTACCATCACCTACTTTAAGATCAGTGATCGTAGCAAAGCGTTGTGCAGCATCTACCACAAAACCAAGTAGTTGGAACAATGTTTGGTCGGGACCCTTAAAGGGTAAAGGCATTAAGCTGTCGCGAATAGCACCACCGGGCGCGTCCACATCTCGGAACTCACCGGGTTGTAAAGGTTCATCGTCATCCCTGATCCGTAGTCCGCGGGCCTTGAAGCCAGCCGGAAGGTTAGAGAGCGTACCTGCATCAATCAACTGTCGAAGCGCAGAAGTCGCTGTCCGGGACAAACCACCAATAGTATGTATCAAGCCTAGACCGTAAAAGCCGAAGCCGGGTAAAAACTTGTAGTGTGTGAAATAACTGATCTTCTTACGGAGGCTATCCTCTTCGAGGTAGTTACGACGGATAGACAGAACCTGCCCGTTGTCCTCGGAAATAGTAACGATATACGGGATTTTAATGCCTGTAAACTCGCCTTCTTCGTCAATATCTTCGTAGCCTTCTAGGTCCAAATCAACATGACACTCTAAAATAGTGCAGTCATAATCGATCTGATTGGCGTCCATACCATCAAGACGGTCCATTTCACCCGAAAGTGACGTCATTTCTTTCTGTGAGGGGATTACTTCAACATCTAAGTACAGTCCCGCCACCTGTCGCTTACGCAAATCGTTTAACGACATGCGAACGACTTGTGTAATGTTAGGACATGAAGCAAGGTCCGCAGTCTCATACGGAACAACTAGGTTCTCCGCAGGAACGAACTTAGAGACAGCTCTATCAAGCGTCTCATCGTAATATGTTTTCTTAAAAGTAGAGCCCGCTAACGGCAAAAAGAACAACATTTGATCCATGTCTGGAGTGTATTCTTCCATAACATTCGTAATGTAGTAGTTCATGAACGACTGAACGCGCTGCGATTGCTGTGCTTTCTTAGTGGTGCTCTTACCCATCACTACCGTGCGGACAGGGCCAGAAGGAGGTAGTAATTCGTTAAAGGCTTGTGCTTGGAACTGTGTAGCAGCTTCTGCTAATAAAGGATGCGTTACACCGGAGGCTCCACGGAAAGGCTGTGTGCGCTCTTCGTAGTTAAAGCCCAACAGCTCAAGGCCATTGGAATACGCTTCTTCCCAATCTTGACGACTGGCTTTGTTAGCATCAAACTCGCCCAGCAGCTCAGAGGATATGCGCCCCAGCTCACGGTCCGGAATCTCTTCCGCGAGGTTTGCATCAAATTCTTGGTTCTCGCCCCGTTGATCGCTCGGGTCAAAATCAATGATAACCCCACCGTCATCTTCAGGTGTGATTTCAATTCCACCGACATCTTCGGCACTAATCATAGCCATAACGTCGTTTTGTGAGTCGGGAAGTTCCAGTTCAATCTCAGCAGACATGTCATCCATGTTCATTTGAGATGGAATGTTTCTGTCCATCAAACCCGCATTTGTTTTTCCGTTAGCCATAAACGCTCCTAATGATCCGGTAAGAAATAACCTGAGTTGTCACGAGGGAAGTATAAATCAGGCCCATCTGCGGGACTCCTGAAATTCTCACTCCATCGCGGCTTGTCAGTCGGGGGACCCTGTTCCTCCGGTTTCCTACCTAGAATTACATTTAACTGTTCAAAGATGCGTTTGTCTACCATTTCTGTAAGTTGCGGCGTACTTGCATCTATGCCAGCTTTCTTAAAAAGATTGATTCCTACCGCATTGTTCCGCTTGTCCATGGTCGCATGAGCGCGATTACCAAAGAACATTTCATTAACATTGCCGACTTTCCTAGAGGTCTCGGGCCCATAGCCGCGGGCCGTGATGGCCGAACCCAGCATGTGCGCTCTTACATCTTCCAGTTCTTGAGGAGTCGGCATATCGCGACGCGGACGTTGATGGCGCGTTGCACCATCCACAGGATCAATACCGTAGACACCATCAGACAATTCTTCAGTAGGGTAGTTATAATCGTCCGCAAGCGTTTCAAAAAAAGTTTGCCCTTCCGGATAATATACATCTCGATTTTCTGAATTTGTGCGACCAGAACTTCGTATGTCGTCTTGAGTAGAGGCATTAAGAGGTAAAGGGATGCCTTCCGTGCCTTCTGGGGGATCAGAAAAAAATTGATCTGCGATAAACGATCCAACACCTTGCTCAACATAGGCAGGTTCCTCAGAAAACTCT
>Ga0307992_1001413_pt1 | contig 14193 bp, 14 predicted proteins | sample EllFjometagen133_FD_203162 | JGI IMG/M metagenome (GOLD analysis project Ga0307992, IMG submission 203162) | Marine microbial communities from Ellis Fjord, Antarctic Ocean - #133 | ecosystem: Environmental > Aquatic > Marine > Unclassified | place: Southern Ocean | collected 2014-10-08
GGGTTGTTAAGCAAAATGGAAATATAGTTCAAGAGGTATTTTACGATAAGAAACTATTTAGTGAAGAATTAAACACAAAAGATTACAAAGAGTTGATATCATATCTTGCAAATTTCACTTAGAATGCATATTTTTTGTAAGTAGTCTTTAGGATTATAGATTTGGAATTTAATTATTCATATATCTAAAAATTTATAGTGGGAATGTTGTGTATGGGAGAAGATTTGTTAAAGGGAATATTGTGGCTATTTGGTCTTTTAGTTTTAGCGGTAGGGTTTTGGGGTGCAATGGAGTACGCAGAAGCTATCGTTAGAGGATTATTACAAATGCTAGTTAATATTAACTATTCTGTTTACGAATCATTTGGTGAATCTTTACTTTCTGGTGTATTTAAACATTTTATTACTTATAAGATTGTAGGACTTATACTATCTACTGGTATAGCTGGTGGAAGTGTATTTTTAGGAAAGTGGATTGGTAAAATTGCATATGCTATTGTAATAATTGGTGTAGTAGCAATGCTGAATTTTATAACAATATTGATAGGATAGGTGAAAAACATGATAAGTAAGGAAAATCAAAAATTGAACTCTATGTTAGTAAAAAGGTTGCCTCAAAACGCCCAAACACTATTTATACAAAATTTAGACTATGGAAAAGTTATTACCCATAGAAGAATATGGAAAAAATATTTTACAGAGATGAATCCTTCATATAAAGACATAATGAAGTGCTTTAGAGTAATGAAACAAAAAAAGATAACATTATTGAATATCCATATATTTTAAGTAATGAATTGCAAGATTTTAATGAGTTTATTAACAATCTTGTTTTACAAGCCAATACTAAAGTTTTTTGGGATAAATAAGAAGGGGGAGGTTAAAATGAATGCTGTATATACGGATTTACATATTCATACATCTGAAAACGCTGATAATTTACGATTAGATTATGACTATGAGTTATTGGTTAGAAAAATCAAAAAAATCGCTTATAATAATAGAAGTCTAATATCAATTACAGACCATAATGTAATAAACGAGGAAGTTTACTTGAAAATTAAAAATATTGATTCGGATGTTTTCGTTATTGTTGGAGTGGAACTACATCTTAAAAATGTTGGAGCTGAGAAATTCTTCCATTGTCACATATATTTCGACAACCAAGATTACGATAAGAAATATCTAAAAGATATAAATGTGATTTTAAAAGAATTATATCCAACAAAAATCGTTACAAAAGATACAATTAATATTCCAACAATTGAAACTATAATTACAAAATTCGAAGACTTTAATTTTATTTTATTACCTCATGGAGGACAAAATCATGCACCATTTCACAGGTCAAAACCTAAAGGGGCAATAGTTGATTCTGCATTTGAAAGAGTTACATATTATAATTTCCTACATGGATTTACATCTAGATCAAATAAGGGGATTAAAGAATCTATAGATTATTTCAAAAAATTAGGTATAGATGAGTTTACTAATCTATTAACATGTACAGATAATTACAGTCCAGATAAATACCCAGACACAAAAGCAAAAGATGCAAGTGATTTTGTACCTACGTGGATATTGTGTGAACCTACTTTTCTTGGACTGAAACTTGCACTTACTGAAAGAGATAGAATGATATATGCAATAAAACCTGAAATAAAAGAACAGGTTAGAATCAATTCTGTTATGCTTAGCAATGATAAAATTAACATTGATGTAAAATTATCAGATGGATTAAATGTCGTTATAGGTGGTTCATCTTCTGGAAAATCTCTATTAGTTGATACTATTGTAAGAAAAAAAAGAAATCAATTAACCACAAGTGCTTACAAAGATTTTGGAATAAAGGACATTGTTGTTGATAATCCATCAAGTATCGGTTTCCATTATTTAAATCAAAATTACATTTCTACTGTAATTTCAAACGAAACAGAACTTGAGATTTCGAGTATTCCAATTATCCAAAATTTATTTCCACAAAAAGGAGAAATTAGGACAAAAATCAATAATGCTAAAGCGGTTATTAATGATTTGGTCTCTAAATTAATAACTGCTTCGGAGAATATCGAATCAATCCAATCAAGTTTTAAAAAAATCCCTTCTTTGGATAATTTGATTTTGACTAATAAAGTTGAAAGGAATCACTTTGATAATTTATTACCTTCTCAAGTTGATAGGAATAAAGTCAGAATTACTGAGGATGATTTTAAAATCTACCAAAATAATTTATCTAGCTTGCAAGAATTCCTGATAAGTAACGATTTTGTTAATGATGTTGAAGGGTTGAAGGATGCTTTTGAATTGATTAATTTAACGCTTAAAAATGCAAAAGAATATTCAGATAAAGAAGCTATTCTTTATAAGTTTTTGTACTTTGTTCGTGGGTTGATGCAAAAAAATATAGAAGAGAAAAGCAAGATTGATGTCAGAGTCAAAACTGATATAGAGAGTTTGATAAATAATTTTAAAAAATATATTGAAAATAAAAACCAATACTCTGATTCACTAAAAGAATTGTGTAATTATAGGTTTACAACAAAAGGGATTGAAGTTGAGACTCTTGCAGGTCATAAAATTAATATCCAAAACTCGATATCTATAACGAAAGATAAACTTAAGAAATTACTAAATAAATACCTGAAAACATCTATTGGAGTAGTAGAAGATATTCTTCCAGAAGATATGTTTAAATTAAATCATAAGAAGCAAAAACCAAAAGTTAAAGACTACAATGATTTAATTAAAAGGTTACAAAGTGACCTAACCGATAACATTGTTACATATAAAATAACTACAAAAGATGGCAAAGATTTTGATAAATTAAGTCCTGGATGGAAAAGTGCAGTAATTCTTGATATTGCTTTGAGTTATAAAGATGATAGAGCACCAATTATAATAGATCAACCAGAAGATAATTTAGCTAATCAATATATTAATAAAGAACTAGTAACTGCTATTAAGAATGCAAAAGGGAATAAACAGTTAATTATTGTTACTCATAATGCAACTATACCTATGCTTGGTGATGCACAACAAATTATACATTGTAATAATACTGATGGATTTATAACAATTAAATCTAGTAAATTAGAAGGTAAAATTGATGGTCATAATGTGATTGATATAATTGCTAAAATTACTGATGGAGGTAAAAAAGCAATTAAGAAAAGGTTTAAAAAGTATGATATAAAAACATATAGGGAGGAAGAAGATGCAACTTAAACTTTATAAAGAAGCCGGGAATTTAGTAGTAAAGATTATTGATGGTAAAAAGACTCTAGATTTTGATTATGTATCCTTAGTGAAAGCAATCTTAAATGCAGAGGAAATTTCTTTTGATGTGTCAGAAGAAGTTGATAGTAAACAAAGTACTCACTTAGAAAGTGTTATCAATCATTTGAAAGAAATTGCTGATAATCCAGAGAAAGAAATTGATTATACATCATTTACTCTTGAAAAATTAGAATAATAAAAAAGCACTCAAATTTTAAAATGAGCCCCATTTAGTGGACATATATGTTGCTTTGAAAGGAAGATGATAATGAAACAATTTTTTGATTTTTACTTTAAAAACGTGTCATTTAAAATAGCTTTGACAACAATATCAGAAAAGACAAGTAAGTTTTTATATCTTATCGATTTTAAGAATCAGGTTGCAGTATTTGTAGCTCCTCTATTTTGGTTCCTGGTCTTAAATATTATCATTATTTTTATTACAGATTTTTACAATCGTAAAATAAGAGTGATTAAATATAAAAAGAATATTATTAGTAAGTTCAAGAATTCAAACACTGAAGAGCTTAATATATTCTATATTTTTTACGATCAACAACAAAACCATTTTTTATCAACTAAATCACTAGTTGCTAATAATGGATCTGTTATGTTACTACATCAAAAGGGACTTATATTTCCTACAAGTGATTTTGTTTATGAGAATAGGTTAACTGGTGAACATAAAAACACCTACTCTCTGAATAGAATTATTCTTAACTATCTCAATGATAATAAGGAACATGTTCTAAAGACACACTTCAACTTCATGAAAGGGAGATAAAGGATGAGTAAAGTTAAATTTTATGATATCTTACCAATTAAGATTTTTGATGATGATCATGAATTTCATCAATACGAAAACTACTTGAAAGTAATGTGCCCTATTGTGGATGAGATTTTTACTGTGTCCAGCAATAAAGGAACATTGAACATTCATTGTCCTGGATGCGGTAAACAGTTCTACGAGGAAAAAGATTAATGGCCAGATTAGATGAAGTATATAGAATATATACATTGGTTCATTGCTATCCAGAAGATGAAGGAAGAATGGTAACACTTCCTGATTTGCAAAGATATATTTACTTGACCAAAGAGGAAATAAATAAAGTCTTAGACTGGTTGATTGAAAATAATTTTGTTGAAAGAGGAAATATAAATTCACTTATTGGAATGATTCCAGCACAGTTTGCTTATAGAATTACTGAGCAGTATACTAAGTATGATCAATTATATAAAATTTATAAAGAGCTTGATGTATCTGAAAGTGCTCTAAGAATTGAAATAGATATATTATTTGATAATTAATCAAGTCTAGGTAAAGTAGAAGAAAACACCGCTCGAAATATGAATAAGATTCCTTCATTAGGAAATGTTAGAAGTATATTCCCTCTGCACCTGGTATGGATATCAGGGGGTTTTGTCTCCGTTTTTATAGAAATAGCTCCTCTAATATAACTACTTTAGTATATTAGAATCATGGACTATACGACAATAAGTTTATAGTGTCGTTCTAACCATCCATAAAAACCATCCACAAAACACAATATATAAAATAAATCAAGTCAAGGACTGGTAACAACAAACAAAAAAGAATAAGAGACGCACACATGTGCGTCTCTTATTGTTTGGTCCAGGTCGACGAAGGAGACCTGAGCCGACAATATGTCAAACCTGTCAGAGCTTTCTAGACATTTCGGAACGTGATCATACAATGAAACATAACAATAAAGATATTTGCAACCCTCAAAGATAGTAATTACTTAGTCTTTTATAAATAATTAATTTAGTTAATAAGTACATTGTGCATTACCTGTATACTTATCTATGAACTTTATTTTTGCCTGTATTATTATCTATACCATTATATTAGGGTAAACAAAAAGAGAATCCAATTGGACTCTCATGTATAAATGGAAAGGACAGTACTTGAAGTACTGTCATATTTGGTTATTTATTTAGCTTCCACCATTCTTTTGCTTCTTCATGAGTTAAGAACTCTGGAATCTCTTTAACGATTATAGTATACGTTCTCTGAGCTTGTAACTTATCCATGAAGTCTTCTGATTCAACTCTAGGATCGAATGAGCTTAACTCTAACATATGTAAGAATGTTTCATCTTGAATGAATCGTTCAAATGTAATCATATACTTATATTTAGAGCTATCATGGTAAAGATGTCTGATATTTTTAACTGCTTTGAATAAATCTCCTTTAGAATGTATTTTCGCTAGTTGATTGATAGATTGTTTTCTCTTCTCTGTTAGCATTTCTAATGTAGGTATCGCATTATCAAATGCTATGTAGTTCCACAGTGACATGAATGAATAGTAGTCTTTAATAGACATATCACTTGGATAGTCTTCAGGTATCTTCTGAGCTTCAGCTTTTGCTCCTGCTTCAGCAACAGTTTCTCCTGGTGTTTGATTTCTTTCAATCGGCGAATGATTTATGATAATTGATGTATCGGTATCTTTATTCTTATTGAATAGTACAGCTGAAATCTTTTGTTCAAGTCTTATCAGTACTGAGTGTAAGTAATGAACTAACTTACCAAGCTTAGAAGCTTCTCTAATCTTGCTTAGCTGGTTGTTTTGCATTTCAGTTAAGTATTTAGCATGTTTGTTTATATATTCGATTCTAGCTAAGTTTGATTTGTTAGAAGTAGCAGCTGCATGAAGATAATCTCTATTATCGATAATGAACTGTTCCATCGATTCTCTTTGATCCTTTGAAAGTTGTGAATTAGCAAGTCCCCAAATTCTATAAGTGTATATTTGTCTTAAAGCATACAATATTTCTGAGTCCTGGATATTGTGAGCTTCAATGAAAGCAGTATAATCTTCTTCAGAGTAAATCTTCATGAAGTCGATGAATGTTTTATTCAACTTTATAGTTCTAGCTCCACCACGATATTTTTGGCGTGTGAAACTCATATTAAATAGATCCTTTATTTGAGTGATCACATATGCAGCATGAGAAACTGAACAATCAAGATTTTTAGCTAAAGATTTGTTAGTAAGGATAATGTGATCTACTGGTTTGTTTTTTCTATCAGACCAATATACAAAACTTGAAACCATGTAGTTGATCGCTTTTGCGATGTAACGTACATAATCAAGTTTGAATGTATTAGAAGGGTTTATGTTCTTAAAAGCTACAACTTTGATTCCAGCTGTAGATCCATCTGCTTGAAAGTAATTGATATAACCCGATGTAAGTTTCTTCATGTGAGTTCACTCCTTTCTTTAGAGTTTCTATTAGTTCCAGTAATACATCGATGTATCGATAGATTATTGCAAGTAATAGTAGTGAGTGGTATAATTTAAGATGAATTATACAAAGAGAGGGGAGATAAAATGAAGGATATCTTATTCATTGATACAAATATTTTGTATTCTAACGCATATAATTACAAGAAATTTGAAAAGAGTATAAATAGTTATAAAAAAGATTATGTAGTAATGACAGCAGCATTGTGCATTGAAGAGTTTGCTGGAATAATTCTTCGAGAAAGTATTAGATTTTTAGGATCTATAGTGGATTTTATTGAGAATTATGGTGAAGTTTTTATTGTTGATGAAAGTGTTAAGGGTATGAGGAATCAAGATTTTCAAGGATTAATTTCAAAAGCAATTAAAAAGAAACTCGAGAACCTTTTTGGGGAATCAAATATAGTAGATATTTCCAGAGAGAATTTATTTGATAAAATTGTTGAAAGAGATAAACAAAAATTAGCTCCATTTAATGACAAAGGAGATAAAGGGTTTAAAGACACAGCTGTCTGGATTACCTTTATGGAATATGCAGTAAATAACAAGAACGCAAATTATTTTTTCATATCAAATGATCATGGATTTATAAGAAACAAAATAGATTTACAAAAGGAATTCATTGCTTTTACAGGGATTAATCACATAAAATTTTTAGACAAGTTACCTAATTTAGTAAGCAAATCAATACAAGTGAAGGAGCCAAATGGACCATTTAAAGAGACACTTCCAGATAATATGAATGAGTTTAGAGAGATGGCAAATAACATTTTAAATATACTTATATATACAAGTATAGATAATCCATACGATGAGGATTATGTTGAAATTAATTTTGAAACATATGAGAAATTTGATTCAGATATACTTGACGTAATTATCAAGGAAATACCCGCTTTTCTTTTTGCACATCCGTTTGATTATGATTTTTCATTTTTTGATGTATTTAAAGTATACCCAATAAAATCTAATTATAGAATAACAGCAAAAACATTAGATGAAGTCAGCAAATTTTATTTAGATATTGAATCACCACACCTAAGAAAATCTTTTATAGCATTCATTGTAAGTAAAATTAATGAAGAATGTTATAAAGAAGCTGAAAGTTATTCTCGAAACGCAGCTATAGTGGAAGATGATCTCCCTTTTTAATTCAAGAGAATCTTAACTTTCGAAGATTTCTTCAATAGCAATTTCAGAATGTATGATAACTTCTTGAATTTTCGATATTATAATATCTTTTATAGACTGGTTACATTTTAAGTCCTCAGCTAGAGCAATGGACTTGATAAATTTGTCTGCATTATTTTCAAGCTCTTTTCTATCATTAGCGCTAAATTTAGCCATTTAATACACTTCCTTTTATTTTATATTTTTGTAGGAACGGATTGAAAATCCATGTGTCGCAGTTAAATAGCTTCACTTATCTATTATTAGATCAAATATATCTTTCAATTAGGATATTAAACACGGAGCCGTATCGTAAGGAGTTACATCTAGTGATACTAGAAATATAACAAAACATTCTCATTCTTATTGAACTAGTTATTTATTGATATATGTTCTATATAATTATTCGAGGTGTTATAATATAAAGACATATTCAATATAGTAATGCAGTAAAAAGGAGAAAAATATGAAAAAAGGTATTATTTTATCAGTTTTATTAATGACAATAGTATTATCTGGTTGCAAAGCATTAAAAACATATCCAATAATTGAAATCGGAAATATTGAATATTCTGTAGATTCAATTGTTTTCGAAATAGATATTATAGATCCTGATTCTGTAGGTGAAGTAACTGCCATTGAGCTATTTCTAGGAGATGAATTAGAAGAATCTTTTAGTGACTTAACAAAAAGAGAGTTCCTTGATCTTACTAGTAATCTAGAATATGATATCAAAGTAACATACACCTTTGATTTAAAGGATGGATTAGGAGAGCAAAATTTAGTTGCGTCATATACCTTTGTCATTGTTGATGCAACATTTGAGACCATTTTTGAAAACTTGGAATTATACTTCCCAAAAGTAATCACTTCAAATTTAACGTTACCTGATTTCAGTACCGTGGATACATCTTTATCATATGATATTGATTGTGCAGATATCGTTCGTAATCGTATCGTTTATACTTACCCTTCAGATACCACAACATGTAACATAGTTATCGAAGCAACATATAAAGATGAGATGAGAACTAAGAATATTGAAGTTGTTATGAGTTCAATTGATGACTTGCCTAGAATTCCAGAAATTCACATTAATACTATTAATAACACAGTAGTTGATTCTAAAGAATATTATGTGGATGCGACACTAAACCTTATTCCAAACGAAGGTTCAGAATTTGAAGGATTAAACAATGTATCATTAAGAATTAAACTTAGAGGAAATTCTACATTATATATGCCAAAAAAATCATATAAGATTAAATTTGATGATAAGCAGTTGTTATTATCTACATATCAAGAAAAGACATGGGTATTACTAGCCAATTTCTCAGACCAGACGCTAATAAGAAACCATATAGCATATTCTATGAGTGAAAATCTAGGTATGGAGTTTGCTCCAGGGCAAACATTAGTAGATGTTTATTTAAATGGAGAATACTTAGGTAATTACTTGCTTTCTGATCAAATTGAAGTATCTTCAAATCGTGTCAATGTAGAAGAGGAAGTTCCTGATTTAGATACTGGATATCTAGTGGAACTAGACCTAGGTCTTTATCGTGAAGGATTAGAAAACACTGAAGAAAACTACTTCTTAATTAATGGTATTCCTTTTGTTGTTAAATCCCCAAAATATGATAAAGATTACTACCGAGAAGGTCATTTAACATATATTCAAAACTACTTTGAAGATGTTTACTATACACTTCAAAATAATGAAAACTATTCTGATTTAATCGATATAGATTCTTTCATTGATTGGTTTATTGTTAATGAAGTGTTTAAAAATGTGGATTCAGGTTATTCAAGTGTTTATTTCTTTAAAGATAAAGGCGGTAAATTAAAAATGGGACCTGTATGGGATTTCGATTTATCAACTGGTAATCCAGGTCACCTTGGAGATGATTTGCGTGGCCCTGAAGGGTGGTATACTTCTAGAAGTGACAAAAATGTATTCTTCTATTACTTAATGCAATATCCTGAATTTGAAGAACAGTTAAAGGAACGTTGGAATGAAGTATATGAATCGGTCATACTTAGAACACTAGATGATGTATTACTAGTATCTGATTCAATAGTATATTCAAGTTATATGAATTTTCTAAAATGGGATATTATTGGAATAAATTATGATTGGTATACTGCACCCGAAATATATGATCTCAAAACATATGACGAACAAGTTTGGTTTCTTCATGATTATCTAGAAGCAAGAATAGAATGGCTCAATGAAGAAATTAATAAGTAAAATAACAACAAGTTAAGTCAATTTAAATACTTTACTTATCTTGAACTAAAAGGTTTTAAGCAGTAGTTGAAAACTTCATGATATGCATTTAGTGACAATTTACAACTTAAAATGATACAACTAGCCGTACCAGAAGTAATTACAACTAATGATATGCACATCATAATAAAGCTATTTATGGATAATTGGAATGTGGTGCAATGACATAGTATTCAAGTCTAGAGATTGTTGGGTCATTGGTTCAATACGAGTTTTTTTACTTTTTGTTTCAACAAATTTATTACTAAGGAAAAAAATAGAAAAAGTTTTCACAAAATGAAGTATATGATATAATACCGTTGTGAAAGCGTTTTATTTTTTATTCGATTAAAGGAGGATATCTATGTTTAAAAACATCAATGAAATGATTGAATTCGTTCATAATGAAAATGTCGAAGTAATCGACTTAAAAGTGGTAGATATGATAGGTCGTTGGCATAGACTTTCCATTACATCACAAAAATTAACACCGGATATTATTGATAAAGGAATTGGGTTTGACGGTTCGAGTTATGGATTCTTAACAGTAGAAAATTCTGATATGGTTATGATTCCAGACGTTGGTTCATGTTATCTTGATAGCTATAAAGAACATAAAACCATTGTTGTCATTGCTAATATTTACGTTATTAGAGGAGATAAGTTTTTCCGTTTTGAAGATGATCCACGATTCATCGCAGAAAAAACCGAACTATATATGAAGGATAAAGGTATTGCAGATACTTGCTTACTAGGCCCGGAATTTGAGTTTTTCGTATTGGATCATGTTTCATATCGAAATACAAACCAACATATGGAAGTTAAATTAGATAGTGTACAAGCAAACTGGAATAGTAGTGATGATTCCTATAAAAACATCGGTTATACAGTCCCTCACCACGGTGGGTATCATGTAGATTCACCATGGGATGCAAGTTATGAATTTAGAACTCAGGCAAGTATTGAAGCAGAAAAAATTAATATACCTATTAAATATCATCATAGTGAAAATGGTGGACCCGGACAAGTCGAAATTGAAGTAAACTTTGCTGGAGTAAAAGAAATGGCAGATCGTACGATGAAAATGAAGAATTTGCTAAATCTTACAGCTTATAAAATGCGTAAAAGTGTCACTTTTATGCCGAAACCATTTGTCGATGAGTGTGGAAGTGGAATGCATGTGCATATTCAACTTAAAAAAGATGGAAAATACATTATGTTTGAAAAAGGTAATTATGCTGACTTAAGTGATACCGCTCACTATATGATAGGTGGTATATTAAAACATGCAAAAGCAATTACTGCGATTACCAACCCATCAACAAATTCTTATAAACGTTTAGTACCAGGGTTTGAAGCACCTGTTACGATTGGTTACGCAACTGCAAACCGTTCAGCTGTAATACGTATACCAGGTTATACCATTCAAGAAGATGAAAAACGATTTGAGTTAAGAAGTCCTGATGCTACTGCAAATCCTTACTTAGCCTATTCAGCAATCATGATGGCAGCGTTTGACGGTGTTATCAACAAAATTGATCCTTCCAAACTAGGATTTGGTCCATATGACTTCAACTTATTTAAATTAAGTAAAGAAGAACAAAAAGGAATCAAGACGCTTCCTACTTCTTTGATGGAAGCCGCAAAAGAACTTGAAAATGATTATGAATTCTTACTGAAAGGAAATGTATTTACAGAAAACGTAATTAGAAATCATATTAAGCGTATCAAAGAAGAATATTTATTAGTAAGTAAAATGCCTCACCCAATAGAATTTGAAATGTATTATAGTCTATAAAAAAAGAAGGATTATGTTTTGAAGACTGAAGTGATATAAAGTTAGTAGACACTAAAAAGGTGTTTACTAACTTTTTTAATGTCTATATAATTAGAGTACCTAAAGAAAGGAAGATTCAATATGCCAAGTGGAAGACCAGAAGGTGGAAAGAACAAGAGTTATACTTTCGAGTTTAGGCTTCAAGTAGTTACAGAGTATTTAACTGGAGAATCAATTAAGAAGAAATAATTTATAATTAAACAAAGTAAATACCTCTAATTAGAGTTGATCATTGATCATATTCTATTTAGAGGTATTTTTCATATTAATATTGGTTAGGTGTCTTTGTAAAGTTTCTGATTTAACAAATGAACAATATTAGCTGATAGGAATAAAGTAATCACAAATAAGATATAATAAATAATGTATCCAAAAGTGAGATTTTCAGGAAAATACGTTTTTATAAAAAGTCCATCTAGAACCTCGTATATAAATATACGTGCTTCAAATATAACAAATGGACGAAGTAATAAAGCCCATGCAGCAGAAAATATGATTCCAATCCAAATAACCATTCTTTCTGATTTTTGGACTTTAGTTGTACTTAAAGTTATATAAGCATAAGAAAGTAAGGCACCATGACTGTAAATAGCGGCGTATACACCATAAGCAGGATAATCTTCATAAAGATAGTTTCCAATTATAATCATTGCAGCAAAGTAAACAACACCTGAAATAATAGATGAATAAACACCCCACGCTTTGAGACCACTTAAATTAAATAAGACAATTATAGGAACAATGAAATATGTTACTGTAGATAATTCGACTGGTATTTTCCATGGAAAGATTATTATTATTCCGATATTATAGACTAGAAGTATAAGTAATTGAATCTTAAGAAATCTAGATCTTGTAACTTCTTTTTGTTTTATTACGTATCGTGAGTAAAATAGCAATATGATAATCCAAAAAAAGGAGATGATATTTAAATGTCCCATTTTCTAAATCCTTTTGTTAATCTTTGTTCTTTTAAATGAATGTTTCATAATCTCAAGTTTTTTCATAACTGAATCTCCCATATTTCGTATATCTATATTTTACCACATGGTTTTATTTCTTCAAAACATGAAAGAGTAAGTTATAAGTTTTAGCACTTGACTAAATAGTAAAAGAAAATATATATACATACAAATATAGAAATTAAAAGCAAATAAACATTATAAAATGGAACCTATAAAATAGACTTTTTTATTATTCAGTATTATTTGATTGGTATGGAAGTTAAACAGTGAGTACCTGTGTTTTATATGTATATGATAACTAAAGATATTAAAAATTAGCTGAAATAAGGAGAAATAACATAGAAATTGATATTATTAATGAACCCTCTATTAGCTTAATTAGCAATGCATTTATTAAAAGATGAGGTATATATATAAAATATAGCAAAGGTGTAATCATACCAGAAATACATAGTAAATGAATATACATATGTGGTAAATTAATTATACAAGCTAGCTATAGAAAAAACAAGTAAAAGATAAAAATAGTCAAAAATTCAGTAATAAGACATATTTAAAAGAGGTTCAAAGAACCGTAAATTTATATATGAATAGAAATTTACTTACTTAGAATCATCATAAAAAATATTGTCTTTAAGGATTTTGTAGATTGAATGAATTATGTTTTTTGAAACTGCACATATAATTGTGTTATGATGTTTCCCTGATTTCTTCATACGATAGTACTTTTCCCTGAACTTATTAGACTGTTTAGACTTTCCTACACAAGCTACTCGGGATGCACTAAAAGCTGCGGTTCTAAGAAACCTACTACCACGTTTAGATATTTTAGATTTCTTAAGTTTATATTTCCCTGACTCATAAACAATAGGATCTAATCCATAATAGGCGAAATATGCATGCTTATTATTAAAGCGATGGATATCACCTGTTTCTCCTAAGATTGTTGCCCCATTAATAGGCCCTATTCCTGGTACTGAAGTAATTTTAGGAAACAGCTTTAATTTAGTTGTAATAGTCTTTTTAAGAACCTTGATTTGTTTATCATAGTGAATGATATCACTTATGATAGAACGAATTAGGAATGCTTGAGAACTATTGGATTTACCGATAGAATCTTTTGCTAATTGCTTAAGTAATATAGCTTGATTATAACGATCACTCTTTGTTCTTAGACGGCTTGCTAACGTAGTTGTATGTAGACCACTATAGTTGATTGGTAATGGATAATCATTAAGTATTTCTAGCGCCCATTTAGAGAATGGATCAAAATGTATTTTGAATTCAGGAAATGATATATGAAGTAATCTTTTTAGTTCTGTTTTACTCCTGGAAAGAAGCTGCTTCTTAGAGTGGTAGTTTCTAGATATTTGTTTTAATTCATCTAGATGATATAATGAAGGC
>Ga0307992_1001414_pt1 | contig 14189 bp, 16 predicted proteins | sample EllFjometagen133_FD_203162 | JGI IMG/M metagenome (GOLD analysis project Ga0307992, IMG submission 203162) | Marine microbial communities from Ellis Fjord, Antarctic Ocean - #133 | ecosystem: Environmental > Aquatic > Marine > Unclassified | place: Southern Ocean | collected 2014-10-08
TGGGTGCGCGCGCCAAATTCGTTGCGCACTCAATTTATAATCAAGATGTTAGAAAAATATATCGGTAGAGGACCTCAATTCCTCACAACACAAATGTGTTGTGTATCCTTGAGGTGGATGTAATGAAGAAAGGATTTAATACAGAAAAATATCTTGAAGAACAGACAGAAGCAATTCTTGAGAGAGTAAGCAAGTTTGACAAAAAGCTTTATCTTGAGTTTGGTGGAAAGCTTTGCTATGATGGGCATGCATCAAGAGTCCTTCCTGGATATGACAAGGAAACAAAGGTTAAGCTTTTGAAAAAGCTGAAAGATATAGAGATTGTTTATTGCATAAATGCAAAAGATATCCAAAATGGAAGAGTCAGGACTGATTTTGGCCTTAGGTATGATGACCAGGCTATCAAAGATATTGAGGATTTAAGGGAGCAAGGGCTTGATGTTTCTGCTGTTGTAATAAATCTGTTTGAAGATGAGTCTGCTGCAATAAAGTTCAAGAAAAGGCTTGAAAACATGGGAACCAGGGTTTACATACATTATATGATAAAGGGTTATACAAATAATTTCAAGCTTGTTGTAAGTGATAAAGGATATGGAAAGCAGGAATATGTAAAAACAGAAAAGCCAATCATTATTGTAACAGGCACCGGAGGTGGAAGCGGAAAGATGAGCTTCTGCCTTTCACAGATATATTATGAGCAGAAAAAAGGGATAAATTCAGGCTTTGCCAAGTTCGAGACCTTTCCTATCTGGGACCTGCCATTAGACCATCCTGTTAATGTTGCGTATGAGGCAGCAACTGCTGACCAGGGCGACATAAACATAATTGACCCATTCTACCTAAAAAAATACAATAAGATAGCGATAAATTACAATAGAGATATAGAGAATTTCAGCATAATGCAGAAGGTAATAAACAGCTTCCCAATGAAAAACAGCTTCATAAGCACATATAACTCTCCGACAGAGATGGGTGTTAACAGAATATCAAGCGGAATAACAGATGATAATGTTATCAGGGAAGCCTCAAAGCAGGAAGTAATAAGAAGATATTTCTGGTACAGGCAGCAGAGAATGATGGGAATAGTTGATCAAAACACAACAGACAGGGTAAAGATGCTAATGAGAAATCTCGATGTAACTATAAATGACAGAAAGGTTGTAGAGTCAGCAAGAAAAGCTGCATTTGATGCTGCAAAAGAGAAAAAAGGAAACAAGAACATTTACTGCGGTGCTGCAATACAGCTTGATGATGGAACAATTATTACTGGAAAAAATTCCCCTTTAATGCACGCTGAGTCTGCAGCTATATTAAATGCAATAAAGGAACTGGCAAATGTTCCGGATAATATTGACTTATTATCAAAAGAGGTAATAAACAATATAAGGTTCCTGAAAAAAGATATACTCAACAGAGTTTCAGAAAACCTTAATGTTGAAGAAACCATGATAGCTCTTGCAATAAGCTCTGCAACAAACCCAATGGCAACTCATGCAGTTAAAATGCTTAAAAAGTTAAATGGCTGCGAGATGCACACAACCCATATTCTAAAGAAAGGCGATGAGGGCGGTCTCATAAGGCTTGGCATGAATGTAACCACAGACTCAAACTTTATTCTAAATAACCATTAATTTTCCTTTTTTCCAAAACATTTATTAATAAAGCTTTTTTCCCCTATTTTTATGTCAGAAGAGAATAATGGGAGCAGGTTTGCTAAAAATAAGCAGATTTCCAGGCTATTGGAATGGTATGATAAGAATTATAAGAAGCTATTGATTATTCCTATTGTTATACTTATACTTTCTATTGGAGTAATATTCTATAAGTATGCAGCAACAGGTGACTTTGTAGAAAAGGATATATCCCTAAAAGGAGGAATCACAATAACAATTCCATCTAAAGACATTGATACTGACAATCTAAAAATATATTTATCATCTGAATTTCCAGAATCAGATATTTCTGTAAGAACATTAACAAAACTAGGTGAAAAAACAGGGGCTACAATAAGCAGCTCAGACATAGATTCAAAGGAATTATTAAACAACCTAAGAACAAAATTTGGTGAGCTTGACTATAATGTTGAGGAAATGGGCTCGTCTCTTGGAAAAAGTTTCTTTAAAGAGATCTTTACTGCAATATTATTTGCATTTTTGTTTATGGCAATTATTGTTTTTTTCTATTTCAGGCAGCCAATACCATCGCTTGCAATAGTACTTTCTGCATTCTCAAACATGGTTGTTACCCTGGCAATTATCAATCTGATGGGTGTTAAGCTCTCTACTGCAGGGGTTGCTGCTTTTCTAATGCTAATTGGATATAGTGTTGATACAAATATATTGCTGTCAACAAAGGTCTTAAAGAGAAAGGGAGGAGAGGTTATAGACAGAATAATTAATGGCATGAAAACGGGGCTTACAATGACCCTTACAACAATTACAGCAGTAGTTGTTGCATATACATTCTCGCAGTCAGCTGCATTAAGCCAGATTATGCTAATCCTTATAATTGGCCTTTTAATGGATGTTTTAAACACATGGGTGCAAAATGCAGGCATATTAAGATTATACTTAGAGAGGAGAACTAAAAGATGAGTAAGCTAAAGAAGATATTCACAAACCTTAGAGTAATAATCCTCCTGGCTGTTATCCTATTTGCTGTTATAGCTATAAACCCACACCCATTAAACAAAGGGGTTACTATCAGGAATGTCATGATGAATTCCTCTGCAAGCCTGGCTGGAATAGAAAGCCCAAAGCCAACATCCACCCCTATGAGCAAGGAAAAAATAATATCAATTAATAACAATCCAATTAATAATATAAATGGTTATTATTCATTTGAAGCAGGCTTAAAGCTAAACAGGACAGTAAGAATAAAAACAAATAAAGGCATTTATACATTAATAACAAAGTATAAAACAGAAACAATTGTTTTGAATGAAACAATAAACAAAACAGTTATCAAAGAGGTTAATGCAACAATAATTGTTAACGGAACAAAGATTAACAAAACAATAAACAAAACAGAAATCATAACTGTTCCAAAAACAATAATCAGGGTTTACAATGAATCAATAGACCTTGGAATAAGGGTTTATAATGCACCAACAACAAATGTAAGAAAGGGGCTTGACCTTCAGGGCGGAACAAGAGTTCTTCTTGAACCAGAGGAAAAAATATCAGCAGATGAAATTGAGTTGGTTCTTTCTAATATCAAGCAAAGACTTAACGTTTATGGCCTCAGTGATATTGTTGTAAGAACAATTTCAGATCTTTCAGGAAACCAGTATATCCTTATTGAGGTAGCTGGCGCTAATGAAGAAGAGGTTAGGGAATTGGTTGCAAAGCAGGGAAAGTTTGAGGCAAAAATAGGGGATAATGTTGTTTTTAAAGGAGGAAATGATATAACTTATATTTGCAGAAGCGCTGACTGTTCTGGCATTGACCCAAATAATGGATGCAGCCAATCTAATGGCCAATGGTTCTGCAGGTTCAGGTTTTCTATTTCATTAAGTCCTGAAGCAGCTCAAAGGCAGGCAGATCTTACAGAAAACCTGGATATTATAACAGAAAATAATAATGATTACCTTAATGAGACACTTGACCTTTATTTAGATAATCAGCATGTTGATACCTTAAACATAGGATCTGAATTAAAGGGGCGTGCTGTAACAGACATTCAGATATCTGGCTCAGGCGCTGGAGCAACAGAGCAGGAGGCATTATTTAATTCATTGAAGAATATGAAAGGGCTGCAGACAATACTTATCACTGGCTCATTGCCTGTTAAGCTTGAAGTTGTCAAGACAGATGCTATCTCACCAGCTCTTGGGGGAGAATTTGTTAAAAATGCATTTTTCATTGGATTTCTTGCAATACTGAGTGTATCGTTAATTGTTTTCTTAAGATACAGAAAACTAGAGATAACCCTGCCAATGATGATAACACTTATAGCAGAGGTTATAATCATTCTAGGAGTTGCTGCATTAATTGGGTGGAATATTGATATTGCTGCTATTGCTGGAATAATTATTGTCATAGGAACATGTGTTGACCACCAGATAGTCATATCTGATGAATTATTAAAAAAGGAACAGCAGGTATTTTTTAACTGGAAACAAAGAATCAGTAATGCATTCTTTATTATAATGGCAGCTTATTTCACAACATTTGTTGCCATGCTTCCTTTAATGAGGGCAGGAGCAGGCTTATTAAAGGGATTTGCAATAACAACTATTATAGGCATTTCAGTTGGTGTCTTTATTACAAGGCCTGCATTTGCAGCTATTGTTGAAATACTATTAAAAGATAAGCTTTAAGATAATGATAATCACAATCTCTGGCATGGTTGGATCTGGAAAAAGCAGTGTTGGAATTCTTGTTGCAAAAAAACTTGGGTTTAAATATTACTGCATTGGCGATTTAAGAAGAGATATGGCCAAAAAAAGAGGCATCAGCTTAGCAGAGTTAAATAAATTAGGGGAAAAAGACTCATCAACAGATTTAGAACCTGACAAATTTGCTGAGGGGAAGGGAAAAAAGGAAGATAATTTTGTTATGGTCGGAAGAACATCTTTTTATTTCATACCAAAGTCAGTAAAAATCTTTCTTGATGTTGACCTAAAAATAGGGGCTGAGAGAGTCCTTAATCACAGCAGAAATGATGAGAAATATAAAAATTTGAATGAGGCAATTGAAAAAATAAGAATGCGGCTTGAATCTGATGGGGTAAGATACAGAAAATATTATAACCTGGATATTTTTGACAAAAAAAATTACGATTATGTTATTGACACAACAAACCTTACAATAAAAGATGTTGTTGATAAAATCATTGAAAAAATTCGATAACTTTATAAATATAATAAATACTCTTAAAATGTTTATTCTGTTAATGAGGGATTAAATTGATGAAAAAAGGAGATTTTATAGAACTTGAATACACTGGAAAAGTAAAAGACATGGATTTTATTTTTGATACAACTAGTGAGAAAGTTGCAAGGGAAAATAATATTCATGAGGCAAAAGCATCTTACGGCCCTGTAATAATCTGCATCGGACAAAGCCATGTAATCAAAGGATTAGATGAACAGCTTGAAGGAAAAGAATTAGGAAAAGAATATCACATCGAGCTAAGACCTGAGCAGGGCTTTGGAAAAAAGAATGCAAAACTAATACAGTTAGTAGCTACAAGTAAATTCCTAAAGCAGAAGATTAATCCCACGCCAGGATTGCAGGTGAATATAGACGGAATGATGGGTATGATAAGAACAGTTAGCGGAGGCCGCACTTTAGTGGATTTTAATCATCCTCTTGCAGGAAGGGAACTGATCTATGACTTTAAGAGTAACAAGATAATAAAAGACTGTGAAGAAAAGCTAAGTGCATTGTTAAAATTAGAGTTAAATTTAAAGGATGCAAAAGTAGATATTAAAGATGGAAATGCTGCAATAAGCTTAAATATAAAACAGAATTTGCCAAAGCCTGTTGAGGAAAAATTAACAGAACATATTAAGAAGCTTATACCATCAATTAAAAAGATTGAGTTCAAGGCAATACAAATCAAAACAAAGGAAGATAATCTTCCAAAAAAATCAAAAGAAAATAAGAGTTAGTTTTTCGACAACTTTAAATATAAGTAATAGAATAATAATCTTATAGTTAAATACGAGGTGGGGAAATTGGATGATTTTATCAAAGACAACCCTGATGAGAATATTATAGAACGTGAACAAACTAAAAAGAATATTGAACTTGACGCTGAATTGGAAGATATGCTTTCAAAACAGAGGGCTACGATAAAAGTTATTGGTACAGGCGGTGCTGGAAATAACACAATCAACAGGATAAGTGAGGTTGGAGTTGTTGGCGCTGAAACAGTAGCTATTAATACAGATGCCCAGGATTTGCTTTACACAACAGCTGATAAAAAGATACTCATTGGCAAGGATGTTACTCATGGACTTGGTGCTGGCTCTAATCCAAAGATTGGCGAAGAGGCTGCCAGGGAAAATGAGCAGGACATAAAACATGCAATTCAGGGTGCAGACATGGTATTTATAACATGCGGCCTTGGCGGTGGAACTGGAACAGGATCTGCCCCAGTAATAGCAGAAATTGCTAAAAAAGGAGGAGCCCTTGTTGTTGGAGTTGTAACAATCCCATTTTCAGTTGAAGGCCAAAGAAGATATGAAAATGCTGTAATTGGACTTGAGAAGATGGAAAACATAGTGGATACATTAATAGTCATACCTAATGATAAATTATTAGAACTTGCACCTGACCTTCCATTACATACTGCGTTTAAGGTCGCAGATGAAATACTAACAAATGCTGTAAAAGGAATTGCAGAAATGGTTACAAAAGCCGGGCTTATTAACCTTGATTTTGCAGACATTCGTGCTGTAATGACTGGCGGAGGAGTTGCATTAATTGGTGTAGGAGAATCAGATTCAGAAAATAGAGCTGTTGAAGCAGTTGAAAAAGCAATATCCAATCCTTTATTGGATGTTGATATATCCGGAGCAAATGGGGCTTTAGTAAATGTTTCTGGTGGTCCTGATATGACCTTAGATGAAGCAAGAAAGGTTGTTGAAACAATATCTGAAAAGCTTGATGAAGATGCAAAACTTATCTGGGGCGCACAAATCTCAGAGGATTTACAAAATACAATAAGAACCATGCTCATAGTGACAGGAGTTAAGTCATCACAGATATTTGGGTCTGGAACAAAGGTTTCAGACAGAAAGAAACAGGAGATTGAAACAGAATTAGGAATAGAGTTTGTTGACTAAAAATGAATTTTAAATCTTTAATATTTAAATTTAAAAGTTTTGTTATTGAATGCAAAAGGATATTTAGAGTAACAAAGAAACCATCTAATATTGAATTCAAAACAATTGTAAAGGCTTCTGGCCTTGGAATGATACTTATGGGATTAATTGGATTTGTCATACATATGATAAAACAATTATTTTTTTAAGGTGTTTTAAATGGAAGAAAAATCAAATATTTTTATTTTAAGAACAACTGCAAACCGAGAAGACCAGGTAATGGATTTTGTTACAAGCAATGCTACAAAAAAAGGCATGAATGTCTATTCTATAATAAGACCACATGGTATGAGGGGTTATATATTTATTGAGGCAGAAAGCAAGGCAGAAGCTGAACAGGCAGCATTTAATGTGCCTTATGCCAGGGGAATTCTGCCAAAAAAAGTAGATTATAAAGAGATAGAGCATATGCTCGAGGAATCAAAAAAAGTAGAGATGAACATAAAGAAGAATGATATTGTTGAAGTTATATCAGGGCCATTCAAAAGGGAAAATGCAAGGGTAACACGGATAGACAAAGCAAAGGAAGATGTTGTTATTGAGCTTCTTGAAGCAGCAGTTCCAATTCCAATAACAATTAAGATGGACACAGTTAAGGTAATAAGACGTGAAGGAGAAGAGGAAAAGCAAGAAGATTAATTTCTTTATCATAAGATTTATATATAATTACTAAATTCCAATTCTTAAAATGGGAAAACAAACAGTAGAAGCATTGATTGAAGGCGGAAAAGCAACAGCTGCACCGCCATTAGGACCTGCCTTAGGCCCATTAGGTGTTAATATAGGGCAGATAATAGCTGACATAAACAAAAAAACAGCTGATTTTAAGAAAATGCAGGTTCCTGTTAAGATTATAGTAGATGAAGATACAAAAGAATATAAAATCAGTTTAGGAACACCACCATGCTCATCACTCATTATAAAAGAAGCAGGAATTGAAAAAGGGAGCTCAAATCCAAAAACAGACAAAGTTGCTGACTTAAAAATAGAACAGATAATCAAGATTGCAAAGATGAAAGAGGACTCTTTACTGGGGAAAACATTAAAGCAAAAAATAAAAGAAGTTGTTGGAACATGCCGCTCAATGGGAATTCTTGTAGAGGGGAAACCTTCTGTTGATGCAGTAAAAGAAATTAATGAAGGCAAGTTTGATAAGGAAATTAAGGAAGAAAAAACAGAGCTTTCAGCAGAAGAATTAAAAGAGCTTGAGGAAGAGAAGAAAAAACTAGCAAAGGAAATAGAAGAAAGACGTGAAGAATTCCTCTCAACTGCAAAGCAAATCATCTCCAAGATGGAAGGTAAAGCACGAGGAGAAATAAAGACTAAGCTTGTAGAAGCAGAAATACCTATTATCATAATAGATGAATTACTGCCAGTTGAGGCAAAGCCAGGTGAAGAAACAAAACCTGGTGCAGAAAAATCCCCAGAAGAGGGGGCTAAATCTGAGAAAAAATAAAATTTAATTCTCAAAAATAAATACTTTTAAATATAAGTTTATACTTATTTAGTTAAAAGGGGTGGTTTTAGATGGCTGTAAATTCAAAAAAAGATGCATTAAGAGAATTGTCTGATGTTAATCCTAAACATAATTTCTGGGTTTGTGATGGAAAAATTTTAAAAAGTATAAAAGAAATTCCTTCTGCACTTAAGAAGATGAAAAAGAGTATTTTTCAGTTCCATGTCAACAAGAAAAAGAATGATTTTGCCAACTGGATTAATGACATAATAAAAGATACAAAGCTTGCAAAGGAGCTTTATAAGATAAAAGACAAGAAAAAAATTATTTCAAAGGTTACACAGAGAATTAATTGGCTTAAGAAAAAAGCCAAATAATTTTAACCATAAGCCTCATTATCATCGTATCTTTTCCCGCATTTTGGGCATATATATTCGTCTTCTTTAAGTTCTGCACCGCATCTCATACAAATCTTTTTGTAAGGCATTGTTGCACCACCTTTTAGGTTTTAACATTTTTTGCAAGAAAAAGTTTTTTTGTTCATGTATCTTTATATTATGTATTTTTACCTATTTAAAGCTTTTGTTTTTCAGGTTATTTTTACCGTAGTATTTAAATATGCTTTTGTTTTATTCATTTTTGAATATGAAAAAGCCAATGAATAAATTGAAAACAGCAAAGAAGAAAAAAACAAAGACAATAAAATCAGACAGAAATTGGCTAAAAGAGTATAGGACAATAATTATAATTTCTGTTATAATAATCATGATTCTTGCTACATCTGGTACAAAGGTATTTCTTTACATTAATTTTATTTTGGGGAATGATATTATTATTCATTTGGATGCAGATAAAGAGGACTTAAATCTTGTTCGTGGGGAAGAGAAATCAGTTAGTTTTAAGGCAGGTGTAATAACAAACCCATTTTGCACTGCAGAATGCGAGTCATCATTTGAGGATATAAGCAATAATAAAACTATTGATTATAATAAATTTAAACTCACTCCCGGAATACCAATAACAAAAGAATACAAAATTAGGGTAGATGACTTTGGAGAGGGGCAAAAACTTTACAGGTTCAGTCTTGAATGCATAGGTTCAGCTAGTTTCTTATGCCACACTAAAGGCGAGTCAACATCAAGAAATATACTTATTACTGTTGAATATAATCTAACAGAAGATGAAAAAATACTAAAAAATGACTTAAAAAATAAACTTCTTGATTTAAAAGAAAGGCTTTCTGATTTGGCGACTAAGGAAAATGAAATTAAATTAGTTATTGATAAGCTGGACAAGCGTGTTTCTATTGATGAAATAAAAAAGGAATTTAATAATGCAGAAATTTCAAAGCTTATTGAAAATTTGAATGTGCTTAAAAAAATATGGGACAAGCAGGATTACGATGAGTTAAATAAAAAATTCAAAGATGCTGATACAGAATCAATAAAAACAGTAGACTTGATTAAAAAGATTGACAAGAATATATCTGATTCAATATTTCTGTATAATAACCTTGCAAATGAACTTAATGAGATAAGAGGAAGATTAAAAGAAATAAAAAATGTTTTAGTTCTGGATGAAAATCTTCCCATTGAAATAAATGATAACATAAAAGTTTTTAATTCTGTCATAAAATCATTTAAATTAAGGAATGACATTTCAAAAAAGAGGATTGAAACATATTCAATAAATTATTCTGTTGATAAACTATATGAACATATAAATAATTATGAAAGAGAAGGGTCTCTAAAAAGAAGCATAAATGTTGATATAAACTATGATATTTTGTGCAGGTTAAACCAAACTTGTGTTAAAAGGCCTTCAATAAGTGAGAGGGCAAATCAGACAGAATTTAAACTTAAAAATGCCTGTGATGATATAGATGAATTGAAAGTGCTTTATGCTAATATAAGCAATGGTAATAACAATAGCTATGCAAATGGAAGCATAGGTGCAATTAAAAAAGATATTGCAGAAAAGTATCTTAATGAACTGTCTGAAGATGGATATAATAATGAGGTAATAAAAAAAATTCTTTTAACCTACATTCAAAATTTAATATCAGATAGTAATAATTCAACAGAGAAAATAATTAATCAGCTTATAAAAGACCAGCCAGAAAGCTGCCAAAAATCCAACATAACCTGTTATGATTTAAACAATATAAGTATTGAATTAATTAAAGAAGAGGAAACAATGCCTGTAAAGATCGGCATTGATTTTGATGAGCCTTTTCAAAAATGCTGTGTTTTTGGAAAATGTTCTCCATGCTGCTTAAGTGAAGAATGTATTAATGATCCATCAAAATTTCCTATTGTATTTGTTCATGGTCACAGTGTTAACAAAAAGACCTCAGCAGATTATAGTCTTGATGTGTTCGATAAGTTGCAAGAAAATCTTGAAAAAGATGGCTACCTTAATGCAGGCTCAATCTCTCTTTATACCCCTGTTGGTACAACCCCTGGAGTATGGGGCCTTTCGCAGGCACCAGTAAGCATAAAGGCAAGCTATTATTTTGATATCTTTAAAGAGCCTGAAAACTATATTGTTGTCCAGACAAAAAATGAGAATATTGACACATATGCACTCAGGTTAAAAGATATAATACAAACCATAAAATACAGAACAGGAAAGCCAAAGGTAATACTAATAGCCCACAGTATGGGTGGCCTTGTATCAAGAAAGTATTTGCAGATATTCGGAGGAGATGATGTTGAAAAGTTTGTAATGATAGGCACGCCAAATCATGGCATAGAAGGGGATATTGCACATATCTGCCCAGTTATTGGTGACAGGTATGCATGCCGCGACATGGCTGTGAACAGTCTTTTCATAAACAAGCTTAACCAAGGTGATCTTCCAAATGTTGAGACTTACATGATAATTGGAAATGGATGCATGATGGGTGGTCAGCTAGGAGATGGGACAGTACTTGTAAAAAATGCAAAGCTTGAAGGTGAGAATGTGACAAATTTTATAATAAACGGCACATGTGATGGCCTGAAAATGCTTCACTCAAAGATGCTTGACCCACAGCTTCATCCAGAAGTTTATAAAATAATAAAAGGGGCTCTGAAAATAGAATAATCTTTATAAAGATTAATTATATTTATATTAAAAGTCTTTTATAAGGGGGTGTAATTTATGAAAAAAAAGTAATTGAGAAACTATCTGCTTTGATTACAGCTGCATTTGGCCTTGTGGCTGCTTTGGCATGGAATGACACAATAAAAGCAATATTCAAGCAGGTCTTTGGCACATCAGAAGGTGTATGGTCAATGCTGACTTATGCTGTGGTTGTGACAATAATTGCTGTGATAGTTGCAATCCAGTTAGGAAAGGCTGCTGAAAAAGCAAAATAAGATAATTTTAGATTAAATTTATAAATAAGCTATTTTTCTCTTTTTTTATGAAAAAGAAAAAACTAAAGTCAGCATTATTATTATTGACTTCCAATGACCATCACAAAGACCTGATTAAAATACTAGAAAATAATGGATTAGGTTTAAAGACTCCTCAAAGTTCTATTCCTTCTCTTTTACCACTTACTTATATGAAAGGAAAAAATAAACTTCTGCTTTATGATAATTGGAATATAAAAAAACTAATAGCCCAGCTTAAAGGTGTTAACCCAAGCGAATTAGAAAAGCCAATGGGTTCTATTTTTCAAAATGTAGATTATATTTCTCTGCGCGAAGAATATAATCCCCTGGAGATATATCAACTTATAAAAAGCAAATATTACTTTTCTTAAATTTCTTTTGTTTTTTTGTATTTTATTTCTAATTCATCAAGCATCTTTGCAATCTTTTGTTTGTATGGGCCTAAGCCTTTCCAGTCTAAAACAACTTCTTCGCATTTATGAACATTTTTTTCTATCGCCTGCAGAATCATTTCTTTGTCTAAATGCTCAAGCATGTATTTTGGGCAGACCTGGCCAAATGCTAAATCAGAGTTTCTCATGACTTTTGTGAAGTTAGGGCAATGATGTAGTCCGCCAATACCAAAAGCTGTTTTGTAATGTTTTGGCGTTTTTGGAATTATGCTCATTATTGTTTTTGCAATTATCTCTCCTGCTTGCTTGTCAGGCCACTGCTTTTCAGAAGAGCCTATTTCTATGAACATGCAAGGGGTTTTTTCAAGGTATGGGCCGTGATGAGTACACTCCTGTATTATCTCATAATTGTTGTCTTTTGCAAGCCCCTCAATCTTAAATAAACAATCTCTTAAATAATCTGCATCTGCTATGCAAAGCTTTCTGTCTTGTCCTCCAAACTCTGCCTTTGACCAGTTTCCCTGTATATGAACACATAAAGATGGAATTCCTGACCTGCTTTGATGCTTTGTTGCAAACACAATGAAATCAGCATCTATTTTTTCATCAATATTCTCGCAGTAAACTGATTCTTTTTCTACTGTGTAAAGCTTTATTTTTTCTCCTTCAAATTCAGTTTCATAAACTTTATTTTCCTCAAACTCTTCTTCAGTTTCACTGAATTCAAATAATCTTAGAAGGCATTCTTTTATGTTCATTCCAGCCATATCTTTCTTTGAAACAATTATTGCTTTCATAGTTAAAGGATTTTTAGAAGTAATATAAAAAGGCTTTGTAAAAAATTTATTTAGTTTTAAAATTAATATTTACCTTTAACTCCCAGTTTTTATATGGCCCATTTAAGATTTTCAAATCATAATTCAAGTTTTCAGGAAGATTTAAATGCCCACCGTAAGATGAGGTATTCTTACTGTATTCAACCTTTTTGAGCATGATCTTTTCTTCTTCAGAAAAATTTCTTGGAAATTCTAATTTGTATAATCCTTTTCCTGACTTAATAATTAAATATGTTCCATTAACTATCTTGTTAATTCCGCCTGAAATGGATGTAACGTTTATTTTGCCATGTTCTAATTTTTCAACTAATCCCTCAATTTTTGTTGTTGTTCTTTTATGCTCTCCTTCTCCATCTTCTATGGTTATTTCTTTATTGTTGTTATACATTTAGTTTTTCCTCCTATTTTATAATTAATCTTCTGTACTTGCAACCTCATGGTGGCATTTTTTGCATTTCCATATAGCATACTCTGTATCACCAATCATAATAGAAGATGTTTTAATCATATCTCCATTACACAGCTCGCATTGTTTTGTCTGAGCCATATTATACAGTTAGTTAAACTCCTTTAAAAACTTTATCAATTCATTGGACTTTTCGAAATCTAAAAATTCCTTTTTTGTCAATGATGGTATGTTTTTTGGTTTTTTCTTTTTGAAGATGATAAGGTTGTCAACGTCTAAAAGCCTTGATAATGAGCTGAATTTTGGATTTGTTTTGTCTCCTATGCCTGTAAGGATTATATCCTTGTCTTTTTTAGCTATTATGTCAAAAGGCACTTTTTTTGTTTCAAGTGACTTAAAGCCAAGGTTAGAGTATTTTTTGGATATTTCTGATTTGCCTTCTTCAAATAATTTTTTTTCAGAGCCCAAAACATTTATTTTATCAAAAACCTCATCACCAAGCAAGTTGTAAAGCCTTATTGCCTTTTTTATCCTTATCTCTGAATCATTGTTTTCATATTTGGTTATCATCCTGCTGCTCACTCCAAGCTTTTTTGAGAGTTCGTTTATAGAATAACCTTCCTGTTCTCTTTTCTGCTTTAGTTTCTTTCCAAGAATGCATGCAGTCAGACCAGCTTGTGTTCTTTTTACAAAAGGAAAATTATTGTTTATGCAGTTCCTGAAGGTTGCAAGATTTAATGTGTATATTCCAAATCTTGAGTAAACAACATTATTTTCAAGGCTAGAACCTGCTTTTTCTGCTATAATTAATGGTGAGGCATTTATGTAAGAGCTTATGTGCTCCATCTCATCTGTGAAGTCTTTTTTTATTGAGTTTGCAT
>Ga0307992_1001417_pt1 | contig 14165 bp, 12 predicted proteins | sample EllFjometagen133_FD_203162 | JGI IMG/M metagenome (GOLD analysis project Ga0307992, IMG submission 203162) | Marine microbial communities from Ellis Fjord, Antarctic Ocean - #133 | ecosystem: Environmental > Aquatic > Marine > Unclassified | place: Southern Ocean | collected 2014-10-08
GATCCTGAACCTTCAGAGGCTGAACCTTATAAACAATATCTTCGCCCTCAAACTTTGGAAGAACACCCCTTATTTCATAGAGATGATAAGATTGCACATGGCCAGAATCTAATAACCGAGTCATCGCCATCAAAATTAGGTGATCATATTTATATTGTTTCGGGCGCAGGGCATGTATATGGATATAATTTAAATTTAAGAAAAATTGATTGGGACTTTTTTGTCGGTGCGGACATGGATGGCAGTTCGACCGTAACCTACGACAACTGTCTTTTAGTTAGTGTAGAAAAACAATATATCGATGGTCAGGGTGGTGTGTTTAAACTTGATCCATCAAAGCCCGCAGACAGCTCCTGTGTAGTTTGGTATTTTCCCACTAATAACGACACAAGTAAGAATGCAAGTTGGGATGGCGGCGTGATTGGAACGGCAACGGTTAATGATCTGACTAAATCTGAAGGTATGCCATATTTGGCCGGATTTTCTGCTATTGATGGATACCTTTATTTAGTTAAGCATAATCAAGTTGATACTGTTAAGGTCTGGGGACCAAATTTAAAACGCCTCTACCCAAAGCCCAAATTATTTGCAAGTCGTTGGATTGGACAAAGTATTTCCACACCGCTATTTGTTGGAAATCGGATAGTCGCAGCTAGCTACAGTGGTGTTTCTTTATTTGAGATCGATGAAGATCTCAAACTCCATCGATTAGAACGTCGCTATATCGGAGGAGTTGAATCTACGCCCTTTGTTTACAATAAACGCATCTATGTAGGTTCTCGCGACGGCTTTCTTTATTGCCTGGGTGAATAAAGTAGGAGCGTAAATCTGTCCATCAGCTGATGGATCAGGATCTATTATACTTTATACATGCTTTACCCCGAGATTTATCTCGGGGTCGTATAATTAATAAAGATTGGGGTTTCAACCCCACGTTGGGTTAAAACCCAGTCTTATGGGTACTCTAAACCACGGCATAAATGCCGTGGTAAAGCATCGCGATATTTTATCAGCATCAGCTGGAAGGTTTTTTTGTAGACCACAGAATGGTCGAATATTGTAGAAATAGATCATTTAATAAAAAAACTACCCCAGCGGGGTTAAAATATTTTGTTGTCATGGATTCCTGTAATATTCTTAGAGATGATCTAATTTTATACATGCTTTACCCCGAGATTTATCTCGGGGTTCTTTAAATAATTAAGATTGGGGTTTCAACCCCGTATCGGGTTAAAACCCGGTTTTGTGATTGATCATATCCACGGCATAAATGCCGTGGTAAAACATCATATAATTTTAACCGGATAAAAAAAAGAATGGCTATCGACCATTCTCATTATTTTCACTTTTTAGAATCTGACTTACAGTGGTTTATCGTCCCACATATATTTTACAGGATTAATTGCTTTACCGTCTTTCTGGATCTCGTAATGAAGGTGAGGTCCTGTAGAACGACCGGTACTACCCACTTCACCAATGAGCTGTCCGCGTTCAATAATATCGCCTTTTGATACTTTGATTTTGTCCATATGAGCATAAAAAGAAACAAATCCGTCACCATGGTCTATCTTAACAATATTTCCATAACCACCATAAGAATATGCGGCATAGATAACTTTTCCTTTACCGCTTGCATGTACGGGAGTTCCACGATTTGCGGCAAGATCTATACCTGAGTGATATTTTCTATTTTTAGTAAAAGGGTCAACCCGGTAACCATATTTAGAGCTAACATAATAGCTTTTAGCATCCAGAGGGGTAATCGCGGGAAGATACTCAAGCCGTGTCTTGTATTTCTGAATATCTGTATACAATTTTTTGTAATTTTCGAGTTCAACTGTGACTTTTGTGCTCAGAAACTCAACACCGGCATTTAATTCTTCAACGATATTACTGCTATTTTCAGGACTTGCCATTTGAACACGACCGCCAACACCAAGGTTTTCAATGCTTAGATCATGTTGAGGTAGGTCGGCATACAATCTAATTGTATTATTTAACCCAACCATGGAATCCAGATAAGCTTCAGCTGTTGCCAATTCACTCTGCAAAACTTCAACAGTTTTTACTAGAGTTTTATTCTTAATATTATTGGCGGAAAAATAGTTGGAAGACAGATAACGATAGCCAAAATATGTGGATCCAACAACAAGGCTGACTAAGAAAAACCCAGCTAAAACCAACATAAATATGAAAGCATTACGAGAAAACGAGATTTCTCTCGAATTTTTACCGGTCAGGTAAATCAGAAGATGTTGTTTTCCATTACTCATCAGTGAATTATAATGCACTTTAATATTCTATGCAAGAGTATTTTGGCTAAGTGTGAAAAATTAAGAATTGGGAAATAGTGAACAATAAACAGCAATTAGTGATCTTAAACATTAAAATATAAACCCCTAAACCTTAAATCTTAATCTTAAACTCTCGCTCATTTCTTGTTTTTTACTGTGAATTTCGGTAAACTATCTTCATGATTACTGATATTGTACTTGCGGGTTTAGGACTGATACTTTCTGCTTTTTTCAGCGGGTCTGAAATTGCTGTTATTACAGCGCACCCTTTGCAGCTGCAAAAGTGGGTATCCGAGAAAAAAACCTTTGCGGTAGCTGCCTTGCACATGTATAATGAACGTCAACATTTCCTGACGATGATACTTGTCGGCAATACATTGGCTAATGTACTGACAACTACCTTTGCGACACTATTTTTGACTAAATATGTTGGCTTTAATTGGTGGCAGGTAATATTGACGATCTCAGGCATCATTCTATTATTCGGCGAAGTTTTACCAAAATCTCTTATTCGTAAACGTCCAAATTTATATTTGCTGTTTTCGAGTGCTGTCATTAATATCCCCGGAATTATTCTTCATCCATTAGCAAAATTCTTTGAGAAGATGATAGCGGGTATGTTGAAGCTATTTAAAAGTGATGCGGAACCTATGAATATCATGATCGGTCGTGAAGAAATTGAGCAAAGCATTTATGATAGCTATGAGCAAGGGATACTAAATGAGGATAAAAGAAAATACATTGATAATCTTTTTGATTTTTCTGAAACTACAGCTTACGAGATCGTAACGCCTCGTACCGATATTGTAGCTTTGCCTGAAGATACAACCATAAGTAAGTTGAAAAAGACTTTTATTCAATCAGGATTTTCCAAGATCATTATATACCGGGATAATATCGACCATATTATTGGATATATATCACTGCGTGATATTTTAAATGGTGAAAGGGATATTAAGTCTATTATCAGGCCTATCAAATTTTATCCTGAAAGTAAAAGTATCATTGAATTGTTAAAAGACTTCCAGGAAACAAAAACCAGTATTGCGATCATCGTAGATGAGTTTGGGGTATCTTCCGGATTGGTTACGATGGAAGATATTCTTGAAGAGATTTTTGGTGAGTTTGATGATGAATACGATGAAAGTGCCGGAGATGTAAAAAAATATCCCAATGGTGATCTGTCAATGAGTGGTCGTACTGAGATTGACTACTTAAATGACGAATATCATTTGAACCTTCCCGAAGGTGAATATGAAACTATTGCCGGCTATCTATTGGATCATCTAGATCGTTTTCCGGGAAGTGGAGAAGTACTGACAATAAAACAATTTGAGTTTACCATATTGCGATCTACTCCTAAAAGTATAGATTATCTTAAACTTAAACAGAAAGTATTGAGCCAATAATGAAGCAGCTTGATCGATACATGCTTAAACAATACCTGCGTTCATTTTTGTTTATTATGCTGACGTTTATTTGCATTTTTCTCCTTGTTGATCTTGTCCAAAAGATCGCTCAATTCCTGGATAATAAACTGACCTTCGCAGAAGTTGTTCATTATTACTGGCTGATGATCCCCTGGATGCTACACTGGTGTTTTCCGGTATCGGCTTTATTGGCGGTGGTTTTCTTTTTTGGACAAACTAATAAGTTCAATGAACTTACTGCTCTTAAAGTAGGTGGTTTAAGTCTCTATCGATTGGCATTACCCTTTCTGATCTTTGGCGTGCTTTTAAGTATGTTCTCATTTTTCTTTGAAGATTTAGTGGTGGTACCTGCTCAACAGGAAGTCACTGAATTCATGGAGAACAACATGAAACTTACGACAAAAAGCAACGAGCAAAAAATTCATCGCCAGGTTTACTTCCAATTACCAGATCATCAGATCTTTACGATTCGTCGTTATAATATTACAAATGGACGGGGAAGGTATGCGGGCTTGCATCGCGTGATCGAGGGTAAGATCACTGAGCGTATAGATGCGCAACACGTACGTTGGCTGGATGAAAAAGAACAGTGGATGCTTTTAAATGTTCAACATCGCGTGTTTTCAGATAACAAAGAAATTTTCACGAAACATGATACGCTTATTTTAGAACTCGAAGTAAGTCCCCGAGAATTGCGCCAAAAAAGCGTACGTCCAGAAAATATGACCTTTAGACAGTTGCGGGGATTTATTGATCGCTCTCGGCAATTGGGAATGGAAACCATGCGCTGGGAAACCAATCTCTATTTCCGAACAGCCATGAATTTTGCCTGTTTCATTGTCATTCTTATAGGAATTCCTCTTGTTACTTTCCAACGTAGATCCGGTGGTTATGGAAGTGGTGTTGCCGCCAGTCTTATGTTACTGTTTACTTTTTATGTGTTACTTACTTTTGGTAAAGTTATTGGAATTGCGGGTGTTGCTTCTCCCTTCTGGGCAGTGTGGACGCCCAACCTTGTTTTTATTTTCATGGGTTCATTGATGATGGTTTTTGTGAAAAAATAATTTATTTTTCAAGTCTAATTTCTACGTAAAAAAAATACTGCTAAATAAAGTAAATAACATTAACCACTTTACTTTAAAAATCATATATTTCTGCGATTATCAGGGAGGTGTGTATGACAGAACGCGACAAGTTTCGAAAAAAAGATTTATTGGATTATGGGATGATCATAGTTGGGTCCTTGATTATGGCTGTAGGCTTGATGCTTTTCTTGATCCCCAATAAAGTTTCAGCCGGTGGCGTATCGGGTATTTCAACTATTCTTTTCCATATGTTCAACTGGCCGGCCGGTATTACAATGCTTGCCTTGAATATTCCCTTGTTTATCATTGGTGTCAAAATATTTGGACGAAAATTTGGGATGAAAACACTTTGGGGAATTATTTGGATCTCTTTATTCACAGATTTGCTCGGTGTGGTCCTAAAATTACCACCTGTGACCAATGATCCTCTTCTTGCAACAGTGTATGGTGGACTATTGTTGGGTGGTGGACTCGGTATTATCATGAAGGGTCGAGGTACTACCGGTGGTTCTGATATTATTGCTCGAATTTTAAATAAGTATTTTCACTTCTCGCTGGGTATATCTTTTATGATCATTGATACTGTAATCATCATTGCCATGGGTATTATATTCAAGAATGTAGAACTGATCCTTTTCTGTTTGATCGCTCTTGCAATCTCATCAAAGGTTGTTGATATGTTCATTGAAGGTTTGACCTCGGAACGTGCAATCACGATCATGAGTAAAAATTGGGAAGCTATTGCCAATAGGATCATGGATGAAGTTAATCGTGGCGTGACCGGTTTAGACTCTGTTGGAATGCATACCAATAGTGAGAAAAAAACACTCTATTGTGTTGTTGCTACCCGTCAGATCGAGCATATTCGCCGTATTGTTAAACGTGAAGATCCGTTTGCTTTTGTCACGATTACCAATGTATCGATCATGCAGGGAGAAGGATTTAGAGAAAGAACAACGCTAAATGAAGAATAAAGTTTAAAGAATAAAATAAGGGACGGTCATGACCGTCCCTTATTTTTATGTGTCAATAAAGTCGAATAGAAGAAAGTTAATTGTAGAAAAAAAAAGAAACTGTCATCTTGAGCGAAACAGAGTGAAGTCGAAAGATCTATTCATGTCACAAAAATTTATTGTGTCATCATGCCTGCGCCGATAAATATCGGTGAAACGTGCTGGTTGGTTAGGGATCTATTTGTGATCATAATTCAGGGAGTTAGATAAAAGTTGTAGAGATGCAATGTCCCGAAGCTTCGGGATGTCTTTACTTCGTATGGATATTTGTAATTAATATGAAATATTTATATTCTTCGTTTATCGTTTATCGTTTATCGTTTATCGTTTATCGCTTTGCTTTATTATAATTATTTACTTCTTTAATCATTTTTGTAAAAGATCTACCTTTTTGGCGACGTTCATATTCTTGCATTTGATAGAAATCAGATTCACGTTTTAGGCGCAGGTAATTTTCCAATTTAGCTTCCTGTAATTCACCGCTTTCACAGGCGGTGATCACGGCACAGCCGGGCTCATTGGTATGAGTACAATCACGGAAACGACAATTCTCGGCTACGGCAATAATATCGGCAAAAGTTTCTTCAAGTCCCGCATCAGAGCCGCTAATACCTACTTCACGCATCCCCGGTGTATCAACCAGAAAGCTTCCGTTTTCCAGTTCGATCAATTCCCTGTAGGTTGTGGTATGTTTCCCTTTCGCAGTGGAATCACTAATAGTATCAACACGCTGACGTTCACCCCCGGTGAGACGATTGATCAACGAAGATTTTCCAACGCCCGATGAACCGACAAAGCAATAGGTTTTTCCGGGGGAGAGGTGTTCAATAATGTATTTTATACCTGATTCGGTCAATGCGGATGTCCATACCAATTTTGTATCAGGGTGGCGCGTTTTTATTTCATCTACAAATTCATTTGTCTCATCTATAGTGAAAAGATCGGTTTTATTTAAAATGATTATCGGTATGATGTTACCGTCATAAATAATTGTTAAATATCGTTCAAGGCGATTCAAGCTAAAATCTTCATCACCCGACATAACGACAAAAGCAATATCAATATTAGCTGCGATCACTTGATCACCGGTTTTTCGTCCGCTTGCACGACGGCGAAACACGGTTTTACGGGGAAGGATTTGGTGAATAATACCCTGTTCATCATCCATAGGAGTAAGGACAACCCAATCTCCCACAGCAGGAAATTCATCCTTGGATTCGGAATTGAACATGATCTTCCCAGTCACACCTGCTTCAATAATACCCTGTTCGCACATGACGAAATAACGCTCACGGTGTTCTTCAACCACGCGACCGATGCAGGTATCCTCGGAGGGTAGCTCCGGTATGGGAAAGTCTTTTTCATTATATCCGAGAAAGTCGATCATAATTGTATCCCGCTGAAAAAGTGAACCAAGCCATTAATAAGCGGCCCTAAGAGTTTGCCAAAAACTGAGAAACCGGTGATTCTGCCAAGAAAGACAACTGCAAGAAGTATAATTCCACCGTAGCGTTCGAGATAATCAATGATATGAACGCTTTTGTCGGGCATGAATCCACGTAGTATCTTAGAACCATCAAGTGGCGGAATGGGAATAAGGTTGAATATTCCAAGTCCGACATTAATGAGCAAAAAATAAAGGAGATTAAGTTTTAAGAAGAGAATGATCCCCGGATCGTTGGTCATAGGGACCAATTGTGGAAATATTCTAAAACAAAGGCCTGTAACTGCTGCCATGAGAAAATTTGATGCCGGTCCTGCAGCTGCCGATAAAGCCAGATCCCGCTTGGGATGCTTGAAAGCATGGATATTGATCGGTACTGGTTTTGCCCATCCCATGCCGATCACAAATAGCATGATCATTCCAATGGGATCAATATGAGAAATGGGATTTAAGGTCAGGCGCCCCATGTCCTTGGCGGTGTTATCGCCTAAGCGATAGGCAATATAACCGTGTGAGTATTCGTGAACGGTCAAAGCAAGTAAGATCGGGATGACCATTGATATATAATTCATAAACTGTGGATTCATTGAGTTAATTTTTCCCTGGGGTGAAATGTTTTATGTACTTCTTTTAAATAATTTCGATCAAGGTGCGTGTAGATCTGTGTAGTTGCAATATCCGAATGTCCCAGCATTTCTTGTACAGCACGAAGATCAGCACCGCCTTCTAGCAAGTGAGTGGCAAAGGAATGACGGAAAACATGTGGTGAGACGGCTTTGTCGATATGAGCTAAATTCGTATACTTTTGGATTATTTTCCAAACACCCATTCGTGAGAGCTGAGTTCCTCGCATATTGAGAAATATAATATCTTCTGCTTTTATATTTGCTGCAAGCAAAGGACGAACATGTTGAATGTACAGCGAAAGCCAATTTTTCGCTTCATCCCCAAAGGGAACGATCCGTTCTTTCATGCCCTTGCCAAAAACCCGCACCCAACCGTCTTCCATCATAAGCGCCGGCAAACGAAGAGAAAGTAATTCGGAAATTCGCAAACCGCTTCCGTAAAGCAATTCCAACATAGCACGGTCGCGCACACCACCATCTGTTTTGATATCTATATTGGCAAAAATAGCTTCAATATCCTGGATATCCAGTATTTTTGGTAAACGTTTCGGTAATTTTGGTGAATCAATATTTTCCGTAACATCTTTTTGGCAATAACCTTCATTGACCATAAAGCGGTGGAACATGCGGATCGAGGAGAGATTTCGAGCCAATGAACTAGGTGCTAATGGTATTTCAGCAAGATCTTCAAGATAAGCGATCACATGATCTGTTGAGATCGCATTTTCATTTTTTACTTTATGTTCAGCTAAATAGCCAAGATAACGGGTAATGTCTGTTCGGTAAGATTGTACCGTGTTGGGTGACAATTGTCGTTCACCCTGTATATGATAAATAAAATCTTGAAATGTTTTTTGCATGATCACTTATTTTGCAAATGCATCTTCGATCTCTTCGCACAGCATATGTCCGATGATGATATGCATTTCCTGAATGCGTTGAGTGTTTTCCGAAGGGACGATAAGCTCGACATCTCCAAGTCCCTTAAGTTTACCGCCATTATTGCCGCTGAGGATAACACAGTGCATGCCAAGATTATTCGCTTCCTTAGCAGCTTCAACGATATTTGAAGAATTACCGGAAGTACTGATCGCGACAAGTAAATCGCCTTCATTTCCCAAGGCTTCCACCTGACGGGAGAAAAGTTCATCGCTTTTATTCGTATCGTTGATCCATGCGGTCAGGAAAGAAGTATCGGTGGTTAAAGCCAAAGAAGCAAGTGCCGGACGAACATGGTTCAGCTTAGCGACCAGTTCCGCCGAGAGATGCTGGCAGTCCGCCGCTGAGCCGCCATTACCACACCAAAGGATTTTATTGCCCGCTATAAGAGTTGCGGACATTAATTTAGCCGCATCATTTATTTTTTGTTGAAAAACATGATCCTGTTCAAGCGTACTGATCAGGGTGCGTGATTCGGAAAAAGCATTCTTCATATCTGTATGTCCTTAAAAATTGTCGATATTATGTAAACAACAGCGAAGTTAATACAATTGAAATGATTAGTAAAGAAAATTGTTTCGGGAAGAACGTAAGACCCTCCTACGCTAAAGCTACGGAGGGCAGGCGTAAAACGTGAGGTGTGAAATATGTTGTCACATCGACCAAAGTGGAAACGCAGAGAGACCTTTCATCCTGAGCGAATCCGCCAGCTGGCGGAGAAGTCGAAGGATCTATTCATGTCATTGCATTATTAAAATGGATCTGTAAGCAAATCGTATTGTCATCTCGAACAGTCTACGCTCTACGAGCTACGACCGTCAGGCCATGTGGAGAGATCTCAAAAGCCCAGCTGATTTTTAGTATAGGTTGCTTTAAGAGCGACATAAACTAATTGTAAAACGAGGAAGAATTATGTATACTATAAATGGTAACAAACAATTAATTAAAATGAGTAGCATGAGTTTAATTAGTCAAAATATGGCACAATTGCTGTTTTTGTTAGTACACCTAATCTTATGTTAGCTGGCACCAAAATCTCAAAAAACAAGATAGGGTTTATCGGACATGTACAGTCTGTTCGTATCTTACCAAGTAGAAGAACAAGCCAAGTCAGCGGTTGATATCTCAAAAAGTCGCTTTCTTGAGTACACGAGTAACACGATCTCGAATCAGCTGGAGAGTCTGTCGACCGAAGCAATAGATTGCATGAAATCATGGCCGTGCATCTTGATGCAGGAGGGACGTGGCCAAGAAGTAGCTCATGTCGTGCGGATCACAGCTATTCAGGTCGACGCTGGAGACATCAAGCTTACCATTGCCTCCCTTTCAAGTAGTAACATTCTCCTCAACGACACCCTATGGAAGCTCCGCACCGAGCTCGATATCGGACAGTTCGAGTTCAACCGCAATCACTGGACTTTCAAGGATCGAGACCTTTTTCCCATTCTTGATAAAGCGGGCTTTGCGTTCGACCCTTCTCTTATTGCTAGATTCCAGAACAAACAGCTGCCAGCACCCACTCGGGGAGAGTTGATAAGTGCTCGAAATACCATCTCGAGCTGGAGCCACACAGAAATTGACGATTTTCTGCTGGAAGCCGGAGTGAGTAGTTTGGATGCGACTCGCGCTATTGGTAGCCGTCGAGACCGAACTAACGCAATTATCAAGTACGCGCTCGCGAACCCGACTGCGACTACCGCTGAGAATTCGATGTTCTCCGCTTACATCGTAAGGGCTGTTGCTTCATCACCTGATCTTTCTGAGAGTCACCCGGAAACCTGGAGCACCAAGATAGCTGTGGATGAGCCAAAAAGAGGTGTTGAGGATAAGGAATTTGATGCCCGAACGCCGAATCGAGTATTCATAGTCCACGGACGAAACGGAATCGCTAGGACTGCGGTTGTGTCAGCCTTGACAGAGGTTGGCCTTGAGGGGATCGTTCTCCATGAGAAACCGAATATGGGGCGACACTTATTAACAAAATTCATTGAGGAGGCAGAACTGGTCACCTTCGCAATAGTGTTAATGACAGATGACGATGTTGGAGGCATGAAAGGCGCTGATTTGGCGCCACGGGCGCGACAGAATGTTATTCTTGAACTGGGATACTTCCTTTCGCACTTGGGCCAACAAAGAGTCTGCGCACTGATCACCCCGGGTTTGGAGACGCCCTCGGACTTCGATGGAATCGTCTACATCCGCATGGATGATGCGGGGCATTGGAAGGCCGAGCTACTACGAGAGCTGAGAGCAGCGGGGATGCCCTTAGTTAAATAGACAATTTGTACGAATGCCGTCTAACAAGGGCATGGACGACGACGCGGTAATAAACCACGCGCGTTATGCCGAACGTTATCTCATGGTTAAACCTGCATGGTGGATGAATGTGATTGACAGGGGATGATTTGATTTGGAATTTCAAAAGGAGTTACTAAATTAATGAAAATTAACTGCAAAATTTTTAAAGAATTTCGCAAAATGAAGTACAAATATGAAATGGCAAATTAGAATAATTGGGGATGCACAAGATTTACATGAGATTGGTAAATCGTTTTCAAATGATAATATTCGTATTACTAAAAAACTGAATAATGAATATTATTTATTTTCGGATGAATTTCAAATATATACGAATGCAAAAGATGTATTTGATATTGCTGGTAAATTATTGTTCCTGATCAATGGGGCATCGAGATTAGCTTTTGGTAAAAATATTAAAATAACACTTTCTGATGTTGTAAAAGTAAATGATGATGGAACAGAAGATATTTTTTTGTTCATTCAAGATAATATACAGATTGTAGACTCAGTGAGAATAAGAATTACAGATAATTTTGGTAATATATTGGACGAAATATTGCCTGCTGACGATATCCCGAGGTGGGTTAATTTAGGCATAGAGAACAAATCAGTTGCGAAAGTATTAAGACTTTTTGCTAAGCAGCTAGATTGGGTTGGTCTTTATAGGATATATGAAGTAATTGAGAATGATATTGGTGGTTTAGATAATATAATATCCAAAGAATGGGTAACAAAAAGCAGAATAAAAAGTTTTAAACATACATCTAATAGTCCAGGTGTTACAGGTGACAATGCAAGACACGGAAAAGAGACATTACATCCTCCAAAAAATCCGATGCAATTATTCGAAGCACGTAATCTAGTTGAACATTTAATAGGCCAATGGTTGATAAGCAAAAAGTAAATAAGGAGGTAATTTTTGAACAAAGTACAAAAAATAGTGATAATTATTGGAAGTATAATACTGGTAGCAAGTTTGATAAGTACACCTGAATATCAGTTTGCTCAAGGAACAAGATTTGCTGCAAATACAGTTAGTAATTTACCTAACCAGTACGATTTTCAGGCGGCAGTTATAAGATCTATGATAGTAATTTCAAGCACAATTGCAGCGTATTTCTTAAGCAGTATTTTTAAAAACACTTAAGAATCAAAAAAAAACTTTTCTGTCTACTATTATCATTTCTAACTGCCAAACGAGAGTAAGTACAGAAATGTTTACACATTTTTTTAAGTTTCATTGCCGAAAGAGCAAATACTTGGTGGAAGTATAATCTCCCTATAAAATGAAGATATAAAATCATTTAAGAGAGATAACAATATGCTACACCTGACTGGCTTGCTGTCAGGTGTTTTGTAGAAGTCGCAAAAAATCCCGCCAACTGGCACTTGCAGGTGAGCACAGTCGTTATCTCGACTTCGTCCCGATATTATCGGAACTCCGCTCAGGATGACAGGTGTGTGTTGGTAAAAAGAATTTTATATATCAGCCAAAAACGCCACAAATTTATCCAATTCTTCTTTCGTTCGTTTTTCAGTGACCGCGATCAGTAACTGGTTCTTGCGTTCGGGGAAATAGGTTCCAAGATCAATTCCTGCGTAGATCATCTGATCCACTGCCTTCTGAATGATTTTTTTGGCAGGGAGAGGTGCTTCAACAACGAATTCTTTGAAGAATGGCGCATTATTCAATGCAGAGTATCCGGGCAATTCACAAATCTTTTCTTGCAGATAATGAGCTTTTTGAATACAGAGTTCAGCGACTTGTGTTAAACCGCTTCTGCCCATTAAGGCAAGATAGACCGTAGCGGCCAATGCGCATAGAGCTTCATTGGAACAAATATTTGATGTGGCTTTTTCACGACGGATATGTTGCTCGCGTGTTTGAAGGGTCAATACATAACCGCGATTACCATCTGTATCTTCCGTCATACCGGCAATACGGCCGGGCATTTTACGGACATATTCTTGTTTGGCTGTGAAGAGTCCGAGATATGGCCCGCCAAAGTTAAGATGATTGCCAAGGGATTGACCTTCGCCAAATGCGATATCGGCATCTACATCACCGGGAGTTTTAAGGATGGCTAGAGAAATGGGATCAACACCTTGAATAAAAAGCGCATCATGCTTATGTGCCGCTTCCGAAAAGGATGCTGTATCTTCAATACATCCGAAAAAGTTCGGACTTTGAACAACAACAGCGGCAGTATTTTCAGTGATAAGTTTTTCAAGAGCGGCAAGGTCGGTCCGGTCATCTTTTAGTGGACAATCAATGATATTCAGATCCCAGGATCTTGCATAGGTTTCCATGGTCATGCGATACAAAGGATGTATAGCTGATGATAAAATGAAATCATTCTTTTTGCGTTTGATATTTTTAGCCATCAAAATGGCTTCTGTCATAGCGGTTGCCGCATCATACATGGAAGCATTGGATACATCCATACCCGTAAGTTCGCAGATCAATGATTGAAATTCATACATAGTCTGCAAAGTACCCTGAGAGACTTCTGCCTGATAGGGTGTATAGGCGGTCGAAAATTCAGGACGGGAAATGATAAAATCCACAACCGTAGGAATAAAGTGATCGTAAGCACCTGCACCCAGAAAAGAGATAGTCTGATGACAAGCGGTATTTTGGGCAAGTAGGGTATGCATCTCTTGCTGGATCTCCAGCTCGGAAAGTGCTCCGGGCAGATCTAGAGAGACATCGCCTTTTAGGACTTCGGGAATATTTTTCAGCAGATCTTCAAAGCGGTCCACACCGATCTTTTTCAGCATCTGTTTGATATCATTATTACCGTGTGGCAAGTATGGCATCGCAGACCTCGCATTACTTATATATTAACCGACGAATTCTTCGTAAGCTTCAGCATTCATTAATGCATCAAGTTCAGAAGCATTTTCAACTTTGACTTTCATGATCCAGCCTGCTTCGTAACAGTCTGTATTGACAAGTGTTGGTTCGTCTTCTAGTACTTTATTAACTTCAATGATCTCACCGGTAAGAGGTGAATTGAAATCAGAAACGGT
>Ga0307992_1001419_pt1 | contig 14149 bp, 12 predicted proteins | sample EllFjometagen133_FD_203162 | JGI IMG/M metagenome (GOLD analysis project Ga0307992, IMG submission 203162) | Marine microbial communities from Ellis Fjord, Antarctic Ocean - #133 | ecosystem: Environmental > Aquatic > Marine > Unclassified | place: Southern Ocean | collected 2014-10-08
CAGATTTAAATATCTTTTTTATAGAAAGGGGTTCTTCTTCGAAACTTTCATCTTCTTCTTTATGTTTAAAAGAGAAAAAAGAAGGTTTCCCGAAAAGATACCAAAACAAGAGGCCAGAGACAAGAATGGTCAAAATAAAAGTAATCTCAGCGACAACTTTTCCAAAAAGCTTTAAGAATGGATAACTTATAAAAAATCCAATTTTTCCTCCTTGATTAGTGTCTGGATAAATCGTAGATAAAAAACCACAAGCACCTAAAACTAAAACTAATATAGCTATGGAAATTAATTGACTATTTAACTTTTCGTCTGAATTTAAAAAAGCAATCCCTCCTAAAACCAAAGCTAATGGTATCAGAAAGATGGATTGCCCTATAAGAAAGGTAAAGATTAATATAAGCCATTCACCAACCACCCCAGCCATATCAAAAAAACTCAAAACAATAACTATTGCTCCCAAAAAGAGCAATGAGCCCCATATCCATTTTTTTATTTCTTCGGGTAGGGAGAAATTGCTTTTCTTTTTCTTCATATCTTTTTCCTTTTTTTTCTTCTTCTTTTTAGCCACTTCTAAATAATTTTAAATCTAAAATCCAAACAAATGAATTAGAAAACCTATCTTCTCTCTCATTATACCACCCATTTTTACTTTTTAAAACCCTTACCCGCTGGAATTAATTTCCCTATAATTACATTTTCTTTTAATCCTCTAAGTTTATCTTCTTTTCCTTCAAGAGCTGCTTTAATAAGAACCCTTGAGGTTTCTTGAAAAGAGGCAGCAGACAAAAATGAATCCGTGCTTAATGCTACTCTTGTTATTCCAAGAAGAATTTGAATACCAACCGCTTGTTTCTTATTTTCCTTTTTAAGTCTTCTGTTTTCTTCAAAAAGTATCCTACTTTCAATAATTTCTCCGTTATCGAAACAACTTCCCCCTCTATCTTTTACCTTTACCCTAGAAAACATCTGTTTTATTATTACTTCTACGTGTTTGTCGTGAATTATAGCACCTTGTGAAGCATAAACTCCTTGGATTTCATTTAAAATATATCTCTTAGTTTTAGAAAATCCTGAAACTTTAAACAGTTCCTTAAGGTCAATACTCCCTTCGCAAAGTTGTTGTCCTATCTCAATTTCTTGACCTTCTTTGACAAATATCACCTTCTTTTCAGGAATATTATATTCAACAATATCAGATAAATCAGCTTTCTTGGATTTTTTCTTTTTCTTTTCGTCGTCTTTGGGTTTCTCAGTTTTTATATTTATAATCTTATCTGAGGTAATTTTTATAACTTTTCCTTTTACGTAAGAAATTATAGCTTTTCCTTTAGGTGGTCTGGCTTCAAAAACTTCTTCCACCCTAGGAAGACCCTGAGTAATATCTCCTCCTCCAGCAACTCCACCTGTATGAAAAGTTCTCATTGTTAACTGAGTCCCAGGTTCCCCAATTGCTTGAGCTGCTATAATCCCAACCGTATCACCAAATTTAGCAATCTCATTCTTCCCTAAATCCCATCCATAACATTTTTGGCAAACCCCATTCTTTGCCTGACAAGTTAAAGGACTTCTTATTTTTATCTTTCTGATATTTGTCTGCTTAATTTCTTCTCCTTTCTGCCAATCAATTATTTCTCCTTTTTTAACAATAATTTTCTTTGTTTTAGGGTCTTTAACATCTTCCAGACAAAACCTTCCTATAATCTTAAAGCAAAAATCCTGATTACATTTTTCAGCATCATCTCTAAAAACCTCTAATCCTTCTTTGTCCCCACAATCCTCTTCGCTAACAATAACTTCATGGGAAACATCAACCAATCTCCTTGTTAAATATCCTGCCTTTGATGTACGAAGAGCAGTATCTGCAGTTCCTTTTCTAGCACCATGAGTAGAAATAAAATATTCCAAAACGTCAAATCCTTCCTTAAAACAACTTTTAATAGGAAGTTCAATAATTTCCCCCGAAGGATTACTAACAAGCCCTTTCATCCCAGCCATCTGAGTAGCCTGACTAAGAGAACCTTTCGCACCAGAACTCATAATAAAGTAGACTGGAGAAGATGACTCTTTGAGAGCTTGAGGAACTAATTTTTCTATTTTGGCCTTAACTCCATGCCAGACCTCTATTATCTTCCCGCTTTTTTCTTCTTCAGACAAAAGACCCTTGTTATAGTGACCACGAATTTCTTCAACTTCTTTTTCCGCTTGAACCATTAGACTTTTCTTTTCCTTTGGAATAATTAAATCATCCATCCCCCATGTAACTCCGGATATAGCAGAGTATTCAAAACCAAGATCTTTAATTTCATCAAGAGTTTCGTAAGCAACTTTATTTTTATAATCTTTTATAACTTCTCCAACTATCTTATCAAGTTCTTTTGAATTGACGTCTCTATTAACAAATGGATATTCCTTAGGAAGAACGTTGTTAAATAAAATTCTCCCAACAGATGTTTCTATTATTTTTCCGTCAATTCTAACTTTAATTTTTGCTCTAATATTAATTTCTCCAGTGTCAAAGGCTAAAATTGCTTCGTTTCTGGAACTCAGTATTTTTCCTTCCCCCTTACATCCTTCCTCTATTTGGCAAATCCAACAAATACCTAAAACAATGTCTTTGGTAGGACTTGCAATAGGTCTCCCCGTGGCAGGCTTTAACATATTGGAAGCAGAAAACATAAGTTCTTTTGCTTCTTTTTGAGCCTCCCCAGACAAGGGCAAATGAACTGCCATCTGATCTCCATCAAAGTCAGCATTAAAAGCCTTACAAACCATAGGATGTATCTTAATAGCTTCGCCTTCAACAAGTTTTGGATAAAAAGCTTGGATACCCAGCCTGTGTAAAGTTGGAGCTCTATTAAGTAAAACAAGTCTATTTTTAACAACTTCTTCTAAAAGAGCCCAGACCTCGGAAGTTTCCTGATCAATCAATCTGTTAGCACTTCTCACATTATAGGCCAATTCATTTTCCAAAATCTTTTGAATAACAAAAGGTTTAAATAATTCCAAGGCCATTGTTTTTGGAATACCAACTTCTCCAAAGTTTAATTCAGGACCAACTACGATAACCGATCTTCCTGAATAATCAACCCTTTTACCTAAAAGATTCTGTCTAAATCTTCCTTGTTTTCCCTTAAGCATATCTGCCAAAGACTTAAGAAGTCTTTTTCCTCCAGTAGTAGCCTGAGTAACTTGTCCTTTTCTCATACTATTATCAATTAAAGCATCTACTGCTTCCTGTAACATTCTTTTCTCATTTCTAACAATAACTCCGGGAGCATTTATTTCTAAAAGATAACGTAAACGATTGTTTCTGTTAATCACCCTTCTATAAAGATCGTTAAGGTCCGAGGAAGCATATCTTCCTCCATCTAATTGGACCATTGGTCTTAGTCCAGGAGGGAGAACAGGAATTACAGTAAGAAACATCCATGAAGGTTTGAGGTCAGCGTCTAAAATTCGTCTTATCATTCTTATCCTTCTGTGAAGTTTTTTTCTTTTTTCTGGAGTTGAACCCTCAACTTCTTCTTCGATCTCTTTTACTTTTTTCTCCCAATCTATTTGGTCAAATATATTTTTTAAAGTTTCAGCACCAGTATCTGCTTCAAAAACTTGTCCATATCTCAAAGAAAGACTATGGTATTCATTTTCAGAAATAACTTTAAGAAATTTTAATGATCTCAAACCTTCAACCGCTCTATCTCTTGCCTTCCCTAGCTTTTTTTGGTCTTCTTCCGTTTGCTTGTTTTTAATCTTCTGTTTATATTCTTTCCCAATCTCATTAAGAACTTCTTCTTTAGCTTTTTCGTCAACCTTGGTGATGATATAAGCAGCAAAATATACCACTTTTTCTATTTGTTGCATAGGGACACCTAAAATCACCCCCATCCTTGAAGGAATCCCTCTTAAAAACCAGATATGAGAACAAGGAGAGGCAAGCTTAATATGACCCATCCTCTCTCTTCTGACTTGAGATCTCGTAACTTCTACTCCACATTTATCACAAATAACTCCTTTATATCTAATTCCTTTATATTTCCCGCAATAACATTCATAATCTTTAGAAGGACCAAATATCTTTTCACAAAACAAACCATCTTTTTCTGGTTTTTGAGTCCTATAATTTATCGTTTCAGGCTTAATAACCTCGCCGTGAGACCAGGATAATATATTTTTTTCTGAAGCAAGTTTTATGATTATTGATTTTATGTTAGAAACTCGCATAAATTATCGTTTAAATTTATATATTAAGATGATTCTTCTTGTTCTTCGGTTACCTCAACATTTAAGGCAAGAGATTTTAATTCTCCTAAAAGTAAGTTAAATGAAGCTGGAGTGTTTGGATTTTCTATTTTTTCACCTTTTAAAATCGCGTTATAGGTTGCGGCTCTTCCTAAAACATCGTCTGATTTAATGGTAAGCATTTCTTGTAAAACATGAATTGCTCCGTATCCTTCCAACGCCCAAACTTCCATTTCTCCAAATCTCTGTCCCCCAAGTTGTCCTTTCCCTCCAAGAGGTTGCTGGGTAATCAAAGAATAGGGACCTATTGAACGCATATGAATTTTATCTTCAACCATATGGCTTAATTTCATTACATACATATATCCAATTGTTATTCTTTCTGTAAAAGGAAAACCAGTCCTTCCGTCGTATAAAGTTATTTTTCCATCTTCTGGAATCCCTGCATTTTTAAATTCTTCTTTAATGTCTTTTTCTGTTGCTCCAGACAAAGAAGGCGTGATAGCTATATATCCTAATTTCTTAGCAACCAATCCTAAATGAGTTTCTAAAACCTGTCCTAGATTCATTCTAGAAGAAACCCCCAAAGGATTTAAGATAATATCAACAGGTGTTCCATCTTCCATAAACGGCATTTCTTCTTCAGCTAAAATTTTAGAAATAACCCCTTTATTTCCATGTCTTCCTGAAAGTTTATCTCCTGCTAAAATTCTTCTAAACTCAGCAACTTTTACTTTTATTCTTTTTACAACGCCTGGTTCAAGTTTATGTCCCAAGGCTCTATCAAAAATTTTTACTCCAACAACCCTTCCTTTTTTGCCATGTTCAACGGTTAAAGAACTGTCTTTAACTTCTTTGGCTTTTTCACCGAAAATAGCACGAAGGAGTCTCTCTTCTGCCGTAAGGTCAGCTTCTCCCTTTGGAGAGATTTTACCGACTAAAATATCATTCGGACCTACTTCAGCTCCTATCCTTATTATTCCCTCTTCATCAAGATCCTTAAGTCTTTCTTCTCCAATATTGGGAATATCAGCAGTAGTAACTTCTGGTCCAAGTTTTGTTTCTCTAACATCGCAAATAAAATCTTCTATATGGATTGAACTAAAAACATCATTTTGAACAACTTTCTCTGAAATAATAATTGCATCTTCATAATTAAATCCCCTCCAAGGCACAAAAGCAACAAGAAGATTTCTCCCTAAGGCAAGTCTTCCTTTATCTATAGCTCCTCCATCTGCGATAATATCCCCTTTTTTTACTTCTTCTCCAACTTCAACCAGAGGTCTTTGATGAAAGCAAGTATATTGATTAGTCTTAATAAAAGTTTTTAGATTATAAGTATTCCTAGCCTTACCTTTAACCGTAATATGGCTTGCGTCTACCTCGGCTATTTTTCCATCCTCAAATGAGATTACTTCCTGTCCAGAATCTCTGGCAACTTTTTCTTCAACACCAGTAGAAACTAGAGGGGCTTGAGGAGAAACCAAAGGTACTGCCTGTCGTTGCATATTTGACCCCATTAAAGCTCTATTGGCATCATCATTTCTTAGAAATGGGATAAGAGAAGTAGCAATAGAAATAAATTGTTCTGGAGAAACGTCGATGAAGTCAACTTCCTTTCTTAAAATCATCTCTGGTTCTCCCTTTACTCGTGCCTCAACTTTTTCGGGAATAATGTTATTTTTACTATCAATCGCTATTCCGCCAGCAGCAATATTATATTTTTCTTCTTCGTAAGCACCGAGATATTGAATTTTATTTAATATCTTTCCTTTTTCCACCTTAAAATAAGGAGTTTCGATAAATCCAAAAGGGTTGATTCTGGCAAATCCAGCCAAATGACCAACCAGACCAATATTTGGTCCTTCAGGAGTTTCTATGGGACAAATTCTTCCATAATGAGAAGGTTGGACATCTCTTACTTCAAAACCAGCTCTTTCTCTCGTAAGTCCTCCCGGGCCAGTAGCCGAGAGCCTTCTTTTGTGTTCCAATTCTGACAAAGGATTGTCGTTGTCCATAAACTGACACATTTGAGAAGAACTAAAAAATTCTTTTACTACCGCGATAACCGGTTTAGAATTAATAAGTTGACCTGGAGTCATAGTATAAATATCAAGAGTTGACATTCTGTCTTTTGCTATTCTTTCCATCCTCATCAATCCAACCCTTATTCTGTTCTGGAGAAATTCACTTAAAGATCTAACTCTACGATTCCCTAAATGATCAATTTCATCAGGCTTAGAACCGGGAGTATTATTGAGACGAATTATTTCTTTTATTGTCTCGATAATATCATTAGCACAAAGAACTCTGTCTTCTAAAGAAATTTCTTCTCCTTTCCCCTTTTCTTTAGTCAAAGGAATTCTTTGCCATGTTTTCCATCTTCCAACTTTAGATAAATCATATCTTTCAAAATTGAAAAACATATTATTAAATAGATCTCCCGCACTTTCTGGGGTAACCATTTCTCCTGGTCTTAATCTCTTGTATACTTCAATCCAAGCTTCTGCCTGATTGGTTGACGAATCTTTAGCAAGAGTTTGTTCAATATATTTTAAATCAGGATTTATATCGATCTTTTCAAATATTTTTTTGATATCCTCTGTTTTTTCAACCCCTAGAGCCCTTAATAGAGTAGTTGCTGCAACTTTTCTTTTTCTATCAATTTTAACTCCTATGAAACCAGAGTTTTCGGTAGCAAATTCAAGCCAAGCACCTCTGTTAGGAATTACCTTAGCTCCAAAGTTTTTCTTTCCTGCATTATCTTGAGCAGTGAAAAAAATTCCAGGAGAACGAATTAATTGAGAAATAGTAACTCTCTCAACTCCATTAACTACAAAAGTCCCCCTTTCTGTCATTAAAGGGAAATCAGTTAGAAAAACTTCTTGTTCTTTTACCTCTTTAGTTTTTAGGTTAACGAGTTTTGTTTTAACTCTTAATGTCGCTTCGTAAGAATTATTATTGTTTTTTGCTTCAAGATCAGATTTATATTTAGGAGGATCCAATTTAAAATCCACGAACCATAATTCTAGTTCTTTTTTAGTATAGTCACGAATCGGAAAAACTTCAGAAAAAAGTTCCTTCAAATCATTTTTCCAGAAGTTGTCCCATGACTGCTTCTGAACTTCAAGAAGATAAGGAAGAGGAAGCCTGAAGTCCGACTCAGAAAAACTTTTTGTTTTAAAGAAATCTTTAGTATTTTTTCTCATAGAAAAGAAAAAAATACCTTAATCTAAACTTCTTAAGGTTTTAATAATATTAAAAAGAAAATATTAAGGAAAAATTATTAAACACACGACCTAAATTTTAACCTTTTCTTTTGAAAATGTCAAAAGAAAAAGTATTTATAATATTAAAAGATTTAATTTTCAACAATCGTAATGCTTATCCTATCATAAGTAAAATAAAATACAAGCCACTAATAGATAATATAGAACGCGCTGTCTAAAAAGTTAAAATTAACTATGAACTACTACGCTTTCTATTATACCCAAACCTAAAAATAAAGCAATTAGTCCGCTTCCACCATAGGAAACGAAAGGAAGAGATATCCCTATGACAGGGAGGATACCTAAATTCATTCCGACATTAATAAATATCTGAACTACCAAAAGAGCTGCAAAGCCTACAACTAATAGACGTGGAAAATTACTACTAGATTTCGAACAAATATTAAGGAGTCTATTAATTAAAACAATATAAATCAAAAAGAGAATTGAAACTCCCACAAATCCAGTCTCTTCTGCAATAGAAGCAAAAATGAAATCAGTATGAGCTTCTGGTAAAAATCCATAATGACTTTGAGAACCATTTCCTATCCCCTTCCCTAAAATCTCACCAGAACCAATAGCAATTTTAGATTGATTCTGACTCCATCCCATACTCAAAAGATTACTATCTGGGAAAAGGAAACTACTTATTCTGTCTTTTTGATAATCATGGAGAAAAAAAGACCATCCTAAACTCAAAATTAAAATAAAAAGCATCATTAAAGAACTAAATTGCTTAATTTTTATTCCAGAAATAAAGAGAACAATAATCCAAATGGAAAGTAATATCAAAACTGAACCTAAATTAGGTTGAAAAAAGGCAAGTAGACTTGGGATTAAAATATAAATACCTGAAAAAATAATATGTTTAAAACTATACATTTCTACATGCCTCATTGAAAAATATTTTGCAAGAAGAATTATTAAAGCAATTTTTGTGAATTCTATAGGATCAATTGAGATAGAAAATATTTTATACCATGCCTTTGTCCCTCTTATTTCTGGTGCAAACAAAAATAAACCAGAGAGAGCTAATATAGATAAAAGATAAATTAATAAAATCAAATAGGAATTTTCTCTAAAAATACGATAATCAACAAAAGAAAAAAGAAGCATTAAAAAAAGACCTATGATAAAAAAAATAATTTGCTTTTTAAAATTCAAGAGACCATTTGAAGAGTTGAATATAAAAAGAAGTCCTATTAAAACCAATAGAACTGCGGAAACAGCTAAAACCCAATCCATTCTTTTAAGGTGTAATAAAAATTCTCTCATTGATTATCATATTAGGGTTATCCCCCATGTCAATTAAATATTATAACTCCTAATTTCCCCTCTGTGTTTAGTGTCTATTCTACCAAATAGCGGATAAGTTCATTTAAACATTTAAACATCCTAACATTTAAACATAAGAGAAAAGAGAATGATAATATAGACACTTACAGAGGCAATATGTTTTTCAAGGTGGCTCTCGGAGGTCTGTTGGCATGGTTCCGCTGAAAGCGGACAACAGACCGAGAGTGCAGGACGGCAAATCACGCTGGGATTTGAACGTCCGATACCTTGAAAAGTTTATTGCCGATGGATAGATGAATTATCTGCCAACTGGCGGATAGTTATAAGTTGTTTTATTACCTAGATATTCTAATCGCTCTCTGACTTTTATCATAAGTCCCCCTAGAATATATACAAAAATTATCTGTTGAAGCAGGACATTCAATACCTCCTTCCTTGCCTCCGGGATCTACGACCGAAGCCGTCCAAGAGGCTCCGTTATCAAGAGAACCAGAATAATTAGCAGAAGTGGTTGCGTCTGCAGCCTGAAATAAAACTTCTTCTATCCCTGTATCTGCGGCACAGAAAGCAATTACCGAATCTCCCATTTGTCCTACCATCTTTATCTGAGTCATTAAAATTGTGCTCAACCCAAGAACAATAGCCAACATAATCACAAGTATTAATATTGCGAGATATAGAGAAACTCCTCTTTCTGAAGAATTAATAATCATAAATTAATTAAAAGTATCTATATTTCTTTGGGAAATAGTAGTTTGAATTTTTAACATGGGCTGTTCTCCTATTTTAAGCATTTCCCTTTTTCCTCTTACGTTAAGAAAAATCGTAACTCTTGGTTGTAAGTCATCATTCTGATCCCAAGACCCATCAGGTCCAATGTTAAAAGATATAACATCTATTTCACTAGATGTCAGATCATTGGTATTCCCGCTTTTATCCTCTTTTATTTGACCTCCATCAGTAGTTGTTGCCAAATAGAATTCCTGGCATTCACCATTATAATTCATAAATGCTATCCCATTATCTCCTCTTGTTTTGTGGTAATTATAATTATTAAAACCAGTACATGTCCCATCGTCTTTTCTCGCCATCCTTAAAGCTCTTCCTATATACTCTATAGCATAACTTGATTGATCCATAAGCTGTTGAGAAGTAAGAGCCCTTGCCTGACCCTTTACCGCATAATTAAAAATCCCAGCAACCCCTCCCATGGTTAAAGAGAGCATAACTATAACAACTAGAAGTTCAATTAAAGTCATTCCCTTTTCCTCTTTTAATATATTTTTTAATTTAAAAATATTCATAATGTTTATTGCCAAGGCCAGCTATATATCTCTCCATCCACTCTAACTTCATGGCTTCTCTCCTTCTCTGCCCAATTAACAGTAACAGTAATGTAAGTGCTTGAAGCAGTACTGGTCGCAATGTGAATTTTTCTTTGGAATAAGCTTTGAGAGCCTGCGCTATAACTATAAAAACCATCATTATCAACATTAAGATAATTCCCTCCATAAGGAGAAAGCGAATCATCATTTTTATAATCTGCCTCTCCATCCCAATCGCTAGTAGCAAATCCTTCGCTCCAAGAAGCTATTCCTTCTCTCTCAAGATAATTGCCATCCCTAATGTTTTTAACTATTTCAACACCTTCTTGAGCCAAGTAAGAAGCTGTAATACGCATAGTGCTTATCGAACTATATTCAGTAAAATGGGAAATAAAAGAAAAAACTCCCAATATTCCTGTCGTAAGAATAAAGATAGCCATAATAGCTTCTATAATTGTAAATCCAAAACATTTTTTAAAACTATTTTCCTTAAAATCCATAAAATTATCTTGTATTTATAAGGCCAGCACTATTAACAAAAATAGATTCAGTTTTCGTGGGTTCTGTTTCAATATAAACAGTGATAGTGCTAGAACTTGAAGAAGCATTATTAACCCAAACTGTAGGATCGGGTGGTTCAAAAACTATATCCAAAGTGGAAGTAGAAACACTCCCTTCTTTTAATTCGCTTATCTTAATCCCATCTTCAAGATTTATCGTTTCCTCCCAAGTATCGGTGGCTGACCAATTTCCTAAATTTTCTTCATAAGCTGATATTTTATAAGAATAAGAACCATTCTCAAGATGAATACCATAACCTGCTGGAGGAATTCCATTTAATTCTATCATAGAAACTGCCCTCTCTTCTACCATTCTCACGTCCTGAGCTAATTTACTTGCAGATCTCTGGAGAGAAAATACTCTGTTTAGACCTGGATAACTTATAAGTACAAAGGCAGTAACTATAGAAATTACCGCAATTACTACCAATAATTCAATTATCGTAAATCCGTTAAGCTTTTCTTTTTCTCTTTTAGAGATTTGCATTTATATTATCAGCCAAGAAAGACCAAGTGTTCTTTTTTGACATAAACTTAATGAAATAATGTGACTGTTTTGATTTAAGTATATCTAAGTTTGATAAATCTTTAATCGGGTTTATAACATAAAGCTAAAATACCAATTAATAAGATTTTCTCCGAAAAAGAATGAAACAACGGTGCCAAACACAAGAAAAGGACCAAATGGGATTTCAGAATCTTTTTTCTTTTTCTTTAAAACAATTAATCCTAATCCTATTATAGCACCAATCAGAGAAGCTAAAAATAGGGATACAAAAATATTTGGAAATCCCAAAAATAATCCCATAAAAAATACTAATTTAACATCTCCGAAACCGAGCCATTTTCCCTTTGAAAAAAACCATATTAAGAAGAAAAATAACGAAGCTCCAAGGCAAGAATATATAACATTAAGTATTTGATGATTAGCATAAGAGCTGAAAAAAATACCCGTCATTAGATACCAAATACCAGATATTAAAATAGCTGGATAAATTATTTTATCTGGGATAATGTAATGTTTTAAATCATATACAAACGTAACAATTAAAAAAGAAAAAGAGCAGAGGAGATAAAGAAGATAAAAATAATAATAAGAATCGCCTGCAATAATCTCGGAATAAAGAAAATTAAAGGTTAGTAAAAAAATAAATCCGGTCGTTAATTCTACCAAAGGATATTGGATAGAAATAGGTTTTCCGCAATATCTACATTTTCCTTTTAGAAATAAAAAACTAAAAACAGGGACTAAGTCTCCCCACCCCAATTTATGATTGCAATAAAGACAATGAGATCTTGGGAAAAGAAAACTCTCTTTTTTCTTTAATCTGTATATTACTAAATTAAGAAATGATCCAACGATTAACCCTAATAAAAAAAATGAGAGCGTTAAAATATATTCCATTAATACATATTACTATACTCTCTCTAAAAATCCAAAATTAAAACCCGCCTAAGCGAGTTTTAATCTTAAAAACTAACAGAATAATTTTATTGACAACTAATATTGCCTTCAGCACAAATAGTAGCACTCGTGGTAGTTGCAAGTCCTGTTGAATCTACGCAATAATGTCCTGATCCCGCAGTTTGAAGATTTACTTCTACACAATAAGTAGTAGAAGAATCCCAACAAATAATAGTTGCTCCCTGACTAACTATATCATCCTGAAGAGATTTAAACTGAGCGTCTAAATCACCTTTTCCGCTTGTTAAAAAACTAGTTGCACTTACGCATAAATTATCATATGAATAAGCATCCGTGTCATACAATAATTCAGCTAAAGATCTAACTTGAGATAAATCTCCTTTTATCCTTGCGTCTTTTGCTTTATCTCGAGATCCTGACATAGCAACCATAACAATAGAAGCGAGAATAGAAATAATAACAATTACTACCAATAATTCAATTAATGTAAAACCTTTTTTCATATAAATTAAAACTTAATATACTTGTTCAGAATTTTAAGTCTCGCGATTTCTTGTCTTGTCAAGGGTTAGCTATATAGTTTGTCCGTTGCATCCGGTGCTAGTTGCAGTACATGCACTATCCGTAGCTGATGCTACTCCGTAAGAATCAATACAATAATAATCTTCGGCAAGTCCAGTCGTTACAAGTTTAGCACTAATACAATAACTATCTTTACCAGCATAACAAGCAACCTCTCCCCCTTGAGCAACAATGTCAGCTTGGATAATCCCTAATTGATTTGAATAATTTGTCCCAGTATTAGTCCCGAGGGAAGTTGATGTGCAGGTTAAAGCATAAGAACCCTCATCGTCATTGATTAATTCAGCTAAAGTTCTCACTTGAGATAAATCTCCTTGTATTCTTGCATCTCTTGCTTTATCCTTAGCTCCTGACATAGTAACCATAACAATAGAAGCAAGAATAGAAATAATAGCAATTACTACCAATAATTCAATTAATGTAAAACCTTTTTTCATATAAATTAAGACTTAATATACTTATTAAGAATTTTAAGTTTCGAGATTTTTTGTCTTGTCAAAAATTAGCTATATACCTTGTCCATTACATCCGGTAGCATATCCAGTACATGGAGTAAGCGTAGCTGATGCTATTCCGTAAGAATCAATACAATAATAACCGTTAGTAATACCAGGTGTCAGAAGTACAGCGCTAATACAATAACTATCGTCATCAGCATAACAAGCAAGAGTTGTTACTTGATCTACAATATCAGACTGAACAACCCCTAATTGAGTTGTATAATTTGTTTTAAGAGCTCCAAGAGCAGATGCTGATAAACAAGTTGAAGCATAAGAACCCGTATCGTCATTGATCAATTCAGCTAAAGTTCTCACTTGAGATAGGTCTCCTTGTATTCTTGCATCTCTTGCTTTGTTTCTAGCTCCTGACATAGCAACCATAACAATAGAAGCAAGGATAGCAATAATAGCAATTACTACCAATAATTCAATTAATGTAAAACCTTTTTTCATATAAATTAAAACTTAATATACTTATTAAGAGTTTTAAGTTTCGCGACTTTCTCGTCTTGTCAAGGATTAACTATATAGCCTGTCCGTTACATCCTAAAGAACTTGAAGTACATGCAGTAAGCGTAGCTGATGCTACTCCGTAAGAATCAATACAGTAATGACCGTTGGTAATTCCAGGTGTTAGAAGCTCAACGCTAATACAATAACTATCAGCATCTATATAACAAGTAGTAGTTGACCCTTGATCTACAATATCAGATTGAACAACCCCTAATTGAGTTGAATAATTTGTCCCAGTATCAATTCCAAGGGAAGCTGTTGTCGTACAAACTAAAACATAAGAACCCTCATCATCATTGATTAATTCAGCTAAAGTTCTCACTTGAGATAAATCTCCTTGTAATCTCGCATCTCTTGCTTTATTCCTAGCTCCTGACATAGCAACCATAACAATAGAAGCAAGGATAGCAATAATAGCAATTACTACCAATAATTCAAT
>Ga0307992_1001420_pt1 | contig 14147 bp, 11 predicted proteins | sample EllFjometagen133_FD_203162 | JGI IMG/M metagenome (GOLD analysis project Ga0307992, IMG submission 203162) | Marine microbial communities from Ellis Fjord, Antarctic Ocean - #133 | ecosystem: Environmental > Aquatic > Marine > Unclassified | place: Southern Ocean | collected 2014-10-08
GCAATTTGTCTTGATATAGATTTTTCCATTTTCTTACCTATAACTTAGCAATAATTGCATCTGCCATTTGAGTTGTTGAAGCTGCACCTTTCTCTACCACATCAGCTCTGCCGGCCATTTTAGCCATATCATAAGTTTTTACTTTACCTTCAGCAACGACTGCTGCAACTGCTTTTCTTATTCGTTTTGCAATTTCCTGTTCATCAATAAAATCAAGCATCATACAAGCAGATTCAATCATAGCAATTGGATTTACAATTGAAACGGGGTAATCTGCATATTTGGGGGCGCTACCGTGCGTCGGTTCAAAAACACCGATTCCTGTTTCAGGATTATATTGTGCACTACACGCAAATCCTAGTCCACCAATAAGTCCTGCAAAACCGTCAGATACAATATCACCAAACATATTACCGGCAACGATCACACCATAATTTTCAGGATTTTTAGTTAACCACATCATTTGTGCATCAATATTTGTATTCCATAATTCAATTTCAGAGAAATCGGCTTTCTGAATTTGTTGTGCCATTTTATACATCATTCCGGATGTTTCACGAATCACATTTGGTTTTTCACAAACGGTTACCGATTTATATCCATATTTCTTAGCGTGTTCGAACGCTGCACGTAAAATTCTTTCGGTAGCGTTCTTAGTAAATATTCTTGTCGAGACTGATATTTCATCAACTGGCGTCTTCCCAAAGTTTTTTACAAATTTCGGATGGGTCATTAAAGCATCATATACTTGTTTAGGTGGATTACTCCATTCTACACCTCCATACAATCCTTCGGTATTTTGACGGAATATTGCAACATCAACTTCTGGTTCATCGATACTATCTCCCAGCCCTCTCTTGATAAAATTCAGAGGATTGCCTGTATATGTTCGGCAAGGTCTTAAACAAATATCCAAACCAAAATGTTGTCTCAACCCAACAATTGGACTTGAATAAACTAAATTCTTTTCCTTTAACTCCGATGAAAGCTCATCAAACGCTTCATCTTTTGGCTTTGAGGTAATTGCACCGAATAAACCAACTTTATACTCAGCAAGTAAATCTAATGTCCTTTGTGGTAATGGATTCCCTTCCGAACACCAAAACTCCCATCCAATATCTCCTTCAACATAATCTGCTTCAACTCCCGCTGCATCGAGTACGCGGATTGCTTCATCTAAAACTGTTTTACCAATTCCATCTCCAGGTAATGCTACAATTGTTCTTTTTGACATTTATTCTCCTAAAAACATTATATTAATCGATATTCAGTATATGAAAAGAAAGCGATTTCGTAGTCGAAAAGTTTTAACTTACTAGAATATTGAAACGGGCGACAAATCTCAATACTACTAACTCGCTTATTTTTTATATACATAGTTGCGCTGGCATTTTATTCTTCTATAAACTCTATCGTTTTTTTTATAGAGTCAGTGGAGTCGTCCCCTATCCAGAATAAATGCCCCCATTCATTATTCAATTCAACAAGCTTTGAATTCTTAATCATTTTATTTGAGTGTAAAGCATGTTCAAGCGGAACACTATTATCATTTTTGCTATGAATTATAAGGGTCGGGCAATTTATTTTAGATATTACATCATTGTCAATGTTTTGGTCAATATCATTAATAAATCCCGTTCCTGAACTAAAATTTTTAAACATTGACACCAATTCTTTTACATCTTCTTGTATTAATTTGTGGGGCAGGTTGGTTGTGAACTGTGGATAAAAGTTATTTGCTATCACATTTGGGAGCAATCCTGATAAAAATCTAATCAGTCCCCAAACAATTCCTTCAATTTTAGGGTTAAATATCCGCTGTGCAGTTTTATAAAGTCTTCCTTTTTTATCAAACCACTCTTTTGAAACGGCTGAGGCTAAGATTAACTTTTCTACTCTTTCGGGATAACTGCTGGCTAATTCGATAGCAGTTAACCCTCCCGCAGAAATCGCGTACAAAATAACTTTGTTTATTTCCAAATAATCCAACAAACGAATTATCAAATCAGCAGCTTGTTTCGGAGTTTTATTGTCATTTAAGGGAGTATTCTGATATCCGGGACGAGAGGGTGAAATCAACTGAAACTTTTTTAAATCAAATCCTTTATGCCAAAGTGTTGAATTACAATTTGTATGTCCGCCATGTATAAATAATATTGGAATGCCTTCTCCAATCAAACTGTATTCAATTTCACCAAGTTTCGTATTTATTAATTTACAATTCATTTATCTATTTATTTTACTTACATAAAACTATAATCTATTTTTAACCCAATTCTCTAAACCTTCCTCTATTACCAATTCTTGTGCCGCAACACCGATAGGATCTATGTTGTATTCATTTCCATCAGAAATTATAATAAAATTCTCGAAATCAATTTTTAATTTATTATTTGTGCGGATTGTTAATTTATTAGATTCGACTTCAGATTTAAACCGTTCTTTAATATCATTAACTAATTCCGGCGATTCTATTACAATAAACCCATTATTAATTGCGTTTCGTTTATAAGTTTGACTAAATGATCCGGCGATAACCAATTGAATTCCTCGAAATTTTAAAGCGGTTGCGGCCTGTTCTCTTGAACTTCCCGTACCAAAGCTAAAACCACCGATTAATATGTCCCCTTTTTGCGCAATTTTACCAAATTCGGGGTCATAATTTTCCATAACAACTTCAGCTTGTTGTTTATCAGTAAAATTATCGATGTAAGTATATTTACCAGGGAATATACCGTCTGTATTTAAATTGTCTTGTGGGCAATAAAGTCCTTCCCCTGTTATTTGCTTTGGGAAACCTTTCAATAATTTAGCAGTTGTTTTTTCTTTTTTTCTTTTTTCAGAAATTTGGATTGAACTATTTAGCTCAACTAAATCATATTTCTTAGGACCACAGATTTTACCCGCAATTGCTGATGCAGCCACTACAGCCGGTGAAGCTAAATATGCTTTTGCTTCTCTACTTCCCATACGTCCTTTAAAATTCCTGTTAGTCGCAGAGATACCTACCTCACCATCCTTTAGCAACCCTACGCCCAAACCAATACAGGGTCCACATCCGGGCGAAAGTTCGATGGCTCCTGCTTCAAGTAGAATTTGCCAATCACCTCTTTTAATACTTTCTTCCTGCACTTCTTTTGAGGCCGCAGCGATGTAGAATTCTACTCCGTTAGCTACTTTTTTACCTTTTAATACTTTTGCTGCTTCAGCTAGATCACTTACACGGCTATTGACACATGATACTATATAAGCTTTATGAATTATAATGTTTTCTTTCTGAATTGCTGCAATACTTGTTTTTGTCTTTACATTATCCGGACCGGCTACATGTGGACTTACTGTACTAAGATCTAATGATATAGTTTTTGCATAGTAGGCATCTAAATCTGAACATAATTGTTCATTTATTAGTGCTTCAATTCTTTCATCATTAATTCTTGGATGAGTAGCGCCATCACCGACAATATCTGACGGCACTCCCTCTAAGCCTCGATCTTGAATAATTTTTGAACGTTCCCTCAACCAAACAATCACAATATTATCTATTGGAAATAGTCCTACCAAAGCACCCCATTCAGTGGTCATATTGGCAATTGTAAGCCGATCATCAATGCTTAAAGATTTAATTCCATTACCAGAAAACTCTAAGGCGTGATTTAATACTTCATCTTTATTAAAATGACCTGATAGAGTAATGATTGCATCTTTACCGGTTACTCCAGGTAATAATTCACCTTTAAGTTCAATTTTAGCGATTGGAGGTATTTGCCACCATGTTTTTCCAGTAGCCCAAATTCCGGCGGCATCGGTTCTTACAACCGGTGTTCCTAGACATCCAATTCCTCCATACATATTGGAATGACTATCCGATGCAACTGCCATTTCTCCGGGAAATGCATATCCCTCTTCTAACATGATTTGATGTCCAATTCCTCTTCCGGCAGGATAAAAATCGACTCCCATTTCCTTAGCAAATTCCTCGATACCTTTATATTTCTTTAAATTTTCTTCTGATTTATCCTGAATATTATGATCAAGCGCAAACATCGGTTGATGAGGATTAGCCATCCTTTTAGCACCAATCGCTCTGAACTTCCCCATCACTGCACCGGTATTATCATGCGTAAGAATGTGTTCAGGTTTAATAATTACATAATCACCGCTATGTACTTTTTGGTTAGATTCTAGATCAATCGCATATTTTTGTGCGATCTTCTCAATTAGATTCTGTGACATTTTATTTATCTATTTAAATGGTTCGAAACTGACAAAGTCGGCATGATGCACAATGATTGACTCAACTGTTCTCATACCTAAATCACCTTCTTTTGAATGAGTTCCAATTATGTGCTGTACTTCAGCAGGGAGATCGAATCGATCTGCAATTGCTACTCCGCTGAAAGGGTGGCGCACAATTGTACCAAAATTACTTGTACCTAATTTGCCATCCTTAATTTCGTATTCAATTAACTTACCAATATCAATTAAAACCGCACCCGCTATTAGAATATCCATGTCAATTTTAATTTCGTCACCAAAATTATCATTCATGCGCTTTGCAATGTCTACAGCCAACTGTACACATGTACGTTTGTGATTCATAAATGACACATTGCAATCTTTAATAAGTAACGAAAATGGAATTTCCTCTAAATCATCTGCCGACAATACACTTTTTTCAATAGCATATTCCCAAGCATTGGCTGTTTTTTCCCTTAATTCTTTATCCTTAATCCAACCAATTTCAGGCCAAATTTTTAATATTTCTTTATTCAAGATACCTCCAATAAATTTTAATTAATCTTCAATTTTATATATCGAATCAATAACAGTTCCATCAACCCATTTTACTATACCAATGACTTCGTCCGTTAATTTTGGTTTCTCAGGTTGACCACCAATTAAATCATCAATTTCAGCTTTTATTTCTTCAATCTTTCGTATTGGCAAACCACTATCTTTTGTTGCTTTAATTAAATCTTTCCGCAATGGATTTATCGCGATACCACGTTCTGTAACAATCACATCTACTAACTCTCCGGGACCAACTAAAGTAGTAACTTCATCAATGATAACCGGTATCCGATTTCGAAATGCCGGTATCGGCAAAATTGTACATTTACTAAATAAACAATTTTGCCATCCACCAATTCCATGTAGCATTTTCCCATCAGAATGTGTAACAACATTTGCATTAAAATTGATGTCAACTTCCGTTGCTCCAAGTACCACTGCATCCAACATCGATGCAAAATTTCCTTTTCCATGCCAATTGTAACTTGTGAATGGTGATGTGTTTACATGACCGTGATTTTCTCGCATTGAGCGAACGCCTTCTAAGTCAAATGTTTGACCATCTAAAATAAAATCTGTTAACCCTTCTTCCAACATCTCCACTAAATATTTTGTAGAACCACCACGAATGAATCGTGCTTTCACACCTGCATCTTTCATCATTTCTTTAAGGAATATAGCAAAAGCCAAAGCAGTTCCACCGGCACCAGCTTGAAAACTGAATCCATCTTTAATGATGCCTGCTGCTTGAACAAATTTCGCAGTTAGTTCAGCGATATATAAACGATCCGGTGATTTAGTCAGTTTCGTAGTTCCGCTAATTATTTTTTCCGGCTCGCCGACTTTATCTAACACAACTACATAATCAACATTTTGTCCCTGAATTTGCCAGGGTACACAAGGAAATGGTACTAGATTATCGGTTACAACAATCACTTTGTCGGCATACATTGAATCTACCAATCCAAATCCTAGCAATCCGCAAGCCGAAGGACCTCTATCGCCTGTGGCGTTACCAAATGCATCAGCAGTAGGTGCAGCAATTACAGCAATGTCGATATGGACTTCTCCATCTTGAACCGCTTGCCAACGTCCACCGTGGCTGCGCAGAATTGCAGTTCCGTTCATCTTACCGCGTGAAGCCAAATCGCCAAGCGGACCGTTAAGCGAACCTTCCACCCAATCAACCACACCATTTTTGATGTGTTCAATGACAGGTTTATGACAATGGAAAGCTGCTGATGGAAACCATCGCAAACCTTTTACATCCTGCTTCGCAGCTATATCAAATATTTGGTTCATCACCAAATCTCCATTGCGGAAATGGTGATGCGATGAAATTGTCATTCCATCTTTCAAACCACATTTTTGCAAGGCTTCTTTCAATGATTTTACGGTTTTATTTCCGTCAGCAGGAAAATCTGAACATGAACGAATTGGTAAAACAGCTTTATTACCTTTTGGTTTAAATTTCCCGACCCCTTGAAATGGAGTTTGCTTTACTCCATTAACCATTGTTGGAACCATTCGATCAATGGCATTTTTTTTCATTTTTACTTTCGTCATGTTAATTTTTCCAATCAGGATTTAATAAATTTGATGCGATTGCTAAATTAATTGTTTGCAACGCTCTTTTTACAACCGGCGGGTCAATCATTTTGCTCCCAAGCGATACAACACCAATTCCTTTTTTCTCCGCTTCATCAAATGCTAATGTAACTTTTTTTGCTTTTTCAATTTGTTCTAACGATGGAGCAAATTCTTCGTGGATTGGTTTTATTTGACGTGGATGGATACATCCTTTACCATCAAATCCCAATGCTTTTGCTTCTTTTATAGATTCTCTTAATCCTTCTTCATTCCCCACATCGCTATATACAGTATCAATTGCTTGAATACGCGCGGCACGTGCAGCATTTACAATCATACTGCGCGCAAAAAATGATTCTCCTCCCTTATCAGTGCGCGGTACACCAAGGTCGGCAGTATAGTCTTCCAATCCAATCGCTAAAGCGACAATATTCAACGATGCTTCGGCGATTTCCAATGCTTTAAGTACGCCACGTCCACTTTCAATAATCGGCATTAGAAATACAGGAGTTTTTCTACCACATTTCTTAGATATATCGGCAATTCGCTCGTCAATTATTTTAATTTCTTTTGCACTTTCAACTTTAGGAATTAATATCAAATGAACATTATGCGGTACGATAAATTCTAAATCTTTTAACCCTAAATCACCTTGATTAATTCGTACCATTCTTTCTGCACCAAAAAAATCAAGTGAACGTAAAGCGTTGCGTACAACATAGCGCGTATCTTCCTTTTCTGAAGGAGAAACGGCATCTTCCAAATCTAAAATTATTGCATCCGGTTTGTGAATACCTGCATTTAACATTAGCTTGGATTGATTGCCCGGTAAATATAATCGACTGCGTCGGAAGCGGTCGCGACTTGATGTGCTTATACAATAATTTTTCATCGGTGGTAGAGATTCCAATTGTATATCCGGATGAGCTTGTTTTATCGCTGCTTCTATGCGAGCAGCAATTACAAAGGGCAATGCACCAAAATCTTCAATTTCGATTGAACCACTGCTTACTTTTAAATCCTTACAAACTGCCTGAGTTTGTTGCTTTATCGCTTCGCCAAAAAATGTGTCAACAGTACTCTTAACAGAAATCGAAAGCGGTTTTTTTGAGGGTGTATATTTTACGCGGAGATCGGAACGTGGTTTTTCACCTTTTGCACCCGATATAAATGATTTTGCCATTATTACCTGTAAGTTAATTATGTTAGCATGAAATTTATTAACTTACGTTGAACGGTAGCAAGCTGAACCGAACGAGAAATGAAAAAATTTAAATTAGATTATTATCTGCAAATGAGTAATAATCATTTCCGGCAATAATTAAATGATCATGTACATTAACATCAATTGTCGCAACCGCTTCTTTTAATTTTTTAGTTATTTTGATATCTTATTCACTCGGATTGAGATTGCCACTTGGATGATTATGAACAAAAATGAGTGCTGCAGCATTTTGCTTGAGTACTTTTTTCACAACTTCACGCGGATAAACCGCGGAGGATGTTAGTGAACCATGAAACAATTCTTCCATTCCGATAATCTCATTGCGCCCGTTCAGATATATTACGGAGAAGATTTCCTGTTTCTTATCACGTAAATTATGTTTTAAATAATCTAACACTTCGTCGGATGACGTAATAATGTCGTGCCCAATTACACTATCAGCCAAATAACGCCGGGCAACCGTTTGAGTTAATTTTAATCCAAATACATTATTTGGACCAATACAATCAATATCTTGCAATTCTTTTGGATCGGCTTCCAACACTGCATTTAACGATCCGAACTTTTTTAGTGCATCCTTTGCTACTTGTTTACAATCACTACGAGGAGTGCCGAGTGTGAGCAGTAATTCGATAACTTCATAATCGTGAAAACCTTGCCAGACCGCTGTTTAGAAAACGTTCTCTCAAACGCTGTCTATGGCCTTTAGTCGATGGTTTGGTATTTTCCAATGAGGCAAATATTATATTTGTTTTAATTCTTCGAGCTTCAATAAGAATTCGCGCATTTCAAAGATATTGTCGGTTTCAATATTTCCGGCTTTCCATTTAATATTGAAATCATCATTACAATCAATTCCGCCATTTTGTTGATAAAGAGCATATAATTCAGTTTCATTTCGATTTTTATTTTCATCAAGACTAGCAACTATGCGGTAAATTACTTCGTCTTTCAAATCATCAATAATGCGATTAGGAAGCCGTGTTTGTAGTAAACTTCTCTCTAACTTGGAAAAATACATTCCGTTTAAATGATAATCTTCAAACGCTTCATAGGCAATGGGCACAACTTTTTTAACAAACTCTGCCATTGCATCCGCAAAAACACGAATTTCATACTGAGCATGTTCATCCATTCGTAATCGTAAAAAATGAAAAATATTGTGTAAATCATTTTTCCAATACCACTCCGTATATAAATTGACCGGTAAAATTCCGCGTGCCAATTCTCGTGCGATGCCGACTTCATTTAATTCATCATAAATCGCAAAAGTCTTTTCAGATATTTCATTAAAATAATCGACAACTTTGTCTTTCAATTTAGGTGGTACGTCTCTTTCGTCACGTCCCTGTTTATTGAACTGACTTTGAAAATGGATATCCTTTTTCTCGGGTATATAAAAATCATGTTGTGCTTCAGAATAACGTAAACTATACTCATTAATATTTGCTGTGCGATGCCGCACCCATTGGCGCGCAACGAATATCGGCATTTTGGCGTGGAATTTTAACTCAACCATTTCGAACGGTGTAGAATGCCGATGTCGCAACAAATAGCGAATCAGTCCTTTATCGCGGCTAATCTTAGTAGTGCCTTTGCCATAACTCACGCGCGCCGCTTGCACGATAGCATCATCACTGCCCATTGAATCAACAAGGCGTATAAAGCCTTTATCTAAACATTTTATTGCACCTTTAGGAAATTGCACTTCACTCATAATAATTACTTTTTTTGTTTAAATAAATTTACCAAATCTCCGAGAATCTCCACATTCGAGGCAATTAGTCCAGGAGTGATTAACGTCTTTGGATTATTATAAGTAATTGGTTTTCCTTCCAAATTGACCATATCTCCGCCTGCTTCACGCAAGATGCAATGCCCTGCACAAATATCCCATTCGTTCTTTGGTCGCAACGATGCAAAGATATCTGCCTTCGCAGCCGATGTTAATCCTAATTTGTAAGCCACACTACCAATCGGACGTTGTTCTTCAAAATCTGATGAGTAATGTTCCCAAAGACCGTTTCGCGTTTCCGATCGGCTATTTAGTATTACCATTTTCTTAAAATCTTTTTCCGTTGAACAACTTAATGGATCTCCATCCAAAAATGCGCCATCGCCTTTGGCGGCTGTAAACAATTCATCACTTGCAGGGTTATATAAAACGCCGACAACCGGTTCACCATCCTCAACCAAAGCAACGCTTACCACAAAATGGTCGACACCTTCAATGAACTCTTTGGTTCCGTCAAGCGGATCAACCACCCAAGTTCGGGAACATTCCAATCGCTCTGCGGAATCAACTGTTTCTTCCGAAAGCCAACCATAATTTGGATAGGCTTTTGTGAGCGTTTCCCTTAAATATTTGTCAGCCGCGTGATCAGCCGTTGTAACCGGATTGTGATAACTCTTATCACGAATTTCATACTTTGATTTATAATATTCCATTATGATTGAACCGGCTTCTTTGGCGGCATCAATCGCTGATTTTAGTTCGTTTTTCATAGGGCGGAACTTATGAATTTACTTTTCAAAATTTTAATCTAAATTTGGCGCTAACCATCTTTCTACATCATATATGTTCATATTCTTGCGTTTAGCATAATCTACAACATGTTCTTTTGTAATTTTGCCTACACTAAAATACCGCGAATCAGGATGCGCAAAATACCACCCGCTTACCGAAGCTGCGGGGTACATCGCAAAACTTTCGGTTAGTGTAATACCTGTATTTTTTTCAACATCAAGTAAATCCCAAATTTTCTGTTTTTCAGTATGGTCAGGACAAGCAGGATAACCGGGAGCTGGTCGGATGCCAACGTATTTTTCTTTAACCAAGTCATCATCAGAAAAATTTTCGTCTGCAGCATATCCCCAAAATTCTTTGCGCACTCTTTCGTGTAATCGTTCAGCGAATGCTTCAGCTAATCTGTCGGCAACAGCTTTGGCCATTATAGCAGAATAATCATCATTTTGGTTTTCGTATTGCTCAACTAAATACTTTACGCCGATACCGGAGGTAACAGCAAAAGCACCAATCCAATCATTTTTACCGGATGTTTTGGGCGCAATAAAATCCGATAAACAATAATTTGGTTTTCCAGCCGATTTCTTAACTTGCTGACGGAAATGATGCAATTTATACAAAATATCATTCCTAGATTCATCGGAAAATACCTCAATATCATCACTTACTGAATTAGCCGGAAATATCCCAAAACCAGCTTTTACCTGTAGTAATTTTTCGTCAGATATTTTTTTCAACAATACTTGTGCGTCATTAAATAATTTTTGAGCTTGCTTACCAAATTTAGGATTATCCAAAATAGCCGGATACCTTCCCTTCAATTCCCACACGGAAAAGAACGGCGTCCAATCGATATAATCGATTAATTCCGCAATCGAATAATCTTCAAATACTTTAACGCCAACAAATTTCGGAATAGGTGGCGCATACCCCGCCCAATCAAAATAAAACTTGTTTTTTCTTGCGTCAGCAAGTGATAATAGTGCAGTTGGTTGTTTGCGTTCAGCATAATTTTTGCGCACTTCGTCCTGTTTTTTCTGCAAGGTTTCCACAAACCCACCGCACCGTTCCAAACTCAATAAATCGGCTACAACCGGCACAGCGCGTGATGCGTCCGGTACGTAAACCACCGCGTTGCCGCAGTTCGGCGCAATCTTCACCGCCGTGTGCAATTGCGATGTCGTCGCCCCGCCGATCAACAGTGGAATTGCCAATCCTTGCCGCTGCATTTCGGCTGCCACGTGTTCCATTTCCGCAAGCGATGGCGTTATCAATCCGCTTAATCCGATCATTTTCGCACCAACTTCTTTCGCAGTTGCAATGATTTTCTCCGTCGGAACCATCACACCCAAATCAACTACTTCGATATTATTACATTGCAAAATAATCGATACAATGTTTTTACCAATATCGTGAACATCACCTTTTACAGTTGCTAAAACGATTTTCGGTTTTGCTTTCAAAACAGCAGAGTCAGCTTGCGATTCATCAATAAATGGTTCCAAATACGCGACAGCTTTTTTCATCACACGGGCGCTTTTTACAACTTGCGGCAAAAACATTTTCCCTGCGCCAAATAAATCACCAACGCGGTTCATTCCGTCCATCAACGGACCTTCAATGATTTTCACCGGATCATCGGCACTTTGGCGGATTTCTTCAATATCATCAATAATAAAATCTGCGATGCCTTCCACCAAAGCGTGGTCGATTCGTTTTTCGACTGATTCATTTCGCCATTCCTGCTCTGCAACATCTATATTTTTAACGCCTTTATATTTGTCTGCCAACTTAAGCAAGCGGTCTGTCGCATCTCTGCGCCGGTTTAGAATAACATCTTCAACTGCTTCGCGTAGTTCGTCAGGAATATCATCATACACCATAAGCTGACCGGCATTCACGATGCCCATATCCATTCCGGCTTGCACCGCGTGGTAGAGGAAGACCGAATGCATCGCCTCACGGATGCGATTGTTGCCACGGAATGAAAAAGATAGATTACTCACGCCTCCGCTCACCAAACAACCGGGAAATTTTTCCTTAATTGTGCGACAAGCGTTTAGATAATCAACAGCGTAATTATTATGTTCCTCAATTCCGGTGGCAACTGCAAAAATGTTCGGATCGAAAATAATATCTTCCGGTACAAAACCTACTTTTTCAGTAAGGATTTTGTAGCTGCGCTCAATAATTTTCATCTTACGATTGTAATTATCTGCTTGACCGTTTTCGTCAAACGCCATTACAATTACTGCTGCGCCATATTTGCGCACCAATTCGGCACGCTCAATAAACCCCCCTTCTCCTTCCTTCAAACTGATGCTGTTGACAATTCCCTTACCCTGCATATTTTTCAGACCGGTTTCCAAGACATTCCAATCTGATGAATCCAACATAATCGGTACGCGTGCAATATCAGGTTCGGCGGTGATCAGGCACAGGAATTTCTCCATTGCCGGTACTGATTCCAACATTGCGTCATCCATATTGATGTCAATTATTTGTGCGCCGCCTTCAATTTGATGGCGCGCTACGCTCAATGCTTCGTCAAAATTTTCTTCTTTTATCAAACGCCGAAACTTCGCCGATCCGGCAACATTAGTGCGTTCGCCCACATTAACAAACAGTGAATCCGGTCGGATTACCAACGGCTCCAAACCGCTTAGACATGTAAATTTTTTATTATAATTGATCTGACGCGGTTTTACGCCTTCCACCGCCCCTGCGATTGCTCTAATGTGTTCCGGCGTTGAACCGCAACATCCGCCAACAATATTTACCAATCCTCTTTCAGCTACTTCACCTACTATCTTTGCCATATTTTTAGGCGTTTCATCATATTCGCCAAGCTCATTTGGCAAACCGGCATTGGGATGGAAACTCACTAAAATATCGCTTAAAAATGATAATTCTTCGATATGCGGCCGCAATTGTTCAGCACCAAAAGCGCAATTTAATCCCACCGAGAATAACGGAAAATGCTTCATCGAATAATAAAATGCTTCTAAGGTCTGCCCCGACAACGTGCGCCCGCTTGCGTCAGTGATGGTGCCGGAAACCATTACCGGCAGCTCTTTGCCGATTTCATTGAATACCGATTGTATTGCAAATAACGCTGCCTTTGCGTTCAGTGTATCAAAAATTGTTTCCACCATTAAGATATCTACACCGCCCGCAATTAGCGCTTTTGCTGCTTCGGAATATGCTTCCACCAATTCATCAAATGTTACATTACGCTTGGAAGGATCGCTCACATTCGGTGAAATAGACGCAGTGCGATTTGTTGGAGGCAGCGAACCAACTACAAAACGCGGTTTATCGGGATTTTGTTCAGTGAACTTGTCGGCGATTTTCCGCGCAATCGCTGCCGATTGATAATTGATGTCCCACACCACTTCTTCCATTTTGTAATCAGCTTGCGATATTTTCGTGGCGTTAAAAGTATTGGTCGTTGCCATATCGGCACCAGCGGCAAAATACGCTGTGTGAATTTCTTCGATCACATCGGGGCGCGTGATTGACAGAATATCATTATTACCTTTTAGATCAACCGGATGGTCACTAAATCGCGCACCACGGAAATCGCTTTCGCGTAATCCGCAAGATTGAATCATTGTACCCATTGCACCATCTAAAATGAGGATACGCTTTTTTGCTATATTTTCTAATTTGCTCATAATAAAAAACCCCGAGCTAATCGAGGCAGTATTTTGCCTTTTTAGCCCATTGTTTATTGTCGCGGCAATCAAGCACAAATCACGACAAAATAATTGAACGGAATTTAATCATACTATATCAAAACAAAACAAATAATTTTCTTGAAGAAAATTTCATTTGCACGTAGCTTTCGATAGGGTTGGAAAGGTTTGAAGGACCAATAAGATTAACTTTTTTTTACCGATATTTGAAACATTTTTTTAAACATAAATTTTTTTTTACCCACCTTCTTTTCTTTCTTCCCTAACAATAAAAGGTTAAACAAAATAACCATTAAATATGGATTAATTGATT